>SDBT01010461.1_pt1 | contig 14973 bp, 11 predicted proteins | sample 2277101 | NCBI WGS metagenome assembly SDBT01 (sample SAMN10404973, study PRJNA504765) | marine sediment metagenome | isolation source: marine sediment core GS10_PC15, 103 cmbsf | place: Arctic Ocean: Southern Knipovich Ridge | collected 2010 | reverse complement strand
GTATAGTTTCACCCGTTCCAATTTGTTCACCGCTTATTATTTTTACCAAAGCCTCTATGGCAACTTCTCCAATCCTGGAATTAGGTTGATCTATTACGGTAATCGGGGGGTCTATAAAATTTCTATCATCAATCTCATCAAAACTAATAAAAGATAAATCATCCGGTATTTTTATATTCAATTTCTTTATAGCTTGAAAAGTTCCAATTGAAGCAGTTAGTCCGGCAGAAATTAATGCAGTTGGTCTGTATTCACTGGTAAGAAGATCTTTTGCCTTATTGTATGCACTCTCAATTTTATGGCCGGCAGTTCTTACAAGTCTTTCATCATATTTAATATTATTATCATTTAATACTTTTTTATATGCTTCAAACCTCTCAACTCCGGGACTTATATCCTGAGGGATGTTTATAATACCAATTCTTTTATGTCCAAGACTTAAGAGATATTCTACGCCCAATTTAATGCCTTGAAAATTATCTACCTGGATGCTTGTACTGCCTGGGATATTAAAACTCCTGTCAATATAGACTACACTTTCATCCTGCATAGTATCTAATAAATATTTTTTTGAATTAGTTGCAGAAATTATTAAATAACCATCTACCATTTTACTTTTTAGTAGCTCTAAATATTTATTTTCTTTTTCCATTTTAAATTCTGTATTACATAAAATTACATTGTAATTATTTTTCCATGCAATCTCTTCAGCCTTTAAAATGATATGGGTAAAGAATATATTTTCAATATTTGGAAATATTATTCCAATTGTCCTGGAACTTCTAATTTTTAGGCCCCTGGCAATCAGATTAGGTTGGTATTTTAATTTATCAGCAACTGCCAATATTTTTTCTCTGGTATCTTTACTGATTTCGGGCAATCCATTTAATGCTCTGGAGACAGTTTTTATTGAAAATCCTGTTTCCCTGGCTATATCTATTAATCGGGTTCTTTTTTTCATAAGAGTAACCTTGTCGCTAATGGTAATCGTTATCGCCAACGTTTACCATTATATATGAATGAAACATTATGTCAATAGTGATATTTTTAATTTATGATATTTTTAATTTTATACCTTTTCAGTTTTAGTAATTAAGACCCAAGACAATTATATATAGATCCACCAATCTATAGTTTTATCCTGATATGTTTAAGATTTTGATATTCATAAAGCGCATGTTCTGAAACTTCCACTCCAATTCCGCTTTCTTTCCATCCTCCATATGGATAGCCTACTTCTGCACCTGATACATTATTTATGCCTACTGTACCAAACTGCAATTTTTCAGCTAATAATATTGCTCTTTTGTAATCTCCTGTATAGGCATAGGCCACAAGACCATTGGAGCTGTCATTTGCCAAATTAATTACTTCATCCGTATTTGTAAAGGACATTAAAGGTGTAACAGGTCCAAAAGTTTCTTCTTTCATAACTTTCATATCGTGACTGACATTTGATAATATTGTGGGTTCCAAAAAAAATCCTCTCTTAAATCCATCGGGGGTCTTGCCGCCATATTCAACATTTGCTCCCTTTTGCTTCGCATCTTCAATATGTTCCAGTACTTTTTTTACCTCATCCCCGGAAACCATGGGGCCAAGATCAGCATCTGGATTTTCCATTCCGTTTCCTATTACCAGTTTTTTAGTCTCTGAGATAAACATCTTCTTAAATTCATTAAAAACCGGTTCTTCAATATAAACTCTGTTCACTGAATTACAAACCTGCCCCATATTCCGAAAAGCTCTGTATGTACAATCAATTGCCGCCTTCTTAATATCTGAATCAGCAAATACTATTAATGGACAATTACCCCCAAGTTCCAGAGTAGTCCTTTTAATTGAATTTCCGCAACTTGCAGCAATCTCTTTTCCAGTATTTGTCGATCCTGTAAATGATACCTTGCCTATGTGGGGACTTTTTACCAACATACTTCCATTACCTACAATAAAATTCAGCGCACCCCCAGGTAAATCCGAAGATAAGAAACACTCTAAAAACTTATTCACAGATAAAGGGGTCTTACTTGAAGGCTTAACAATTACTGTATTTCCTGCAGCAAGAGCAGGACCAACTTTAAAAGCAGTCAGGCTGACTGGATAGTTAAAAGGTGTTATTGCAGCTATAATACCTATTGGCTGATATATGACCTGGCTCTTTATATTATTATCATTAATCCAATAATTAACACCTTTAATCCTTTTTGATTCTTCAGCATAATAATCAATGATGTTTGCACTTGTTAAAATCTCCTCAAGAGCCTCATTGAACGGTTTGCCCTGTTCCAGGGTTAAGATTTCCGCTATTTCTTTTGCTCTATCTTTAATTTTTCCAGCAACTTTTTTGAGAATTTCACATCTTTTAGAGGGATTTTTTTGGGACCACTCTGGGAATGCTTTTTTTGCAGCTTCAATGGACCTCTGCAGGTCTTCAGGATTTACTTTTGGTATTTTACCTATTAATTCTTCGGTTGCAGGATTTTCAATATCTAATTCCTCATTTGATTCAAACTTTTTCTCACCATTTATGATTAAAAAGCCCCTAATTATTTCCATATTTACTCCTTGGATGCAAAATATTATTTTATTAAACTGAATACTTTTGGATTTGCAATATATTCAGGTTCTTTATTTGAAAAGAAATCTATTATTGATTTTGCACATACATGACCCATTTGATACAAGGCCTCTAATGTATAGGCTCCTATATGGGGGGTGCAAAGAACATTTTCCAAGCTGGCCAATTTGGCGCTAATTTCAGTAGGAGGCTCTTTTGACCAAACATCCAATGCGGCACCAGCTATCTTCCATTTTACTAATGAATCATACAATGATTCTTCATTAACAATCCCTCCCCTGGAAGTATTTATAAGAAAAGCGGATTTCTTCATAAGATTAATTTCTTTGTAATCTATAATGTTGATTGTTTTATCAGTTAGCGGAATATGAATTGAAATATAGTCAGAATTGCTCAGAAGTTTTTTCAGACTAACATATTCCACTTTAAACAAATCTATTAACTCTTTATCTTTATTAATGTCAAAAACAATAATCTTTGTGCTGAAACCGGAAAGTTTCCTAATTACTTCTTTACCAATTCTTCCTGTACCCAGTATTCCAATAGTTTTTCCATCTATTTCCTGACCCAAAAATGTTTCCCATTTTTCTAATTTAAGACTCAGACAAGCATTGTATATGTTCCTGGATATGGCCATTATCAATCCAAAGGCCAGCTCTGCTACAGCATTTGTATTTGCCCCGGGAGCGAATGTTACGACTATTCCTTTTTTAGTCGCTGCATCAATATCAATATTATCAATACCAATACCGTGTTTGGCTATTATTTTTAAGTTACTGCAATTATTAATTATCTTTTTAGTTATTTGCTGGGTGCCTACAATAATTGCTTCTACATTATTATCATTAATCAGTTCAATGATTTTCTCTTCATTTAATATTTCCGAAACTTGAGGAAAAATTAGTTTATATCCGGATTCTTCCAATAGCGTCTTCCCTATTTCAACTACTTTTCCAAAAGTCCTGGCAAATGATAGAACGGTTTTCATGATTATATGGCCCCTGTCTGTTTTAAGCTTTCCAGAGCTATTTCCCATTCCTGTTCACTGGTTTCACTGAATGGAGTCCTGGGATACCCGGCATTAATTCCTTTACTCATCAAGGCTCTATGTATAATGGGAATAGTTGGAAATTTTTTTAAAACATTCCTGATTTCAATTATTTCCCTTTGCAGCTTCGCTGCCTCTGAAATGCTGCCTTCCTTTATTTCCTTCCATAAATTGACAACTTCATCAGGTAGGAAGTTACTCATTCCGGATACACAGGCGCATGCACCCAATAAAACCGCAGGCAGCATCAAAGCCTCGGTACCGGTGATAAACTCAAAATTTTTATAATCTGATAAAGCATTTATATAATTTGTAAACCCTATAATATCTGTACAGCTATCCTTGATTCCCCGGATGCCAATTTTTGCTAGTTTATTCAAAAATACAGCTGTTGCAGTATAACCAGTTATTGAAGGATTATTATAAAAATATATTGGAACCTCTAACTTGTTTTTTAGCAGTAAGAAATACTCTTCCAGTAAGCTCTCTTCATATTTATAATAAAGCGGGATGGTTGCAACAACACCTGAGGCTTCAATTTTTTCTGCATGCTTTCCCAACTCTATTGAATCCTTGTAATTAGAGCTACTGATATTTATAAATATTGGCAAATTATTATTTACCTCTTCTACTACAATTTCCGAAACTGCCTGTCTTTCAGAAATATTCATGAGCAATCCTGATCCATACGTACCGTTTAAAAAAAGTCCGTTGACCCTCGTTTTTAAAAATAAAGCAACTTCCTTTATTGCTTTAGAATTAATCCCATCCGATCTATCAAAAGATGTTATCATGGGTGTTATGATTCCGGATGTTATGGGATTATCTATTGTCATTTGTGTTTTCCTTTCTAAATATCTTTACTTACTTAAACCAGTATTTTTACATACTACCCAGAAATATTTCAGTGGAAGATTTCCAGAATTAATTGTGGTATGTTTTTGCCCCTTTGTGACGATAAAAACATCCCCGGATTCTATTTTATATTCGGAACCGTCAATAACCATTAACCCATTACCTTCTAATATATTATAGATTTCTTCAGCATCAGTATGTGTATGACCACCAGTTTTGCATTTGGGATAGACTATCGATACGCCAATCTGATATTTATTTCCTGTGTCTTTAAAATCTGATATTAGAATTGTGTCCCTTAATTTTTCTCCCTTTAGAGTTTTTCTTAAGTCACAAAACGAACCCTCATCGTCTAATACTTTAATGTTTTTTATATTTTTTTTCTTAAATTCCATTTATTCCCTTCTCTAGAATGGTTCTGAAATATTATGATTGTTATTAACTTTTATATTACATTAGATTTCATTAAATTTCAATATAATAATAAAAAAATATTGCATCATCTCCAACTCTCTTCTTCTGCTTTTAGGACTTCATTAAGCAATTTTCAATTTTAATGCTTTTCTTAAAACTATTTTGATCAAATCCATGAATATGATAAAGTCAATATGATCAGTATCAGCTTTACCTGCTTGCTCTTCTAAAAGTCCTGTATTTCATAAATTCACTCCTGTTCCAACATATCTCCTAATTCAGATAATCTCATATATACTTCTTTGTAAATTCTGAATATTTTATTATATTTTTTAATGTGTGAAACATTCGGATTATAAGTGTTGCTTTCTTTTAATTTATTATCAATTATTGAATAGTCGCACCACATTCCCAACCCGACTGCTCCCAGAGCAGCGGCACCCAATGCTGCCGCATCCTGTCCTATGTCCAGTCTAACAATTGGCATATTATAAATATCAGCAAAAATCTGGTTCCATAACTTACTCTTTGTTCCTCCCCCGACAATAACCATTTTTCTGGAAATAGGACACATATTGTTTAGTTTTTCAAGAAACATCCTAAGGTCCATTACAACACCTTCCATTGTGGCCCTGATTATATCTTTTAGTTCGTGAGAGAGGTCCAGACCTATAAATCCACCTCTAATATTAGTATTTAAATGTGCCATTGAACCGCCGGCAAGACTGGGGTTAAATATTAATTTATTGGCACCAGCATTTGATTTCCCTGCAAGTGTATCCATCGCTTCATACGATATTACTTCATTAAAATTACCGGGATTAATGGACCTGCAGAAATTATCCCTTACCCATTTTAGAGAACTGCCTGCAGAAAACACTCCGAATGATGATGTGAACATTTTAGGAATTACGTGAGTAAAGGTAAAGGGTTTTATTTCATAATCAATAATTGGTTTTTCCGACGAAACTGCTACCCATGCTGATGACCCAAGCGATGTATATGCTCTGCCTTCCCTGATATTTCCAGCCCCCAGAGCCATACAGGAATTATCAACACCTCCACAAACAACTTTTACCTTATCATGTAATCCTAATAAAGTTGAGGCCTCTTTGCTAATATAGCCGATTACTTCAGCAGACGGAACTATATCCGGAAAAAAATACTCCGGTAGTTCACTTATCTCAATTAAATTATCTGAGTATTTCCAACCAAGCAAATCATAGATCCCGGTTCCGGATGCATAAGAATAATCAGTATAAATTTTTCCAGTTAACATAAAATTGATATAATCTTTGGTTCCTAATATTTTATCAATTTTATTAAAAATATCAGGATAATTTTCCTTATACCATTGAATTTTAAATACCGGATAACACTCTTTTGAAAAACCATTACCGGTAGTTTTGTACCAATTATTATATTTGATCTTTTTAAAAAAAATTTCAGTTTGTTTGGTAGCTCTGGTATCAGACCAGATAGGCACCTTTTTTAATAATAGATCTCCATTCCCATCAAGTGGCACTACTCCCAAACTATGTCCGGAAATAGATAAGCATATTATTTCATTTTTACAAATCTTACTTAGCCCAAAAAGATTTTTTGTGGATTTAATAACTGCATCCCACCAATCCGTGGGTCTTTGTTCGTGTATTCTTTTTCCGCTATAAAAAGTCTTATAAGCAGTAAAACATTTCGCCTTGCATAAGCCTTCCTCATCATAAATAGCGGCTTTAACTCCGCCAGTTCCCAAATCGTATGAAATGATATAGTTACCCATGATTATTAGAATATACTTAAAAAATTTTATTTCGGTCCATTAAGTGTTTGAGCAATATTGATAATTATACTATAATAAATACCAATATATTACAATATATTTCATATAATTTATAATTTTATTGCTAATAAGATAAATGAAACTTACAATAGTCCATATAAATCAGATTAGGGAGAAAGATGGTAAGATCCAATATATTGCCTGAAAAAAGGAGAAATGAGATCCTGAAACTAATAAAGGAAAGGAAGTTTTTAGAAGTCTCGGAATTAATGTTACTGTTTGAAGCATCGCGTCCGACTATTAACCGCGATTTAACTATCCTGGAAAAAGATGGTTATATTAATAAAACCTATGGTGGAATTTCCTATATTGACAGGAGCCAGATATATTCATTTGATAATTCATTACATGCTCAAATAAATGAGAAAATTGCCATTGCAAATGAAGCTGTTAAATTAATTAATAATCAGGATACAATAGTGCTTAATACCGGTGTTACAACCTTTGAGATAGCAAAATTAATCATAGAAGCAGAATTGCGGACTACCGTAATCACTAACTCACTTAAAATTGTAGATTTGTTTGCCGCTAATAATAAAACAAATATATTATGTCTTGGTGGAGATCTTTATACGGAAGGTTTTGGTTTTAGGGGTAGGATAACTAATAATAATATGAATAATGTCCAGGGAAGCACTGCATTTATTGGCATACACGGACTAGATATAGATGAAGGTATGACTTTACCCTGGTCACATGAGGCTGAGCTAGTTTCAATCATGATAGAAAGATGTAAAAAAACTGTAATCCTGGCAGATTATATTAAACTGGGAAGACTTTCTCTTTATAAGATTGAGCACGACCTAAAAGATATAGATACAATTATTACAGATAAAAAAGCTGACAACAGATACATTGAACATTTTACTAAGTTAGGAATAAATATTATCTTGGCTAAAACCTAACTTCTTCAATCAATAAGATGTTGCTTCAGTTCTATTTAACTTAAACAACTGTCTTATAAAACAATTGAATGTAGATAATAAACTTATTTATATTGGAGAGACTATGTTAAGAGCAGTAATGACCAAACCCGGAGTGGTAAATTATGAGAAAATCGAAAAACCAGTCCCCGGTAAAGATGAGATACTGGTAAAGATCAAAAGACTTGGTATTTGTGGATCCGATATTCATGTATTTTACGGAAAGCACCCCTCCACAGATTACCCTATTGTCCAGGGACATGAAGTCTCGGGGACAATAGAGGAATTAGGCCCCGCAGTCTATGGTTTCACCCTGGGTGAAAAAGTAGTTCTTATGCCGCAGGTAACATGTAGCAGGTGTTATTCCTGCATGAATGGGATGTACCATATATGCGATGAATTAAAAGTAATGGGATTTCAAACAAATGGAGCTGCCCAGGAATATTTTGCCATTAATAAAGAAATGGTTCTAAAAATACCAGAAAACATTACTCTTGAGGAAGGTGCAATAATCGAACCGGCTGCTGTAGCATTGCATGCTCTTGGCCGTGGTGGGAACATTTCTGGTAAAAAAGTCCTGGTACTGGGAGCTGGTACCATTGGCAATCTTGTAGGTCAGACAGCAAAAGGCCTTGGTGCTTCAAAAGTCGTGATTACAGACCTCAGCGTTTTTAGGTTAAATCTTGCCAAAGAGTGTGGTATAGATTTTACGGTAAACTCTACAGAAGAAGATTTAGAAAAAGCCATTCTTGAGAATCTTGGACAAGACAGAGCAGATATGATACTTGAATGCGTTGGCAGCCAGGAAACAATATCACAGGCAATATCAGTAGCAAGAAGGGGAAGTAAGATAATTATAGTAGGAGTATACGGGGAAAGACCAACTGTAGATCTGGGACTGGTGCAGGACCGTGAACTTAGTCTTATAGGTACCCTCATGTACCAAAAGAATGATTTTTTAAAAGCTATTGAACTGGCTAAAGCAGGGGAACTTCATTTGAAGAGACTAATAACGGATCATTTTCCATTCTTAAATTTTATAGATGCCTATAAATATATTTCAGAGAAAAAAGATAAAATAATGAAAGTAATGGTCTCGCTTTAGTCATATTGACCTTCGCACCAAAAACTAGCATTTTGTCTGGATTATTTTTTTGGGGGGGATCATCCTCACAGGCGTATTTTAGCCTATAACTGTATCTCTAAGTCTGTCTGTAATCCTGGGTAATGGTAATGTATAAAATACTATTACTGCCATAGCGGTTATAAAAATTTTCATAATCATGAACCAGATTATCATTTACCGAATAACTATTAATAGGATCAAGCTCTAAATTATAAGTATTAAAGAATATTCTCTATGTTGAGAGTTTAGGTTTGCATTCTGCATTTCAGTATAGGGAATGTCTTCCGTATTTATCGCTTTACGCGTGCATTTCCTCTCCAAATATTCCATATCTGTTCTTCATCAGCCGGAGTCGAATAATCTGTTGACAAAGTCGTTACAAGTGCACCGTTCGCCCAGCCAAATTGCAACCACTTTTCAGGTTCCCAACCTTTCAGTATTCCATAAAGCATCCCGCCTACAAATCCATCTCCGCCGCCTATGCGGTCAAGAACTGTAATCTCGCGCGGTTCTACTACTTGCCAGTTTTCTCCTTCCAGCATCATAGCACCCCAGAGATGACGATTTGCGTCAACCACCTGTCGCAGTGTTGTGGCAAAAACAGAAGTACTAGGGTAGCTTTTTTTGATCTGCATAATCATCTCTTTAAAAGCATTTATTTTAGCAGCAAGATCCTTTCCACCGGCTTCAGGTCCTTTACTTCCCAGGCAGAGTTGAAAATCTTCCTCGTTCCCCACAAGAATATCAGACAGGCGGGCAATTTCTGAAAAAGTATTACAAAGCTCTTTTTCACGGTTTTTCCAGAAAGAAGCACGGTGGTTCAAGTCAAAGGATATCCTGGTTCCATTCTTTTTTGCTTCTCTTGCAAGTTCTAGACAAAAAATGCTTGTTTCGGGAGAAAGTGCTGCAATCAATCCTGACAGATGAAGGATCTGAACTCCTTCAATTTTAAAAATTCTCTCCAGGTCAAAATCTTTAACATTCAGTGTTTGGCCAACTTCCCCTGCACGGTCATTATGTACCCTTGGTCCGCGCGAACCATAACCGCTATCAGCAATATTAAATTGATGACGATAGCCCCATGGTCCGCCCTGGGGCACTTCTTTGCCTTCATGGGTCATATGCCTGCCTGAAAGATTATTTTTTATTAGAGCAGCAATAGGACTACCCTTAACAAATTTAGTAAGCACCTTAACGGGTAATCCCAGATACGAAGAAACACTTGCAACATTTGTTTCTGCACTTGTAGTCTGAATTGTAAAAGTTGAGCTACTATGCACGGGTTGCCCATTATCTGGTGTAATGCGTACACCCATGCTTGTGGGTACTATTAATGAATATTTATATTGTTTACGAAGTTCGATCTTCAAATTAGCCTCCTAAAATTAATATTTTTTATAAATAGGAGCAAATTGATACTTCCATTATCAATAATTCCAGCATCCTATATAATTATACCTTTTTCTCCGGGTATCCTTCTTCCATCCACTCAGTATGGTATTCCTGATAGGTGCCGTTTTCCTTTAAAAATATATCGGGACTACCTTCTTTCAATTTAAAATATCCATGAGCTCCAAAATAATCCCTCTGCTGGGCTCCTACCTGTGCTGATACCATTACTGGAGATGCCATCTGTAATATATAATCATAAGCACAGTCCATGGCAAGTGTGGGTACTCCTACCTTGTGGGCTATTTCAATAAACTTAGCCAGATTGTAGAGATTATCATTAATAAATCCGGAGAATGTTGGGGCCGCCATAAGGTTTGCCAGATCCGGGTTAGCCTCATATTCTTCGGTGATCCTTGAGAGAAACTGCGCACGTATTATACAGCCTGCCCTCCATCCCCTGGCAATACTTCCCATATCAAGGTCCCAGCTATATTCAGCTGATGCTGCGTCCATAAGTGCAAAACCCTGGGCATAAGATGAGATTTTTGCTATATAGAGGGCATCATGGGCAATACCCACAAACTCTTCGGGATCGCCGCTATATTTTAAAGATGAAGGTCTTAGCTTTTCCGAGATCTTAAGCCTTAAGTCCTTATCCTGGCTCATCTCCCTTGAAAACACTGCTGATGCTATAGTTGGTATAGGTACCAGTAGTTCAAGTCCGCTTGATACTGTCCAGGTACCGGTCCCCTTCATTCTTGTTATGTCTGCAATCCTATCCACAAGGTAACCGCCAGATTCCTTATCAGGCTCCCTCATACCGGCCCCTGTAATCTCTATCAGGTAGGAAGACAGTATGTCAGTTGGTTCGTTCCAGGAGGCCATAATATCAGCAATACGGGCCGCATCATATCCCAGGGCATCCTTTAGAGCCCATACACATTCACCTATTAGCTGCATGTCCCCGTATTCAATTCCATTATGGATCATCTTTACAAAGTGGCCCGCCCCATCATCTCCTATATATGATACACATGGTATGCCGTCTTCTGCTTTAGCTGATATATTTTTAAATATATCTTCAACCAGTTTGTAAGCCTCTCTCTGTCCTCCGGGCATTATGGCCGGTCCAAGAAGCGCTCCTTCTTCTCCCCCGGATACCCCGGTGCCGATATAGAGGATTCCTTTATCCTGAAGTTCCTTGTTTCTTCTTATGGTGTCCTTAAAGTAAGAGTTACCACCATCTATTATGAGATCCCCTTTATCAAGAAGCGGTATCAGGGCATCAATATTGTCATCTACCGGCTTTCCTGCTTTTACCATAAGCATTATCTTCCGCGGCTTTTCCAGGGAGTCTACCAGTTCCTTAAAGGAATAATTACCTACTACGCGCTTTCCTTTGGCTTTTCCTTCCATGAATTCTTTGGTACGCTCCCCGGTCCGGTTATACACCGCTACAGAATATCCCCTGGATTCCATGTTCAAAACCAGGTTCTGTCCCATTACCGCAAGACCGATAAGGCCAATATTTTGTTTTACCACTTAATTTGCCTCCCTAAACTGATTAATTTTTATATTTAACAACTCTTTAATATGCCTGTGGAAATACTAATAATCTCTAAGCAACGATTTAAGATAAAATACTTCTGTTATTTTCTATTAAAAAGCATAACAGCCTTTACTATTTTAGAATCTTCTATCTTTTTAAAAGTCTCAAACCACTCATCTAAGCTGATGCGTTTTGTTATCATAGGCTCCATATCAATTTTCCCACGTTCTATTAGAGATATTACCTCTTCCCATGTACTCCATACATGACTAAAAGTTCCCTGGATTCTTGCGCCTTTTGATATTATTTGATCAAGGCTAAAATTAATTGGTTTAGGTCCCCAGCCAATCTTTGTTATTTGACCCAATGGAGACACATTATCAATAGCAAGTTTTAGAGCCTTCTCATTACCAGCAGCATCAACTACTAGATTACATCCTTCTCCTTTTGTTGTTTCAAATATTTTTTCACTAACATTACCTTTATCCACATTAATAATTAAATCAGCTCCCAGTATCTTAGCTACATCAAATCTAACTTTATCAATTGATGTTCCTACCATTATAATTGGATTTGCTCCTGCAAGCCTGGAAATTTGTAAACAAAATAAGCCTACCGGCCCTGGTCCAATAATTAATACCGGTTTCCCGGGAATAATACGGGACATTTGAATTAAAGCATTATATGCAACACAAGCTGGTTCTGTTAATGCTGCATAATCAAAAGATATATTATCAGGTATCTTGTGAATACATCTTTCAGGAACCTTTACAAAATCTGTAAATGCTCCATCTGTACCATACCCAAAACCCTTTCTTTTTGAGCATAAATTATAGTTACCTGAGAGGCATTGATCACAATCACCACAAATATAAGCTGAAGTTTCACTTACTACTCTATCTCCAACTTTAAATCGTGTAACTCCCGGTCCAATTTTATTTACTACTCCACTAAATTCATGACCCTGCACTACAGGAACTTTTACTGGGTTTGCCATAGTATGTCTCCACATTTCAATATCCCACCCACAGATACTTGCTGCTTTGACCTCTAACAGGATATCCCCTGACCCAATTTCTGGTACTGGTACTTCCTTTATTTCAACTTGTCCATCTTCATTTCCAAATTTGACTAGTGCTTGCATATCATTACTCCTCTTAAGGTTTTAGAATTATTTTTAACAGATGTTGTTCTTTTTTATAAAGTTTATCGAACCATATAGGACCTTCACTTAACGGGACTGACTTGCTTATTAAATCGTCAAGATCTATTACTTCCCGTGAAATCATATCTATACATGTATCGTATTCTCCTGCAGACGCACATGATCCCTTTACTGTTATTTCATTAGTCACTAAAAATTGTAAGGGAATTTGAACTTCGGGTGAAAGGTTCCCAACTAAAGTTAATAGCCCGCCTTTTTTTAAACACTCCATAGCAGTTTTGATAGTCTGGGGTATACCGACTACTTCAAATGATACATCTGCACCTCTGTTATTAGTTAAATTTAAAATTTCTTTATTGGTTACTACTTCATCTGGATTTAAAACATCGGTGGCTCCCATACTTAATGCCAGATCTAGTTTTAACTTATCAATATCTACAACTATTATCTTTTCACAACCAGTGATTTTCAGTAGTTTAATTACAATAAGTCCAATCATCCCTGCACCAACTACTACAGCAGTGTCATTTATTTTAATGGATGTTCCATTAAGAGCATGCAGTGCAATTGAAAGTGGTTCAATCAGCGATGCATCCTCAAAAGAAACATTTTCAGGTAATCCATATAGCAAATGTTTTGGTACTGCTATAAATTCGGCAAATGCACCATCCTTATGATATTCACTACAGGAAACTCCAAAGACTTTTCTATTTGTACATAAATTAATTTTTCCTAAACGACAATAATAACAACGATTACAATAGTGCGTAGAATCAAAAGTAACTCTATCTCCTTTTTTATAATTATTTACTTGCTCTCCTACTTCTTTAATCACTCCTGCTGCTTCATGGCCCATAATTATTGGTGGAATTCTTCTTCCAGAGCTCCCATCCATTCCGTGGACATCACTTCCACAAATAGCACAAGCTTTTACCCTTACCAATACATCGTTTGATCCAATTTTTGGTTTTACCACATCTTTAAATATAAATTTATTATATTCTTCAAGAACTAATGCTTTCATAATGATTTACCCCATCCTATTAATATTTATTGGTTCATATTCAACTGTTTTGCAATTTTATCCATTGTTGACTTGATCAACTTTAGATCTAAGGGATATTTCCCATAGTTTTTAGCAGTTTCAACCATAGTTCTAATGTTTTCATATGGCGTATTTATTGGCACCTGATCTCCACTTGATAGTGTAAAACCTCCACCTTGCCCTGCATCATACATGCACTTAAGAGATTCCATCTTTACTTCTAACGGACAACCAGCCGCAAGTGTTTTAAATGTGTTTATATTACCTTTTAAACTCAACTTTTTACCATATTTTTTCTTCACTTCTTTTAATTCTGTATTACCGGATGGAGGTCTTTCCAAAGGTTCTATTACATCTAAATCTGTATATTGAATCATTTCTAGAATCTCTTTTGACATCCCGCCTACATGCATCCGTGAAATCATTTTATGCTCTTTACAAATCTTTGTTGCTTCCTCAATAAAAAGTAGATTGTATTCCTTATATATTTCCGGAGATATAACGCTCATTGAAGCATTGCAACCACCAAAAACAATCGTATCTGCACCAAGGAGTTTACAGCAAGCTTGTACTTCTTCGATTGCATATTCAGTATAGGCATCCATTATTTTTTTTAATTTATACTTATAATCATAAAAATCCATTATTGACCTGGTCATATCAACTCTATTGAAAAACCACCAGCTAGTTGGAACCTGAATCCTCGTTTCTACTATACCTTTGTCTCCAACCTTTTTATAAATCTCTCTAAAACAATTAGGCGATTTACTAAAAGGATCGATTGCAATAATTTCCAATAATTTTTCAAAATCATTATCTACATCCTTTATCAACGGCTCAATATGCCACGGAGGATCACTTTTCGGAAATTGTAAAGTCTCATATAAATCTCCCTTTTTTGTATGATGTGAATATCGTACATCCAACTTTTTTTCATTTTTATTCAATACTTCATTACTAATATCTACATTTCCACTAGTATTAATTAATAGACCTCCACAATACAAATTTCTTATTTCTGTTCCCAGCAAACCTGGC
>SDBT01010460.1_pt1 | contig 14974 bp, 18 predicted proteins | sample 2277101 | NCBI WGS metagenome assembly SDBT01 (sample SAMN10404973, study PRJNA504765) | marine sediment metagenome | isolation source: marine sediment core GS10_PC15, 103 cmbsf | place: Arctic Ocean: Southern Knipovich Ridge | collected 2010 | reverse complement strand
TCCCTACGGCGCTTCGGCTGGTTGGTATGGAGACCATGGAGATAATCCTGGTGAGGGAGCGTCCAACTCAGATGATGATTATTTAACCTGGAACCGTAATTACTGCCACAATAATAATGATGGTTCAGCTAGGGGAGCAACCTCTATTAGCTTACCCTATCACTGTTGTATCTAGAAAGATAATTCTTCAAGCCTATTAATTGTGTGTGGATAAGTTTTTTCTTTGTTTGAAGTTAGTTTGTGTGGTATAATTAAATGGATAAAAGAATATCTTTAAAATTTGTTTTCCTTGTTCTGGCTGTGTTGGGAATAAGTTTTTTTTCCATTTCTTATCAGGGTTGGCTTCCCAAACTAACCTTTGCTGCTGAGGGTGATGCTATCCATGGCTGGGCTTGGTCGGAAAATATTGGTTGGATTAGTTTTAATAGCTTGAACCCAGGAGCCGGTGGTGATGTGGAATATGGAGTGGATGTCAACCGGGAAACAGGAAATTTTTCCGGGTTTGCTTGGAGCGAAAATATTGGCTGGATAGATTTTGCGCCAGCCGGTCCTTATCCCAAAGGTCCCCATCATCCATTTAGGCACTTGCCAGCCAGTAACAACCTAAATGGCTGGGCCAGGATTGTTTCTTTAGCACCAGTTGGAAAGGGTTGGATTTCGGCCAGGGGTCCTACCTATGGACTCTCAATTGATGAGAGCGGTGATTTTCAAGGCTGGGCCTGGAGCCAAGATTTTGGTTGGATAAATTTTAATGGTCCAACTTATAAAGTCACTGTCAAGCCAACTGACTTTATTCTTTCAGAGAACGAAGAGTTAAAGACTTGTTCTACTATTGGGCTTTCCTGGACCGATTCTCTTGGGGCAAACGGTTATAGCATCTGGCGAGTAGGAGTTAATGTTACTCCTAGCTCTTACTGTAAAGCTGCTAACGACCCGGCTGGCTGCACTCCATATCTGGCTATTAATTTAACCAATAGCGAACTTGATGAAATGACAGATTATTCCTATTTTATTCGAGCTTATAATAAGTTGGCTTACACAGATTCTAATACCTTAGATGTTACTACACCGGCCTGTCTGCCCTCTCAACCAAGAAATCTTATCTCTGTTGGCGAGTGTCCCGATATTATTCGGCTTTATTGGGAAAGTCCAGCCAGCCCCGGCACTTCTTACAATATTTACCGAAAGCTTGCCACAGATGCTAATTATCCTGATATTCCCTTGGCTTCTATTGGCGGCACCTTTTATGAAGATCACCTTGCTTCTGGTTTTGGTTATACTTGGTTTAATTATAAAGTGGTGGCTGTTGGTGTTGCTGGAGAGGGGGATCCGGCAGAAACATCAGAGGTGGCATGTAGTGAATGTAATTAATAAATACTATGGCTTTTCCTTGGTTTAAAAAGAAATCTATAAGTCATTTAGGTATTGACATTGGTACTGCCAATATCAAGGTGGTTCAGCTGGGCTTAGAGAAAAAAAGGCCTATTTTGGAAAATTACGGGACTTTAGGAACAAAAGGTTATTTAGAGCTTATCAGTCCCATTCAGATAAGAACCAAAGGTTTGCAAATGTTGGATAAGGAGATAGTGATAATGATTAAGAAGATTTTAAGTGAAGCAAAGATTTCGGCTAAAAAGGTTTGTGTTTCTATTCCGGGTTTTGCTTCTTTTTCCACGGTTATTGAGCTTCCAGAGATGCCCGAGGAAGAGATTGCCTCTGCTGTTCCCTTTGAGGCAAAACAATATGTCCCTGTTCCTCTTTCTGAAGTGGTTTTAGATTGGAAAGTTATTGGCAAAAAAACTCCATTAGGAATAAAAGACAAAAAAATTCCGAGTCAAACAAAAATTCAGATACTTATTGTGGCTGTTCCAAGAGAAACCATTAATAGATATACTCATGTGATAGAGCTTTGCGGATTGAAATTAGAAGCTTTAGAGGTAGAAAGTTTTTCTTTGATTCGAGCTTTGCTTGGCGGTGATGATCGGCCGGCGGCAATAGTTGATATTGGTGCTCGTAGTACCGATATTAATATTGTTGAAGGGGGTGTGGTAAGAAGGGTTCGAAATTTAGAGGTAAGCGGTATTGAATTTACTAAAATTATTTCCTCGGGAATGTCTATTACTTACAAAAGAGCAGAAACTTTAAAAGAAAAGAGGGGAATAATAAAGACTGAAAACGACCATAAGGTAAAGGAACTAATTACCTCAGCTGTGGATGGAATTATAAGTGAAATTGATCGAATGGTTACTGCATATTTTCATGAGCAGAAAGTAAAAATAGAGAAAGTGATACTTTCTGGGGCCTCAGCTCGTCTGCCAGGATTGGGCAGTTATATGGCCGAAAAACTTAATCGCCAAGTTTTTGTTGGAGATCCTTTTTCAAAAATTATCTGTCCAGAGATTTTAAAACCGACTCTAATCAAACTTGGTCCATCTTTAGCTGTGGCTACTGGCGCGGCGTTGAGAGAGCTGGTTTAAAAAAATAAAAATAAAAAATTTAAAATTATGCCTGACAAAAAAGAAATTACTCTTCTTCCGCGTAAAAAAATAGTGCCAAAATTCCCTCCGGGGCTTTTGGAAAAAGTTTTATTTACTATACTTATTTGTTCAATAATTATTTGGATAGGGCAGACTTATTACAAAAAGAGTCTTCAGGGGGAATTTGACTACCTGAATTCTCTAATTAGGGAGACTGAGCAAAGGAGAGATAAAAATTTGGAAGAAGAAATTTATTTAGCCGGAGAAAGACTAGGGATGCTTGAGAAAATCGTGACCCCTCATCTTTATTGGACTAAAATTTTTGAAAGACTTGAAGACTTGACGGTGCCCACAGTTTGGTTTTCTGATTTTAGAGCGCAGAACTCGGGGGACGCACAGTTGGAAGGTTTTGCCAGTAGTTATTCAAGTCTGGCTCGTCAATTTGTTAGCTTTAGTCAGGATACGACTTTTAAAGAAATAAACCTTTCTTCGATAACTACAGGAGAGGCCGGAGAGATAGGCTTTACGTTTAAGCTCTTGTTTGAGCCAGAGATTCTATTTAAATAAACTAACAAATCAATAAATCAATAAACTAACCATGACTAGAAAGACACTAATAATTGTATTAATTTTAATTCTTGCCATTGCCGGTATTGGTTTTTGGTTGATAAAGCCCGGTTTCTCTGAAATGAAAGGATTAACAATGAAAATTTCTGAAGCTCGCGACGAGCTAGTGAGGAAGGAATCGCTTTTGGCTAGAGTAGAAAATTTAAAAGAAAAGTATCAACAGGCAGAAGAAAAAATCGAAAAAATATACCAGGTTTTGCCTCTTGAGCCTGATATTCCGGGTATTTTAGTTCAGACAGAAACGCTTGCTTCAGAAAACGGACTTCTTTTGGAAAAGATTATTTATACTCTACCCAAAGAAGCCGTTAAAGTTTTTCGACCCCAAGTTGGAGCCAATCAAGGAAAAAAACAAGTGCTGCCCTTTAAAACAATGATTGTTGTTCTAGAGGTTTCTGGGAGTTATCAATCATTTAAAAACTTTTTAGAAGCTCTAGAAAATAGTTTGCGACTAATGGACATTTCTGGCATAACCCTTTCCGCTAAAGAAAAAGAAGGAGCGGTTTCTTATTCTTACAATCTAACCTTTAATACATATTACCAGGAATAATATCCATAATTATGCCCATAGAGTTACCGACAACAAAAAAACAAAGACTTTTTATTTTAGTTTTGGTGGTGGTGGTTATTATTATTGGAGTGGTAATTTGGTGGGGGTTAGCTCCAACTGGGCCTGCTAAAGAAAATCTTATTTCAGCTGACAAGATTTTAGAAAAGGAACTAATGAAGGGTATTCCCACCAAGTTGGATTTAAGTATTTTTGATCATCCTTGGTTTGAAAAAGCGAGAATCTACGGAAAAATGCCGGTGGAAGCAGGGGTGACGGGGAGAGATAACCCCTTTAAGCCTTTCTAAATATTTTACCACTTCTTTATTACTATGCCAGAAACCTTAGCCGACATAATCTTAACTAAGAAGCTTATTAAACCTGCCGAACTTAAGAAACTTCAGGAAGAGGCGGCAGAAAGTGAGTTGACTTTAGAGGACCTGATTTTCCAAAAAAAAGTTATTTTACCCAGGGAGTTAACTCAAGCGAAAGCTGAATTTTATAAGATTCCCTATCATGAGCTCGCTGGAGAGACTATTTCTGCCGACATATTGAAAGAAATTCCCGAAGAAACAGCAACTTACTATAAATTTATTCCTTTTGCCCGAGAAGACGGGGTGTTAAAGGTAGGTATGGTAAACCCCAGAGACCCCCAAGCATTAGAGGCTTTAAGGTTTATCGGTGTTTGGCGTCATCTTGACACAAAGATTTATATTATTTCTAAAAAAGACCTTGATGAAATTTTAAGATTATACAGACCCTTGGCTGCTGAAGCAAGAGAAGCCTTAAGTGAACTAGAAAAGGAACTAAAAGTAAAAAAAACTCCTCTTAGAAAAAAGCTAAAATCCGAAAAAATAGAGAGAGTAATATCCGAAGCTCCAATCAGTAAAGTAGTAGCTGTAATTTTAAAACACGCGGTAGAGGGACGTGCTTCCGATATTCATATTGAACCGACAGATAAAGATTTAAGGGTGCGCTTTAGAGTAGATGGTGTGCTTCACACTAGCTTGATTTTGCCAAAACAGATTCATTCCGGGATTGTTACCAGAATAAAAATTTTATCCAATTTAAAAATTGACGAGACTCGAAAACCCCAAGATGGAAGGTTTGGAACAAAGGTTGAAGGAAAGGAGATAGACTTGCGAGTTTCTACCTTACCTACAGCAAACGGAGAAAAGGTAGCTTTAAGAATTCTTGAAAAATCTATTGGGCTAAAATCTCTTAAAGGACTTGGTTTTTGGGGAAAAGGTTTAAAGATTTTAGAACAAAATATTAAAAAACCCTACGGCATGACACTTATTACCGGTCCGACTGGCTGTGGCAAATCGACTACACTTTATGCTATTACTCAGATTTTAAACAAAGAGGGAGTTAATATTATTACCCTGGAAGATCCAGTGGAATATTTTATTAATGGTATAAGTCAGTCTCAAATCAGGCCGGAAATTGGTTACACATTTTCTTCTGGTTTAAGATCAATAGTTCGTCAAGATCCAGATATTATTTTGGTTGGTGAGATACGAGATGAAGAGACGGCCGAATTGGCGATTCACGCGGCACTAACTGGACACATAGTTCTTTCCACCCTACATACTAATAATGCGGTTGGAGTTGTTCCTCGGCTTATTGATATGGGCACAGCTTCATTTCTACTCAGTGCCTCATTAAATGTAACCATTGCCCAAAGGTTGGTGCGAAAACTTTGCGAACATTGTCGAAAGGAAGTCCCTGTTTTGAAAGAAAAGAAAGATTTAATAATAAAAGAATTGAGTGGAGTGCCCGAGAAGTTAATGCCAGGCATAGATTTAACAAAACCTAAGCTTTATCAGGCAAAGGGTTGTAAGTATTGTTATTGGAAGGGTAAAATTGGTAGAATTGCTATTTTTGAAATCTTGTCTATGACTGATGAACTGGAAAGAATCATTGGTACACGCCCAAATGAAGCAGAAATCTTAAAGGAGGCAAAGCGTCAAGGAATGATTACCATGAAGCAGGACGGAATTATCAAAGCTTTAAAAGGAATTGTTTCTTTAGAAGAAGTTTTGCAAGTAGTAGAAGCGTAGAGAAAATTTCTAATTTTTAATAATGAAAAATAAAGGTTTCACCCTAATTGAACTTTTAGTTGTAGTAGCTATTATTGGTTTATTAGCTTCAGTGGTGCTGGTTCAGATTAGACTTACTCGGGCAAAATCAAGAGACGCTCGTCGGGTGGTTGATAATTCAACCATTAGAGAGGCTTTAGAACTTTATCATAGCAATCATCAAGCATACCCTGCTTATCCGGATGGCATTGTTATTGATGGTACAGATTCTCTTTCTTTAGATTTAATAAACGATAAAGTAATAAGTCAGGTTCCGGCTGATCCAATAAACCTTAGTTCTGGGGCACCGTCCGAGTGTATTCATGATTTTCATTATTACTACGAGGGTGATAGTGCAAGCTATATTTTAAGTTATTGTTTAGGGAATAATTCTCAAGCAGGGCTCAGGGGTTATTACGAGACAGGACCCTAAAGAAAAATTCCAAATTATAAATTACAAATGAATTTTTAAATGACCAAAAAAACTCAAAAAAAGATATTGATTATCGATGATGATTCCTTTATTCCCGGCGTTTACATGGCTAAACTTGAGGCAGTGGGTTATCAGGTAAGTGTGGCTAAAAATGGGAAAGAGGGGTTGGAGATGGCAGAGAAACTAATACCCGCTCTTATTCTTTTAGATTTGATGCTCCCCCAAATAAATGGCTTTGGGGTGATAAAAGCCCTAAAAAGCAACAAAGGTTTAAAAAATATTCCGATAATAATTACTTCTAATTTGAGCGAGACGAAAGATATAAAAAAAGCTTTATCTCTTGGCGCCGATGACTATTTAATCAAGGCACATTTCACCCCAACAGAAGTTGTCGCTAAGGTAGAAGCTTTACTTAGAACTAACAAACCAAAAAACTAATAAACTAATAAATTATGATAGATACTCAACGCTTATTAAACAAACTACTTCTTACTTCAATTAAAGAAGATGCTTCAGATATTCATTTTTCTGTTGGTCGACGCCCCACTATTCGCATTGATGGAAGACTTGTTCCGCTGACCAACGAAAAAGTTATAACTCCCGAAAAAGCAGAAGAGTTAGGCTTGATGCTTCTTTCCGAGGAGCAAAAACAAAGATTCTTAGAAGAGAAAGAAATAGATTTTTCTTACTCTTTTGAGGATAAGGTTAGGTTTAGAGGGAATGTTTTTCGTCAGAAGGGCTATGTTAGTACTGCTTTGAGGGTGATTCCAACTAAGATAAAAACCATAGAAGAGTTGAATCTACCCATTATTTTAAATGAGTTTACTCGACAGACTCAGGGTTTTATTCTTTTGGTTGGTCCCTCTGGCCATGGTAAGTCTACAACATTAGCAGCGCTTATTGATAAAATTAATCATGAACGACCCAGTCACATAATTACTATTGAAGATCCAATTGAGTATATTTTTGAGGCAGACAGAGCAATTATTGATCAGAGAGAAATAGGTCGAGACACAAAAAGCTTTGCTAGAGCGCTTCGTTCTTCTTTCCGGGAAGATCCAAATGTAATTATGGTTGGAGAAATGAGAGATCCGGAGACAATGGGGATTGCCGTAACGGCGGCCGAAACTGGACATTTAGTTTTCGCTACTCTACACACCAATAATGCTTCTCAAACCATTGATCGAATTATTGATAGCTTTCCACCGTATCAGCAAAGTCAAATTAGAGCCCAGCTTGCCGCAACGCTTACTAGTATAGTTTCTCAGCGGTTAATCCCCTCCCTTAAAGGGGGAAGAATTCCGGCTTGTGAAATAATGATTACTAATGCGGCCATAAGAAATATAATTCGAGAAGGAAAAACTCACCAGGTAGGTTTGGTCATAGAGACCAGTTCTGAAGAAGGAATGATGAGCCTTAATAATTCTTTGGCCCAACTGACGAGATCTGGACTTATCTCTATGGAGAATGCCGAGAAATATTCTTTAAACTTGGCAGAGTTGAGAACGTTATTGGAGAAATAATAATAAAGTAGTAAAACAATAAATGGCTGTTTATAACTATCAAGCCAGAACCAAAACCGGCGAATTAAGAACCGGAACAGTAGAGGCTCCTTCAAGAGAAGCAGCTATTAATTTACTGCTCAAAAATGACTTATTTATTGTTTCGGTTGAGTCAGCTGCCCTCTTACCGATTTTTTCCAGAAAAATTAAATTTTTGGAGCGGGTGAAAAGTAAAGAGATTGTTGTTTTTTCTAGACAACTTGCCTCTTTAATGGAAGCAAGGGTACCTCTCTTAGAAAGTCTCAATTCCTTACTCAAACAGAGCTCCAATAGACTTTTAAAAGAAACAATTTTAAAGATTTCAGAGGACGTAGAAGGGGGGACTAATCTCTCTCAAGCTTTAGCCAAACATCCCAAAGTATTTTCTAATTTTTATATTAATATGGTTAGGGCTGGTGAAGTTTCTGGTAATCTGGAAAAGAGTCTCAGCCACTTGGCTGATCATCTAGAGAAAGAATACTACCTTATTAGTGAAATTAAAGGAGCTCTTAGTTATCCGGTTTTTATTCTTAGTGTTTTTATTGCTGCCGGCATTGTGGTTATGACCGTGGTTATTCCCCAGCTTACCGGAGTTCTCTTAGAGGCTGGACAAGATATACCGTTTTCGACTAAAATTATTATTGCTATGAGTGAATTTTTGAAGGGATATTGGTGGTCTATTCCCATTATTCTAGGCGTTGCTTTGGTTTTGTTTTTCCGAGCCAAAAAAACAAAAAAAGGCTCCAGATTTATCGATAAGCTTATCTTAAAACTTCCGGTCTTTGGAAAACTTCTTAAGCAGACTTATTTAACTCGCTTTGCTGATAACCTAAGCACACTTATAAAAGGAGGACTGCCTATTACAAAGGCTTTAAAAATAACAGCAGATGTAGTGGGAAACACTGTCTATAAGGATCTCTTTTACCAAGTAGCCAAGGAAGTAAGGGGTGGGGCAAGTATTTCTTCAGTTCTTTCTCGAAGTAAAGAAATACCTCCGATGGTTACTCAGATGGTTAGTGTGGGAGAAAAGACTGGTCAGTTGGATAAAATCTTAAAAAATATTTCTTCTTTTTATTCCAAAGAAGTGGAAAGAATCGTAGCTAACCTCTCTCGTTTAATTGAGCCGTTTTTAATTCTTATATTAGGAGGGGCTGTTGCGGTTTTAGTTGCTTCAGTTTTATTGCCGATATATAATTTAGCTGGAGGGTTATAAAATATCAGATTTTAAATATAATTTAACCTAACAAGAAGGGAGGTGAATAAAAGTGAAAAAGAAAGGTTTTACTCTAATTGAACTCTTAGTGGTCATCGCCATTATTGGTATTTTAGCCACTATTGTTTTGGTTTCCCTAAACACTGCTCGGAGTAAGGCTAGAGATGCTCGACGGGTTGCTGACTTAAGACAGGTTGCCTTGGCGCTAGAAATGTATTACGACGACAATAAGAGCTACGCAGGAACTGTTAATACTAATGCTTGGGCAGAGTTAAGCGCTTTAGTTACCGGTGGTTATATAGCATCGCTTCCTACCGATCCGATTGACGATGCTACCCATAAATTTAAATATTTTCCGGATAGCGACAACCAAAGCTATATCCTAGCTGCCGACGTATACGAGAACACACCTGTTCCGGCTAACCTGACAGACTGTGCTTCAATTTCTAACACCGCTTGCAGCTGTACCGATCCTATTTATTGTATTGGACCATAAGTCCGTTGAAGTTAAACTTCAACAGTTACTGTTGAAGTTTAACTTCTAAGGACCACAGAATGTTTTATCTTATCTTATTTTTTATTGGCCTTGTAGTGGGTAGTTTTCTTAATGTAGTTATTTGTCGGCTCCACACCAGAGAAAAGATTTTTTTGGCTAGATCCCATTGTTTAGATTGTAAAAAGGTTTTAGCTTGGTATGATCTCATTCCTTTAGTAAGCTTTATTTTAACTTTCGGCAGATGTCGTTGGTGTGGCAAAAAAATCTCTTGGCAGTATCCTTTGGTGGAATTTTTTACTGGAACCTTATTTGTTTTAGTGGGCTGGTATGTGGGAGGTTCGATCTCTCACATCGCGATGTGGGAGGTAGAACCTCTAATATTTACTTTGTTGTTTTATTGTTTTTTTATTTCTTGTTTGATAGTTATTTTTGTTTACGACCTTAAACACTTTATTATTTCAGATAGAGTGATTTATCCGGCTATAGTTGCAGCTTTCAGCTATCAAGTCGTTAGGTTGTTATGGTTTAGCGATTCGATTGCTCAATTACTTAATATCTTGATAGTTGCTGGAATTGCCGCAGGATTTTTTCTGGCATTGGTAGTTTTTTCTCGGGGTAAATGGATGGGAGTGGGCGATATAAAATTAGCTTTCTTTATGGGGTTAGTATTGGGTTGGCCAAACATTTTAGCCGCCTTAATACTTTCTTTTATTTTAGGAGCAATAGTTGGTATTGTCTTGATTTTTGTCAGAAAGAGGACTCTTAAGTCTCAAATTCCTTTTGCTCCCTTCCTATCAACTGCAACCCTAATTAGTATTTTTTGGGGCAATCAACTTGTTAGTTGGTATCTAGGTTTTATTGGATATTATTAACAGCTATGAAATCTAAAGGATTTACTTTAATTGAATTAGTTGTTGTGGTGATGATTATTACTCTTCTTTCTACCGTTATTCTGGCTGGTATTCAAACTAATCGAGCCCCTCGCGCCTTAAAGAGCGCGGTTCAAGAACTGGCAGTAAACATCAGAAAAGCCCAAAGTATGGCTATTTCTACCCAAAGAGTAGGGGAAGAGGTCCCTTGCGGTTATGGGCTTTATTTCGATAAAACTAACCCCACCAGTTATATTTTATTTGCCGAAACAGATTCGGATCCAGATTGCGCTAATATTAATCGGCTTTACAATGGTCCGTCCGAAAGAGTAAGAATCATTAAGTTTTCTTCTTCGTTAGTAGAAATAGCTAGCACTGAGCCTGATCCATTTTCAATATTTTTTATTCCCCCTGACCCAGAAACTTCTATAAATTATCCCTCTGTAGTATCAGAAGCAACTATTACTCTTAAGGCCAAAGGAGACCTATCGGTAAAAAGAGTAAGGGTAAATATAGCTGGAAGGGTGGAGATAGAATAAAATGAAAATTTCAAATTTTAAAGATGGTTTTACCTTTATAGAACTACTGATAGTTGTAGCTATTATTCTTATTGCTTTTGTAGGGGTTTTTATCCTTCTTAATAAGGTAATTTATGTTTCGAAAGTTAGCGTTCATAAGCTGACTGCCTCAATGCTGGCTCAGGAAGGGATAGAAATAACTAGAAATATCAGGGAAACCAACTGGGTTCAGGAAAAGGCTTGGAATGAAGGGCTCTCTTCTGGTGATTATATAGCCCAATACGACTCTTTAAGCCTACAGTCATTTGAAGATAAATTCCTAATTCTTAATCCTCGGGTGGTTCTTTATGGCTACGACGAAGAGCTTGACTCAGAATTAGGGATAGTAGAGAGTCTTTTTAAGCGCAGAATCACTATTTCTGATAATCCAGACGGGGATCCCCAGACCGAGGATATTGCTATCGTTTCGGAAGTGACTTGGGATGAACGTGGAAGACCCCAATCTATTTTATTAGAGGATCGGCTTTATGACTGGAGATCGAGGCAATGAACACCTAATTAGAAATTAAATTTTTATTTATGTCCTCCAATTCTCAAAAACCATCCAATTCTACTTCTAGAGCTTTTACCCTTATAGAGCTCCTGGTGGTTATGGTAATTTTTGTCACTATCATCTCAGTAGTGATTACCATTTTTGGTCAAGTTCTAAAGAGTCAAAGAGTAATCTTTGCCTTGCAAAGTGTTCAGGACGATACCAGATATGCTCTAGAAACAATAGCTCGTGAAATTAGAATGGCCGATGTAATTACTCCCCAAGGAAGTGATCCTCACCAAGGGGGAGGTTTTGAAGAATTAGAGATTCTCAATTACAAAGGGGAGAATGTAAAGTTTAAGTGGTTTTATAATGAGCCCCAAAGACAGCTTAAAGTAAGCAGGGATGACGGACCCTATATACCACTAACCTCTGAAAATATAGAGATAACCAATGTTCAATTCTATATCAGAAAGTGCACTACTACAGAGCCGGTCGTTGAAATTCAACCTCGGGTGACTATTTCTATAGCGGCCAGGTCCTTCCAAGAAGCTTATCAGGGAAGAACCGAAATGTATCTAGAAACTACAGTTTCCACAAGGATGTATAAATAATAATTGTTAACGAAACAATGAAACGGTATAGTAATGAGACAACGAAAGAAAAAGGAGCGGTTTATATACTTCTTACTGTTTTAATTTTATCCGCTATTTTGGCCATTAGTATAGTAATTACAAATATCACTCTTTACGAAATAAGGATGTCTGAATCGGTCCGACGCTCAATTCCAGCTTATTTTGCAGGTGAGTCTGGGATTGAAGAAGCTTTATACTACATTAGAATACAAGGATTGAGGCCTTCTCCTTCTCTTGACGTCCCCTTTCTTACTGGCAGTATTTTAGGAGGCGAGGCAACTTATGAAGTTTATATTGTTGATACCGACCCTGAATTAATAATGAAGTCTATTGGGGAATATAGCGATGTTAGACGAGCAGTGGAAATAACCTTCAAAGCAGTAGGATGGTAGGTAAAAGTTAAAAATCCAAAGCTAAAAGTCAAAACTCTCAAGAAGAGCTTTTTTATTAAGTTGCTTAAAGGGGTGAGTCGGGTATAATAAGGGTATGGATGCGCAAAGTAAAGCTGAGGCCAAGAAAAGAATTGAAAAATTAAGGAAGGTGATAAATCATCATCGTTGGCTTTACCATGTTTTAGACCAACCCGGGGTTTCAGATGCCGCTTTTGATTCTTTAAAGCACGAACTTTATAAACTTGAGCAGAGCTATCCCGAATTCATCACTCCCGATTCTCCTACTCAAAGAGTAGGAGGTGCGCCTCTAGAGAAGTTTAAGAAAGTTTCACATGGCGCTCGCATGCTTTCTTTAGAAGATGTATTCACTTCAGAAGAGCTCAAAGCTTGGGAGAAAAGAATCCAAAAGAAACTTCCGGTTGGGAAGTTTGACTATTTTTGCGAATTAAAGGTTGATGGTTTTGCTGTTTCTCTGGAATATAAAAATGGAGTATTCTTTCGAGGTTCTACTCGTGGTGATGGTGTAACCGGTGAGAATGTTACTCAAAATTTAAGAACCATTCCTTCAATTCCTTTAAGGCTTCGTCTGCCTGAAGAAAAAGAGTTAAAAGAATTAGGGTTCAAGGGTTCGGAAATAAAATCTATCCAAACTAAGGTCAAGAAAGGCAATTTAGAAGTAAGGGGTGAGGTTTATATGACTAAAAAAGAATTTGAGAGAGTAAATAACCAGCAGGTAAAATTAGGACTTTCACTTTATGCCAACCCTCGCAATACGGCTGCCGGAAGTATTAGACAACTTGACCCTAAAATTGCTGCCTCTCGTCGGCTTGGTTTTTTAGCCTACGACTTGATCACTGATTTAGGACAAATTACTCACCAAAGCGAACATCATCTGTGCTTATTTTTAGGTTTTAGGGTGGATAAAGGGGCTAGTTGTCGAAATCTTAAAGAAGTAATTCGTTTCTGGCAGAAAGTAAAAGTCGCTAGGGAAAAATTAGTCTATCAAATTGACGGGGTAGTTGTTAATGTTAATGATAATTTAACCTACGAAAGGCTAGGTGTGGCCGGCAAAGCGCCAAGAGGAGCCATCGCTTTTAAGTTTCCAGCCAAACAGACTACCACTGTTGTTCGGGATATTGTTGTCCAGATTGGCCGGACCGGCGCTCTGACGCCAGTTGCAGTGCTTAAACCTGTTAGTTTAAGCGGTACCACTATCTCTCGAGCTACCCTTCATAATGAAGATGAAATAAAACGGCTTGGTGTAAGAATTGGCGATACGGTGGTTATTGAGCGGGCTGGAGATGTAATTCCCCATGTAGTGAAAGTCATTCCAGAACTTCGTACTGGCAAAGAAAAGAAATTTAGAATGCCCGAAATTTGTCTGGTTTGTGGCTCAAAATTGGCTCGACCCAAAAGGGAAGTAGTTTGGCGCTGTATTAACCCAAATTGTGGAGCAATTCAGAAGGAGTTGCTTTATCATTTTGTTTCAAAAAAGGCCTTTGATATTGAAGGGCTTGGTCCAAAAATAATTGACCAATTAATGGATCAGGGGATTATTTCAACTGCTGCTGACATCTTTGAGTTAAAAGAAGGGGACCTAATGCCGCTTGAACGCTTTGCTGAAAAATCCGCTTCCAATATAATAAAGGCGATAGAAAAATCAAAAATAATAACTTTAGCAAAATTTATCTATGCCTTGGGTATCAGGCATGTTGGTGAAGAGACGTCCATAGATTTGGCTAATTATTTTGGAGATATCCAATCCTTTAAAGGATACTCTTTAGAAGGGTTAGAAAAAGTGAAAGATATTGGTTCTGTGGTAGCCAAAAGCATTGATCAGTGGTTTTGGCAAAAAAGAAATCTAAATATTTTGACTAAACTTTTAAAAAGAGTTAAAATAAAAAATCCACCCCGAATTAAAAAAATACTTAAGAATAAAACCTTTGTTTTAACCGGTACTCTTAAGACGACGACTCGCCAAGAGGCCAAAGAAAAAATCCGCCAGCTTGGCGGAGATATATCCAGTTCGGTTTCCAAAAACACAGATTTTGTTGTTACCGGCAACCAGCCGGGTTCAAAACACGATAAAGCAAAAAAGCTAGGGGTAAAGATTATTGGGGAGAACGAGTTTCTAAAGATAATAAAATCATGATTAATAAAGAACAAATTCCGCAAAAGAAAGTCAAAGGACTTTCTGTGGAGCAAGTAAAACATATAGCTAAATTGGCCAGAATAGAACTGACCGAGCAGGAGAAAAAGAAGTTCACTAAAGAATTTTCGGCTATTTTAGATTATATTGAAAGGCTTAAAAGTTGTGACACTTCCAAGGTTGAACCAATGGCTCAGGTGACTGGATTAGAAAATATAACAAGGCAAGACCAAGCGAAACCTCAAAAGCCAGAAGTCAAATGTCAAATATTGGAAGGAGTGCCGAAGAAAAAAGGGGATTATATTAAGGTAAAAGCAGTGTTATAATTATGGAACTCAACAATCTCACAATTCACGAAGCAGCAGATCTCTTAAGAAAGAAGAAAATTTCTTCGGTCCAGCTCACTAAATCTATACTCGGGCGTATTGAAAAGGTTGATGGTGAAATTTTTGCCTATCTAACCACTA
>SDBT01010459.1_pt1 | contig 14975 bp, 20 predicted proteins | sample 2277101 | NCBI WGS metagenome assembly SDBT01 (sample SAMN10404973, study PRJNA504765) | marine sediment metagenome | isolation source: marine sediment core GS10_PC15, 103 cmbsf | place: Arctic Ocean: Southern Knipovich Ridge | collected 2010 | reverse complement strand
TAAGTTCCACGAGTCTGGATATCAGAATCAAAAGCGAAAGTGTAGATGAAATCACCTTGAAGTACATTGTCGTGAGTCATGGTGATAGTTCGGTCAGCATTACTCAGCAAAACATTCGCATCTTTAGATTGTTCAAAGAATTTATATTCAGCAACGGTAACAGGAGCGCCAGTTAAATTACAATAAGTTTTTGCAGTTGGATCGGTAAGCGCAATTATTAATGGGCCAGAGGCATTTGATGTTGCGTTAACAGTTGAACTTGCTGTGTCTGGTGCTGAACTGAGAACAAGCATTTGACCAGTCTTTCCAGTAAAGGAACCAGCTTGAGCAGTAAACGAGCCTGAGTTTCCGTCAGAGTCTTCAAATGTTCCAGAGCCATCTGTATTTATTTCAACATGGAATGTGTAAGGAAAAGTTGGACGAGGCAATCCAGAAACAACTGGAGCGCCACCACCAATTGGCCCTATAGTTCCGTCAGCACCAGTTCCAAAATTTCTTTGCAAACCACCAATCGCCGAGAAGTCAGTAGAGATAGCACCAACACCGTGAGCGCCATTATCATCTAAAACGCTTGGGGCGAGACAGGTAGCTTCAAATGCTAACGGAACCGAACCAGTGAGATCAAAAGTATTTATCGTATCAAGACTAAGAAGTGCATTCACGCCACCAGCAGTATTTGTAACGACAACATTATTTGACAAATAAACCGCAGTAGCATTTGTTGTAAATGGTACAAGCTCAGAAAGTGTAAGTGTAGTACAAATTGCATCGCCACTAACAATTATCTGAGGAACAATGACTGGAGGAGTTGGTAATAAAACCACTGCAACAGAAAGTCCGTCCTCGTTATCATACGTAAAAAGAACTTGAGACTTTATGTCCTCAAATGCGTAAGGGATAGGGCCTATCAATGCCCCCTCACCACCCTGTAAGATTGTGACATTACTATTCTTTGTCAGGTTACCAAACCCCTCAACAGATGTATCTGTGTTTTGAACCACAGTTGTAATGTTTCGCACACTACCAGAGGTATTCTTAGCGTAGAACATAACCCCTTTACCGTTTGACAATGTATCCCCTAATGCGCTAGCAGGCACTAAGACTGGTGCCAGGCCGGCGTCTGATATCTTTTGGGTTTCTAAAAGTGACATTGTTCTATCTCCATTTAACCGGAACGATTTTTACATTAACGTTAGGTGTGGCTCTATTAGTAATAAAGCTGTTTGATATTTTTAGGTTCTTAGCGTGTAGTAGTGATGATATACTCTCACCTTCATTGTGTAGATCTAAAAGCTTTAGTGTATCTGCTGGGTCTATTAGCACAATTGTATTATCACTCTCATCTTCCTTTCCTCTGACATCTGGAAAAGGATGGTAGATTAAATCCATATCCGCGTTAACTATGTCGTTGGTTATTTCATAGATTTCTACTTCTTGATCCTCATCCATATATCGTTCAAACCAGTCTTCCCCTTTTCTATCAATTACCTTTCTAAATCTTTGTTTGCTTCCGTCTAATCCTATAAAGTGTGGTGAAGTTTGTGTTGGACCATTATAAACCCAAGGAGGTGCTTCAGATACATAAGTACCAACCACCGCACCTTCTTTATCCACTTCAACAAAAACAAACAAGGGTATCTCACCATCACCTATATCATAAGGAGGAGATGAATTTATAAATCTTTGTCGAGCCATAGGTGTGCCGGGTAGGATAATATCGGAGCTAAGGTTTATAGTCGTCTCGTACACTCCCTGCACTGCGGGTATAAGTCCTGCTATGTGAGCTACTACACTTTTTGGGCTAAAAATACTAGACTCCGTAACTTGTGGGTAAAATCCATATTCCCCTCCTGGTAGAGTGTGGTTTCCAATACCGGAAACGAATCCCGTGCCCGTGTTTAACTCTGCCTGGTGAACCGCTCCAGATGCTAACTCTGCTTGGTCTACAAAATCAACAAAGGCCAAGGCTCCTAATCCTAGAAGTGCTTGCGCTTGGGCCACACTCATGTTGACAGGATTTCCCGTACCACCTGTATTCTTACCTTTAAAAGTAAGTCCAGGAACGTCAAACAACTTAGCGTCACTAATGGAATCATTTTCATACCCAGCAGCAACAAATTGTCCTGTCGTTAAGTTCCTTCCAAAATCAGTATTGTCTCTGATCTTAAAGAACAGGCCTGTTGTTAAGGGGCTGTCTGGATCAATCTCGCCGTTTGTAATAAAACTATAAGCCATTGCTAGAGTATCCTATAAGGTGCTGAACCGTCACTCATCTGTGGATCTGGTGGGTTAGTAGAAATGAATCCATACTTATCTCTGTTCTGTTGTGTCTCAAAAGCATAGTCAACTAAACTGTTTGGGCCTATTAGTGCATAGAGGTTATGTGTATCCTCACTGATAATAGTTCCTCTGTATTTGTACAGGGTTCCACCAACTTCCTTAACCTCAACCACTTCTATAAGGAACGGAGTATCCTCTCCTGAAGCATTTTGAAAAAGATCACTGGTCATCCTTACATCATTGCCTGTCCACACATCTCCATCTTTAGGATCGAGGTTCCAAAAGACTTCTTTGGCCCCACGTTTTCTTCTTGTTATAAGCCTAGAACTTACCTTTACGGCTGTCCCAGAGTTTAGTGTGTACGATCCAAAAATCTCAATGATACCTTGCTCTTGAAGATCAGTTTCATTTTGGGAGTCTATAGTTTCTAGAGTGTCAGCATAGTTTTCAGCATCGTCTGATCCAGCCTTATCTATCTTATTAAAATGGTAGATAACGCGCGTGACTAGCTTCCGCATATCCTGCGTTTGTTTGTGGCCTGTATCTAAAATATTTTGTTCAGTAGTAAGAAAGAACTCTGGGAAAAGCGCAGGGACATCCGACTTCAAAGGAATCTCACTAACTCTTTCATCCCACCAAATAGATACTCCAGCCTGTTCACATAACTGATTAACAATAGTCTTAACAGACTTACTTGTAGGAACTACTAAAGTCATATCTTCTGTAGCTAAGAAATCATCACGTTCTGCATTCCACTGTGCATTTGGAATAAAAGCAGGATTAACATCCGTGAAATCTAGAATTATATCTCTGATTAAGTCCACGACATTTGTAATCGATCTAACGTAGGAGTTCTTAACGGATCTATTTATACTGTGATCATCTGCAGTAGTCCCCACGGTTCCTCTAGCTGTTATGTTTATATTCGTGGCACTTACAAATAAGTAAGATACCATTTCCTTATCTATTAAGCAGTGTCCACCAGCCACATCAAAATTTGTGGTGTCCCCTATATTAATGCTTCCTGTGAAGACTGCGTTTATAGCCACACTAAGATTTGCAAAGCTTACTAGAGGTACAGTAGATCTTCTGTCATTAAGAGACTCTAGTGGATCAATAGTGTTGATTGTTATTGTGTTAGTGTCATTAAGCGCAGAGATATTGTCTATAAAGTAGGTACGCTTTTGGAAATTAGATATATCGAAAACGTCTGTAAGATACCCAACATAGATATCTATCTGACGCCTACGATAGAACGGATTAGCTCCGAGCAACCTACCAAGAACTGTTCCTACGCCATCGTCTGCAACTGTATCATTTAATTTTATATTGTACAGTGCTCTAGATCCTACACCTGAACCCGTTGATTTTCTAGTTGGAGCCACCTTTACAGATTGGACTATGGACTGCATAGCTTGACCAGGTGGAACTGCAAAATCACAATATCGAATAGTGCCTGTATCCCAAAAAACATCTATGATGTAGGCTGGTTTTCTTGCTACCTTGGCGCGTTCATCTACAAAAGCCATTAAGCAAATCCTTCCATACTAAACGTAGCGTCTAAAAGATTTTCTTGAATGAATTTAGGTTGTGGAACAGACTTTCCTGTAGGAAGCCATCCAAACATGACCTCCAAAGGCTTATCTGGATTCCACACTAGATAGAACGGATAGTTCTTTATACCACTAACAAAGAAGTCCCAGTCTGAGTCATAGAAACTTAACTCTTGAAACCTGAGAGGGATGGTCGCACTCTTAGGTTTTGTAATAGTACTAAAACCAGCTAGTGCACCCCCACGGGTTCTGTTAACATTTATCTCATCATTATCAGCCCATCTAGGTGGAGTGAATCCTGCAGGAAGTTCAAAAGGCCATTCAAACTGCTCTGCCATAGTAACATCAGCTATAAATATATCTATAGAAGGAGCTTGGAAATTAAGTCTAACGTATCTTCCGCTTCCTGATACTGGAAATAAGATGGGTTTATCTGAAAAAGATGCACCAGTTAAAGTTCCGACAGTAGTGTACGTTATATCATTAGGACTAACAGCAATATTTATGACACCACTAGCAGTGAATAGATTGTGTCTGGCAATAGCTATATAGTCAAAAGTTTTAGTGGATCCTAGGTCTATTTTTATACTTCTAGCTGTACCGTTACCAAGCAGACCGACTTGGCTATCTGTCCTACCATCTTGTGCTTGGCTAAATGGAAACCCAGCAAGAGTAGTATCTAGGATAACTGTTCCGCTTCTTAAAAGATCATTGATCCCAAATACTGGTTTTGGAAATGAGGGCATTAGACAGTCTCAATTTGGAAGTTAGGTTGCACTCTGGAAATCTGGTCGAGTAAGTTTCTTACCTGCTCCTCAGTGAACATGCCTTCACCGGGTAATTCAACTCGTAGAGTGGTTGCGTTAGGGTTAGCAGATTTTTCTTGTGCTACAGTGGCTTCTGGTGCAGCCTGTTGAGCTGCTGGAGCAAACCCAGCTGGAGCTGCCGGAGCACTACCTACCGCAGCGCCTCCACCTCCTCCGCCTCCTAGACTTTGACCTTTAATTGTTTTAATTTGTGCAGCGCCTTTGATAGCAATAGCTGCAGCTAATGGAAAGTTAGCAGTGGACAATGCCCTACTTACACCAGCAGCAGTATCAACAACAGCACTTGCCAGGTCTAACTTTTTAGTGACTGAGAAACTATTTTTAGCAAAGCTAGCAGCAGCGTGAAGTGTATCACTGTTAGTCTTCAAGAAACTATTCACAGATTGTATCTCAGAAAACTTTTGGGTCTTTAATAGATTAGCTCTGTGTTGTTTCTCTAAGGCCTCTGATTGCTGATTATGTTTTATTCGCGCCTTAGTGGTCTTAGCTAAAAAAGTCTGTTCAGTTATACCCTGCTTTTTAAATGCAGCATCTATGACAGCTAATTCTTTTGTCTGCTTGTCTTTTAGAAGTTGAAGTTCCAATTCGTTTTGGATTGCTATAGATTCTAACTGTTCTTCAGGAGTCAAAGGCATGACATCACCTTCACCACCTTCTCCATCGACAGGCGCTTGTCCACTAGCAGCTAAAGCAGCATTTGTTCTTGCAGTAGCAACTCTAGCTGCGGCTTCTTCTGCGGCCATTGCAATCTCGTTAATTGTTTCTTGTAAACCTTCGCTTGGAAGTGGGTCTGTTAATAATGTTTGGAGCTCACCTTTTAGAGTGCTTATAGTTTCTAAAGAATCTTCGATCCTAACGTCAAACCCTTCTAATGGATCCAACCCTCTGAATTCTCTAAATGCGTTTACAGCTATTAAAGCGCCTCTTTGTAGATCTAGAAAAAGAGCTGTTAGTCCAGCAAGTAATCCAGCTGCGGACAGCTCAACAACTTTAAAAACAATTTCTATTCCTCGTATACCATCCGCAAATAATCCCGCGGCTATAGCGGCATTGTTAAATCCTGCTTTGATTGAGTCGGCAAAGCCACCACTATTCTTAGACAGCTCTGTCATTTTGTTAGCTACTGCCTCGATAATGGGCGCGAACTCTACTGTAAGAACCCTTGTGGCCCCTGTAAAAGCTGCTTTTGCCCTTGTCATTGCATCATTAGCAGCTTCTATTTGAGCGGCATCAAGCCTACTTACAGTTAATCCGAGTTCGTCTGCTTCGTTTATTAAGGATTCAAAATCAGATTGCATTAAATTTAGAAGACGCGATCCTTGTCTTCCAAATATATCCATTGCTGTAGTAGCTTGTTCTGTCTTAGATGGTAACTTAACTATCTCGGCGGCTATGGCTTTGAACTGTTCATCAGGAGACATTTTTATTAGGTCATCTACACTTAGATTGAGAGTATCTAAGGCATCTTTCTGAGCGGCAAGTCCTTGGTTAGCCTGACCAATAGATCTAGTCATCTTACGGATAGACTGTTCCATGGCTCCTGCTGATACACCACTGAGCTCAGCTGCATGCTGGAGGCCAATTAGTTTATCAATAGCTATTCCCATCTCATCCGAGGTTTTAGCTAAAGCATCTATCTGTCTAAGTTGGGATTTTACTATAGCAGTTGTTACTGCAGCAAAGGCGGCGACAGCAGCAACTCCATACTTATTGGCTGCTCCACGTGCTTTATCTAGACCAGCCCCAACCTTCTTCATGCTGTTGGACATCTTGGACGAAGATTTCAGTGCTGCAGATTCACCTTTGGCTAGCTCCTTCTTAAGCCCGGATAGGTCAGCATCTAACTTTATTACTAGTTCTTCTAATGTTTCAGCCATTGGTATCCAACACTATTTTTCTGCCGTAGATTTTAATTGCTTCGTCTAAGTCTTCCTTAGTTATCATTGTGCTAGCTTTTTTGTATGAGGGTAACGTAGGATCTGGTGGGAACCTACGCGCTAACATGGAGAACCATTCTGGTAGAGTTAATTCCCAGAATTGATCACTACTAAACCCAAAATCGGCAAGTCCAACTCCTATCCAAATTCCCCAAGGAATAGTTAGGTCGTCCTCTTCGTCGGTTCCGGCCTCTCCTTTTTTGGTGCCTCCTCTGCTTCCTCCCCTGTATCTTTAGGGGCTACAGATCTGGCAATAGCTATAGCATATTGGATGGCTACATTAATTAGATCATCCTCATCTATAAGTTCTGCTATTTCTTTTTCCCCAAGCTCTTCTTTGGAGAATATTCTAAAAAAGGTTATGAGGTCCTTAGCTTTAACAACCCCAAATAAATCCGACCACTTCTCTTTGTCAGACATGAGAACAGAAATTTGCTGAGCATGTTGTAACCAATGCTTATCTGTTTCTTCTTCCCATGCCTGAATATTAAAAAGAGTAGGACATACTACTAACGTTTTTTTACCGAGGAGGACTTCAAACTCTCCTCGCTTTTTATTTATTTTTAAACCGGACATCTGCGTCTGCCTCTATTTTATTATCTAGCTGATGCTAGTTTAAATGCTCCTACTGTTACGTCAGTTATACCGTCATAAGCCACTTGAACTTTACCATTTATATCATTAAAGATTTGTGGAAAAGGTCCGATGAACTTTGTTTCAGCTGCCGCAACAGAAACAACGATTGGGTCTCTATCTACTGTACCAAATCCAGGAGAAAAAGTAGTAGACTGAGTAGGATTAATGGTAACAATATGAGCACCGGAATCAGCATTAGCGACAACAATAAAGACATCCCCGTCCTCATTAACGAATTCATCTCCAGCAACGTCTGCTGCCACCAATGTATCCACGATACCCGCTTCAACGATTTCATTTATAATTAATTCAGCCACAATGGACCTCCATTAGTTTATGTAGATTAGTTTGTATAGTTAACAGCACCGTTTGACTCAAACGATATACTATAGTTTTGGGCATCGGTATGTTCACCAGCCACTTCCCAACTAGAAATCATCCATCTTCCGGTGATTCTAGCACCTGCACTAGGGCCTTGATCTGTAAGAACAAGAATCATGTTGATTCCTACTCTATTGTACGCAGCAAACCTAACACGTTCCTCCATTGCAGACTCATCTACCATCCCGCTACCACTAACGGAAAGATTTTGAATCCCATGGCCTTCAAGAAACTCAGTAAACTCGTTTCCAAGCTTATCAGTTGTTTCTATCAATTCATTATTTAATGTAAATGTAGAAGAGTTCTGCCCGCCTAGAACTGAATAAGTTCCTGAACCTTCAGTATCCTCTACATAGATTAAAAGGTTTACACCAGCTCTATTTGACATAGACGGTCTCCTTTAGTTTGAGTTAATGATTATATCTACAGTTTGAACCCCATGCCATGTGTTGCCATCGGGATCCCTTAACGTGTTAGAACTTAACACGCGCATCAAGATAACAGTATAGTTAGTCATCGTTAATGTTCCACGATTCATAATTGTTGCAACTGCATCCATGATCTTTTTAACTTGCAATCTTCCATCATAGTTTTTTGTCCAACTATGTATGACAAGGGTTGCTCGTTGATTATCTAATGTGTCTGATGGACTTGCATCAAACGGAAGTACAACGGTATCTCCAATTGTTACATACTGTGGAGCTGTTTCAGAATCCACGGTTAATGGCACGGCATCAAATACAGGTAATGGGCCACCACCTACATCGACGTTTCCGTCTAATGCCATGAATACTCCTTGTTGTACCTCTGTATTAATTGTACTCATTTTGTAATCTTCTTAAGTTCTGCTTTCAATGCTCTCTTAACGTTCTTTAGTATGTCTGCTCTGTTTGTTAAGTACGCTGGTCTTGCAAACGGTCTCTCTGCTATATGTTTTGTTCCAAACTCTAACCAGATTGCTTTCTTTTCTTGTCCACTACCTTTAAAAACGCCAACCAGTGTTTCTTTAACATTACCACTAAACTGTTTAGGTTGTGTCGTGACAGCGTTAACCAGGTCTGTCGTATCAATACGAGGAGGGTTACCAGGACTAGAAGCAGTGTGACTCCCGTAAGTTTTGCCACTTGGAGGAGAAAGTGCCATTGATGATTTGATGTCCTCTCCAATCTTCTTCGCTCCACCGTGTAAAATTCTAGCAGTTGTTGTCTGTAGTTCAGGGCTAAGTTCTGAAATCTTTTTAGATAACTCTTTAGTTCCGAGGATAGAGACATTCTTGCTAACCTTCTTTACACTTCTAGGCATTATGTTGGTACGTTCTCTTGTAATGTATACTCTAAAAACTTGTTAGATTCTTCTATGTTATCAACAAAAATTATCTTAAATATTCTATCACCAAACTTAAACCTTCTTTTATTTGCATTCGCTGGTTGCCAATCTGCGAAGTATCTTGTCCGTAGTGCGTGTGTGATGGGCATATCTTTGGCTTGTGCAAATACCCGAGTGCTACCACTCTTTGTCAACAGCTCAGCTCTTATCGTTTTTACAGTTGCATATGACTTACTTCTACCGCCGGCTCCATCACTGACATTAGTCACATCTTGTAATTCAACTGAATGTCGCATCTTACCAATCTTAACATCACAACACTTAACCATTAGAACATTCTACCTGGTAATTGTGCTCTCTCATTACTTGGCTTTCCAAAACGAATGATTTTAAACTGGTCATAAACTTGCTGAGTTGCTGTAGGAAGAGAATCTTCACATGAGCAGTCATCACAGTCTCCTCTCTTCTCATACCACTGGGCTATATGATTAAGCATAGCGACTTTTAAAGCAGCTGGTACAGCTCCTAGTCCAGCCACAAGGACAATCTCTATAGCTGATAACCTATCATCTTCATTGGTAGGCCAGGTTTGTCCCTCTACTAATCTAAGATTTGGATAGTCATCAGTCAACTCTTGATAAAAAAGATTGACTGGTACAGCAGTCAATACTCCAAGAACTAGATACTGGAAAGAAGTAAGAGAAACATAAGGGGCCTTCCTAAGTTCAAACCAGAAGTGATTCTCAAACTGGTCACGTGTTGTTTTAAAAGTTGTTTCTAAAAAAGTTAGGCTAGTTGCATCTTCTGCAAAGGCTATTACACCGTCACGTAGCATAGTGAGAATATTATCCTCTGTAAGATCTAAGACGTCAATGCGCAACCACTCTTTTATTTCTGCTAAAGTGATAAGACTATCATTGTTGCCTACAACGGATTCTATTGTATAGGGATAGTTTGTTCTAACTTTTGCTTGTACGCCATACGGATAAGACATTAACTATTCTCTCAATAATCTATAAACTAAAGCCGTTGCTCTTACAAATACGAGTGCTAAAAACCACACCACTAAAGCTAATAAAGCATTCTTCTTTCTAACTTTTTTGTAAACCCTCATTGAGAACTTTAAATCTGCCAAAAAGCTTGGGCCTTTATCCCAGTCTACATCGTGGTCTTCGCATTCTTCGTCTAAATATAATTTTAACCAATCTAATATTTTAGTTATCGCGGCAGAAAGAAGTTTAGAAAGCCAGCCATCACCAGCAGGACCACAAAAGCTATCCCGTTTATATTGTGACATAGTACCCCTACATATTATTAGTTGAGCCCGCTATCTGTCGTCTCGTCGCCTTTTTCCAGTGTAATTTTGTCGTTACTTCAAAGGTATAGGGTTTGTTTTCATTCATTTCCACGACCGTATCGTCCGTAAAATGGACCATAACGATAGGAGATTGCGGTACTACTTTGACGTATTCTATTGTTTTCTGTTCGCCATCAACCCACATCATCCTATTCTGCATGACTTGGTTTAATACCATTTCTCTTAAAACAAAATCCGACTTCATTTAATACACGCCCGCTCTAATTATGCTCATAATATCGCTTATAAGGTTTGTCTCGTCTGGGTCGCCGTTTTGCATCGTGTACCCTTTGGAAGCTAAGCCCGCAAATTCGTACACCGTTCCTGGTGTGCTCTCGACGTAATCAAATAGCCCAACTTCGGAGCCGTCTAAAGAGCCCTTTATAGCCTGCCTTTCAAAAGCAAAATATAAATTCTCCACTGTCGTAAAAAAATCGGTCGTATCCGCCAAACTAAGGTAAATGCCTATATCCGAATAAAGCCTAACAGCCGTAGCGCGTCGCCCACATGCCACTACGTCCAAAATATGATGCTCCGCCCAGGCGTTAACTAGAAAAATACGGCCCTCCTCCGCTGTAGTGGCTTGGCCGGTTGTTATTAGATACGTTATTTTATTAGTAGCATCCACCTCGGGAGTTATCGCCGTCTCTTTTACGTATATCTCTATAGTAAAATCTTTCTCGGCGTTACTTAATGCGGCCCACGTTTTTATATCAAGTTGCTCGACTACTCTAGTCCTGCACTGGGTATAATCTCTGCACCCTTGCAGCCCGTAAGCTTTCCATGCCAGCAAGTCTTGAGAGCCGTCGATATAGGGGTCGCCCGTATCTCCTAGCGGAACTGGGTCAGTATCTAGTAATACTTTCGCGGTTGGATTTCGTGCTATGCCTTCTATATATAATTTGTATCCCATGTCTTTATCCTATCCTAGTGTAAGGCCGCCAGCGTGAATCCGTATGGTCGTACCATAGTGACCCCCCATCATTAGGCTCAAGAGTTTTATCCCCCTCTTTTCGATTGAGTATCCTATTCGCCGCAAGGCTGCCCGAATCGTTGTGGAGTAATTTTATTTTTTTCCCGTTAGTCGTAACATTATTAAGAGAAATTATCCTATTTATGCCCGCCGGGGGTGCTAAGAAGCCGCTTATATCTATGTCACTTGTAACGTCTAACCTAATCATGTTCGCCGTAGCGAAGTTGGTCGGATTATAGTTGTCTTGATTCGATGATAGCGACGGCGGGGTTAATATCGTGCTGCCCTGTATTTGCTCTATTCCAGTTTCGTTAGCTTTGTCGTAAACATCTTCTTTAATCTGTATTTCTTGACCTGCTAGGCCTAGTGCGTCCTGCGTTTTAGAATCTGCGTTTAAGGTAACAGCCGCATGAGCCGTTGACAATAAATTATTAATCTGTCCTTGCGCTTTTTGAAACGCAATCTTCACACTATCGAGCGCAACAATAACAGCATTAGCTGGGGTGAATGGTGCTGCCAATATAGTTTTAGAAGGATCTCGTACTGCGCTAACAGGACTTCTACCCTCTACTGTACCCGCTGCATTGATCCTATAGACTTGGTCTGTGTCTAGTACAACAGCTATGGAAGTCTTATCTGGTAAAGTTTGATCAGCCATGTGGCACCTATGGAGCTAAAAAGCAAAAATTATTTCCATCTAGGAAAGTAGAGTTGTTTGAATCTAAGAATATAAAGTTAGGACAGATACTCGGGGCTATCTCAATCAAGCCTGCAAGTAAAAATAAAAACACTCTTGAATTCATTAGATAGGTCTCCCAAATACAAGCATGTCCGCATCGGAGCCAGCCTGTGCAGCATTCGCAACTAATTTTATAAACTGCCATCCTGCTACAAATTGCGGGATTACAATAACAGCTTGGTCTGCAGCTATTGTTAGTGTGAATGGTGTTCCGTCTGGATTAAACAACGGCTTATCTACATTGTCTTTGTCAGCTCCTACTAGGAGTGTGAGGGATGCACCACCAAAAGACGACGGAGCTATTATCCCTGTTATAACATTCGCTAGGGTATCGAGAATAACGCTTTCTGTCTCACCATCTGCAATGGTAACAGTGTTACTTCCGAAATCTAAATTTTGTGGCCTAAGCTCCGCCATGGTGGTGTCCTCTTATTGGTTGCGACTACTTGGTTTCTTCTGCAGGGCTAGCTTTCTTCCCTGGCTTCTTACTTCCTTTAGCTGTCTTAGCAGCTTTCTCACTACCTTCTTCATCTAAGAAGCCTTGAGATACAGCAGCTTGATATTCCACACCAGATAATTCAAGGTTCTGGTCTTTAGAAACGGACTTAGTCAACCAAGGTTGGATAACTATGACTCCTGTTTTCTTCATTTTATGTGCTGACATTTTAATGTCCTCTGGGTTGGGTTATACAAAAAAAGAGGAGGGTATGTTTCAACCCTCCTAAAGGTCGCAGCTCTTTATTATGGAGCTTCATCTAGCATTTCAGTTGCAATAGCGGCAAGTGTCGCTCCAGTTGTAACGCCTGTGCTTGTAATAACAGGACGAACAAAACGCTGAAGTTGGTTACCGACTGCAGGATCTTTCAAAGAAAGGATTCCAGCTTTGCCCATAACAGCACCATTTACTGCAGCAGCTATAATGTCTTCAATTGAACCAACTATCTGATCAGCAGCAACGGTATTAACGTTGGTTGTGAATGCAAGATCGTCTGCTTGTTCAAATGAGACAGCATAGACGCCATCTGTGAATAGGAGTGCCGCGATAGAAAACATAAGGCCTGTTTGAATGCCTTGTGTATCCACTGCTGCACCGTTAGTGGTTGTGTTCGAAGTGATTGCGGCATCTAAACAAGTGCGGCAATTTAACTTCTGACTAATATCTTTTTCCATTTTGAAACCCTCCTAAGGGCTAATAAACTTTAAAATGAAGAGGCCGTTAATTTCTACAACCTCTTCTCAGGACTAACGATTAAGCAGCACCAGCTAGAATCTTAATTGACTCATAGTTAGTAACATCACCACCTGTACGCTTGGTGGTATAGAACAGAACGTTTGGCTTGTTAGTTACCTCATCACGGATAACTCTGAAACCTGTTCGATCTACAATGGTGTAACCCATGCTAAAGTTAGCGTATGCATAGCTAAGTGTACTAGCTGCAACGTCAGGCATGTCATTCATAAAGACGACAGGCTTTCCTAACAATGTCATTGAGTCACGCTCATTAATGAAACGGCTCTGATAGATGTAACGACCAGTGGAATCTTTTAACGTGATAACGTCTTCAAAAGAAGCTCGCTTCATGTACCAAGATGCGCCAGACTGATAATCTTCAACCATGCTGTTCTGCAATGCTTTAAAGTCGTCCGCTGTTGGAACGCCTGCTGAACCGCCAGAAGCTATCTGCTCAATTGCACCACGCTCGTAGACGCCATTAGCAGCCCATGCTGGATAGGTTAACCATCCGCGTGGCTTACCTGCACCATCACCAATAACAAATGCGGTGTTCTCATCACGAGACATCTTGCTTGTAACCTTGCGAGATAACCATCCCTCAATGTCAAAGCCGGCATCATCCAACATACGCTGTGTTGCAGCTGGTTGTGCAAATTGCTCATGAACAGCGATAGACTTAAGACCAACATCTGGAGTGCCAGTGATAGTTCGTCCTGCAGTCTCACCAACCCAACCGCCGGCAGTTAGTTCGTTGTCATCAATTAAGATATCAAGAACATCGCCTGTGATTGTTTCAACGGCTGAAGAGTTACGCTGAGGAGAGGTTTCGAATATACGTGTGATCATTCGATTGCTCACTTCTGGGCGAACAAAGAATCCGCCTTGCGCTGGGATACTACCTACTAAAGTTTTAAGATGCATGTTGTACATATCTTCCTGCATCATATCTTTAACCGGTGCAAGGATACCTTTAGAAACATACTCCAAAGAATCTTTACTCATTGGTACGCTTTGCTTAAGATACCTGGCGGTTTCAATTCGAGCAGTACTTTCTTCTTCGCTCAACTGATTGCCATTGCCATTACTCGAACGGCTTAACATCTTCTCAACACGCTTAATCTCTTCATCTTGCGCAGTCATCTTCAACTGAAGTGCTTGATGCTTTTCCACTGCTACAGCAGCATGCCATACAGCGGACTTCAAGGTTTCATTGTCAAGACCTTCAACAATGGCTTCCATCTTCGTACTCTGCTCTTGAGCAAGGGTAATATTCTTACCGATGGTCTCAAGCGAGGTTGCTAGTTCTTTAATGTCCATAAGGTTACACCTCTTTCATGGATTTAAGGGTTTGCGCTAATTCATCAATGTCAGCCTGGCTTAAAGCTTCCACTTTAGGACCGTGCAAAGCTTCCATCAACAACTTAACATTATCTGGGGAAAGTTTATCATCCCCAATATCGTCATCCTCATCATCCCGAGTGTTGGACATTTCTTTGATCTTACTAATGATGGTTTTAGCATCACCAGATTTCAGACCAAATTCTGTAAGGCATTTCTCTGCCTCTCTAATCGTTTCAAAATTAATCTCAATGTCTTCGAGATCATTATTCTTTGGGATACCATCATCATCCAGGTCATCTTCTTCTTCAGGAAGTAAACCAACCTTTGCAGCAGGGTTCATTGGGAAAGTAACAAAGCTATATTCAAACAATTCTATCTTCTTAATAATCCT
>SDBT01010458.1_pt1 | contig 14975 bp, 14 predicted proteins | sample 2277101 | NCBI WGS metagenome assembly SDBT01 (sample SAMN10404973, study PRJNA504765) | marine sediment metagenome | isolation source: marine sediment core GS10_PC15, 103 cmbsf | place: Arctic Ocean: Southern Knipovich Ridge | collected 2010 | reverse complement strand
GTTAAGCATTTATTTAATTAAATTAAATAATAAGTAACTTCTCAGGTTAATTGGCTGTAGTCATTTAGGATGTAAGAGGGAATTTTGCGAGATCATACAAAACTTGGAGCAGTAATAAAAAAGAGAAGAGGATAAAAAAAAGAAAAGACAACCTCAAGAGCCAGAAAAAAATATGTGGCAACCAGAAAATTGCTGTAAAATTCGGTTTAATGCAATGTTTGCTGATTTAGTCTTAGCTGCTGATATTACTTAAGTTGAATAGGGACCTAAAAAGCGTTTTCCATTAAAATGGATTAGATGAGAGGGTGATTGTGATATCCATACATCTGTTTCCCACGCAATTTCATTTAAGAATTGAAGCATGCTCTTTCTGTCCAGGAATGCTGTAATGAATACCAATCCTACTTTTGAGTGTTTAAATAGATTTTCTAATTCAATTTTTCTTTTTGCATTTATAGGGCCGTGGCTCGTAACCGCTTCAATTAAAACCAACCAATTTCTTTCAGCGTAGTAGATCACAACATCCGGCATCTTACCATGCTCGTCAGGTACTTTGACTCCTAATTTTTCAAGCAATTCCAAATTAAAATAAGCCCACTTTTTTTCAGCATCCCCAACATAAACAGTTTCACCATTCGGAGTAAATCAAGGACAAAATTCATCTACTATCTCCTTAACTAAAACATTTTGACCACCAGGAGACATTAAAATCTCACTACCCTCATTAATTTTTATGGGTATTTTTTGCAAATCTCGTTCTTGAGCATATTTTTGTTTTAATGTTTTTATTGATGCAAGATAAGATTCCAGTTTATTTTTCCAAATCTTGGATTTATATAATCGAATCAGTTTTAGAGCGCCCGGTTCGATCTGATAAACATAATGAGGGCTATTTATTGGTCTGGGTTTATCCGGATTTGGTAAAACCAAACCAGCCTGAACAAATTGGTGAACTGTAAACCTTCGGACAGTTTCTCTTGAATTTGGTGCATATTCTTTTCCATAGTGATCTTTAAAAAAAGTCATCATTTCAGTAATCCCAATTAGTGGAGCTTTGGCATTTTTCCAAAGATCATTAACCTTAAGGTCTAATAATGCTAATAATGTCAAAGCAGATCTTTCGTTTTGCTGAGCCTTAGGGATTCCGATCTTTGCTAATATGATTAGTGTTTCACTTATTCTTTTATTTACATTAGTGGGATCACTACTTGTTTCCATATTGAATAATTCCTTATCAATTATAGAATCTATTTTTTCTTGAGATGGTAAAGAATTATTAAAATATCCACCCAATTTTTCGAGCTGTTCATTTGAAGGATATCTTAACATTCTGAGATCAGCAGCATTAACCTGAGTGTGTCCATTAAAAACTCTAAAATACAGATCAATTATAGTTGAGTTTAAAAAGATGGTTAATCCTCTTGCCTGGTTTTCAGATAAACTATTATTTTTTTTATGAAAAACATTAACATGATTTTCAAATCCTACTTTATCACTTATAATAAGATTAGGATTGAATAATGCAGCTACAATTCTTCTTTTTTCCTCTTTTGCACTGAAACGGCGACATAATACATAAAAACCTTTACTTAAAAATAATTCGTCGGTTTCCTCATTGTCAATTATAGAATCCGGTTTCTTTAAATTCTGTTTAGGCCAGTTAATAATTCCGTTATTGAAATGAAAAGAATATATTAATGGCACAGTGTGAGAATTACTCTCAAATTGTAAATTATTTCTTTTTCTAAAGTCAACGACTCTTCCTGTCGAGACCTCCAGACCTAACTCATTTAAGCTAAATGGTAATTTAAATATTCTATCAATAATTCTTTTAGAATTTATATCTGTTACAATATGAATAATTTTATTAGGATCAGTATTGTGAATTACATTGTTATATGGTACCGTAAAATTTGTATGCACATAATCGTGAGGACCATCACTTGATGAAATTTTAATTTTTGATTTATCAGAGTTTTTTCTTGCATGATAGATAATATTTTCTTGTAGAACATCATTCTCCTTAAAAGCTTGTTTCCTTGAATTAAAAACATGAATTTGGGAAAATGCCATCTCTCTATAAAAAAGATTTCTGAAAGATCGAAAATAAGGGCCATTTGTAAAACTTCTTGGGGTTATAGCTACTAATTGTCCTCTTGATTTGAGTATTTTTATTGCAACCGATAAAAATCCGGAATAAATATTTGATGTTTCGATATTTATTGAACTTAATAATTTTCTGGTATAAGAATTAGAATTAATTTTTTTATATGGAGGATTCATAATTATCATATCATATCGTTCAGTAAAGTTACCTGTCGGGAAAAATTGCGATTCTGATATAACTGATTCTACTCCAATTTTAATAAAATCATCCTTTATTATATGGGTAGAAATTTCAATATTAGATTCTTCACATACCCTAATACAAAGTTCTAAATTATTTTCCAAAATTGAAAATAATTTTTCATCAATTTCAATAGCGGTTAATACCAGTTTTTTTGGTTTATTTTTTGATTTTAAAATATGATCAATAAGTGCTACACTTAATATTCCGGTTCCGGCACCAGGATCAAGAATACTAATTTCATCTTCATTTATGGTGAACATTGAAGCCATAAATTTAGATATCGATACTGGTGTAAAATATTGGGAATATTGTTTTTTATTAATAGGATCGAGTTTTTCTATTACGTCTAAACGAATTAGCTCTGCTGTTGAAAGTAATTCATTTTGTAAATCAAAAATTTTCTGTGAGGATATAGCCATATCGTATATAAAATCTTTAATTCAATTACTATTTTTTACTAAAATACGAATAATTTCCTTAAACTTCAAATTACAAATTTGAGTATGGAAATTATTTTAGATTTGCATATAATGGCTATTGCTCAACCGAGACTGATATTTATGTGTAAAGCGGAAAAATGACATGAGATTTTATGACAAGCGGTGTAATTATGGGGATACAAAACTCTATTATTGCCGAATTAAGTATTTTGTGATTGACGACCTTAATATTTCCGGTCCGGAAAAACAGTTGACATTGATCAATTGTGCCTCCTTAATTTAATAAGCCCTGATAGGGCGCAATAACATAGCCCAGGGCAGCAATCGCCCTGGGTGGAGAATTGCAAAAAAAATAGCCCTGAAAGGGCGTAGTAAAAAGGAATGTTCAACAAGCTATACAGAAAATTTTATGATTTTAAATTTATTTTTTCGCATTCACGTTTAAACGCGTTTACACATCCTCCAATTTTCGTAGCAGCATCGCGAAAATGAATAGTTGTTAATATAGATGGTAAAGAAAAGCTCGTTTTTGAGAATGAATCTACAATAGCCAAAATATTCTCAAAAGGTGACGACTGTGAAAATAGAAAAACGTTACCAAACAACACAGCAGAAAACAATCGTTATGATCACGTAAAACAAAACGTTTTATCCATCAACCAAAATTCAAAGATCAATTAATATCAGTATTTTCTGCTGTTGCTATTAAAAAATATATGATTCCAACCAAGTTTTGTGATTACCGATCTGATTTCACACATTTTATTGCGTATTCATTTTATAATCAAGAACTTACTTAGGGCCGATCCCAATATCACCTTTTGTATTTACTTGTATTTAATTTATAGGTATTCCTCGTCTGCCGGAGCACGCCAAACCATTTTTATCTTTATGTGGATTTAGTTTTGAATTCCTCTTTTTCCGATAGAATTTTCTTTCACAAATTGGGCATTCGTAGACATATTTTGACTCATTTTTTACCATAGAAACGTTTGAAGTTCTTCTTATTGGGGGCATTGAAATATACCCACTCGAACTAATTTCAACAGGATACTTCTCAGTATATGCTATATTGGTAATTTCTATTGATTGAATTTTTGAAATTGAATAGGCTTTCGGATGATTTGCTTCTCTTTCAAATCCATAAAATAACTTATTGCCAATTCTTGATGATCTGAATGAAATCGGTTCCACTGTCCTTGTTTTACTTTTATATCTTAATTGTATACATATCCTGTTTGCTGCTGCGAATTGAATTCTATGCAAAAGGAAATTAGCAGAATTTGCATAATTGACTCGACCAGGGTGAAAAATTTGTTCATCTTTATCAGATACCGGGACAAGTTTTTTTTCTAATAATTTTTCTTTCAACCAATCAAAAAATGGGGATAAATCATCCCAAAACGAGGCAAAAGTTGGGAGATGTGAAAGCTGATGAGCCAGCATATACTTCCATTGCGGTTCTAATTCATCTAATTTTTCATGCTCTTCAATGTGTTGAAATGTAGGGATTTCAATATTTTTATAGTTACATTTTTTTTGAAGTACATTATAAACAAGTGTAGGATTAACAATCATCTGTCTATTTCTAAAAAAGTGGACGACATCGTATAAATCCCTTGGCCTTGCTCTTTGGGCTAATGCTCTAATTTTTTCTGCAACAATTTCTTCGAAGGCATAACAATTGGCATATATCCCCTGGGATGGTTCATCTGTATAAGGGTGGTGTACTTTCTTATTTACAGTTTTGAGAACAAGTATCTCATCGGTAGTCAAGTCCAGCTTTATTGTTGCAACTCCTTGTCTTCTCCGAAGTGGTTTGTAATGTATTTTACCCTGAGCAGAATAATTTCGGTTACCTTTGTCAATAATTGTAAATTTAAATCTATCCTTAAAGAACACTATTCCAACTTCTTCCGACAAAAAATCTGTAATTTTGATGAAGGTTTTTAATAAAAAATCCTCAGTTAAATGTGATTGTTCAGAAAGTGTGAAATCTAGATCTTCAGAAAATCTAAATGTCTCAAAAAAACATTTTTTTAGGCATGTCCCCCCTTTAAACGCCCAGTTTGCTATTTTACGGTGTTGGCTGATTCCAAATAACATCCACCCCAGAATATAATCTTTTTCTACAGTATCCGGATTAAGATCTAAACCTATTGCCATTTTCAGAATTTCATTTTTTTCGATCATATTTTATTTTCCAAAATTCCGAAGTTTTTAATTTCCATTTAGCAATATTATATCTTGATGGAACAGTCGGATCAAACTCTGAAAAGCCGGATGAAATATTTTTCGAAAACTTTAATAAAACTTCGCCATTTGCATTAAACATTGTTTCATATATCAAACCAAGTCGTTTAAATATTGTCCTATTCTTCATTTGATGAGCGTACTGTATTAATAATTCTAAATTGTAATGGTCAGAATCCATATACTCAGAAAAAAAATCTGTAATAATTGTAATTCCACCAACTATTTTAGGGTCATCTAGCAAATCAATTATAGTTTTAGAAGGGTCACTAATTCTAACTTTTTTACTTCCAATCCATAGAGGCTTTAATCCAAACAACTTATATTCAGAAATAGTCTTGAGTTTAAATTTAATACTACCATGAATTGGATTGCGATTTTTAACTTTTTTTGTTGTAAAATATGTAACAGATTCAATAATTTGTTCCGAGAGATCCCACTGTTTTACCGCACTAAATCCTGCAATATAGCCTGGTCCATAAAGAGAATCTACTACAAGAAATGGTTCTTCAAGAATTACTTTGCTTGTTGTTGATTCTAAAGGGATTGGAATGTATGATCCTCTTTTTATTCTTTTAATCCAACCACTCTTATTCCACCTTGAAAGTAATCTTCCTGATTCCTGAGCTGAAATCTTTAAAGTTTCAGAAACTAATTTAGCAGTAATTACGCTATAATTATTCTCCAAAACTCTACTGAGTTTATTTCGATAAGATTTTCCTATTCCTGATAATTCACTCATAGTGATAAGTAATATACTGTATTTGCCTTAAAAAGGCAATAACTGAATAAAATATGTTTCTATTTATTATATTGCTCCGGGGATTTTAAAATGTAGCTAGCCTACCCCTCATCTAATCTGAAACAATTGCGAGATGTTTTATATGGCATTCCAAAATCAAAAGTGGTTTTTCCCTGATATACACAGCCAAAAGCGATATTCTGAAGCCAATTATTTAAATCACCGGCATTTTTATCAATCCATTCCCGAGTACAATCGCCGACTAAAAGAATTGGTTTTTCAATCAAATCATAATTTTTAAGGGAATTCTCATTTACAAATTCCGGTAATATTCCTAAACTCTTTTTGATGGCATATACCGCGTTATAATAATCAATTAAGCTGTCTTTGTTTTGGCAGGCAAATTCATAATATTTGCTAAGCTGCTTATCAATTGTTTCCGAGCTCTGGTTCTTATCTATATACAATCTTTCATCACCGATTGTTTTTAATTCTACAAACGCAATTTTTTTTGTTCTTAAGTCAACCCAAACCAAATCAATACGCATATTGTCATACTGCAGTTCCGTATCAATAAAAAATCCATCTTTTTTTGACTCTTTACTTTTGTCATTAATTACATAGTGGCCCTGTATCCCTTTTTCTGAATCATTCGGATAAAACTTTCGAACTCTCTTCTTAATTTTTTCAAGCGCCTCTTTTTCAAAATTATTTATGCTGATTGTATGAAGTTCATTCAAAGAAATATTTCCATTTTGAAACTCAAACGGGAAATAATCACTTGTTTTATTTAATGGTACATACTCTATATTTATTTTTGCTTTGTACTCACTTGTTCCTTCCAATTTCATAATAGAGCCGCCATTATGGTATACATTTAAATGGTTACCATTTCTTATATCAATGTACAACTCAGAATCATTTTTTAGATTTTCCCACCATAAAGGCGATTCATCCCTAAGTTTTTGAAATAAAACATGATCGGTTCTAAGTTTAGTTTTCATTACTATCCCTCTTTTTTTGAACTGAATATCAAAAATAAACAAACAGAAGTACTGTGTGTCAAAGAACGAATCGAAAAATATTGGGATAAGCAATGTGCTGATTCCTTCGCCCTATAAAGCGCCAACGGCGCGAAATAACATAGCCCAGGGCAATCGCCCTGGGTGGAGAATTGCAAAAAAAATAGCCCTGAAAGGGCGTAGTAAAATGAAGGTTCAACTTAACTCAGAAATCCAAAATAATAAGGTTCACCCCCACAATATATCGTAGGTGAACTAAGATAAACCGCTCAGTTCAAACTCGCATTCTGGGGAGATTAGAGCGGAGAAGTGAAATCTCCGTATACCAGGCTGTGCTTGGTGTTTATTACAGTTCTGCTAATTTTTTAGATCTGGGACGAATTACAAACGCAAAAGGTCTTCTAAGTTTTTTCGTTTTGCTTTTTATTTCATTCCATGATGAAAATACTTTATCGACCAATTCCCAATAACTATATCCTTTTTTTGAAGGCGGTTTTAAAAAAATAATGCCTAAATTATGTTCTCTATATAATTCCCGCTGTTGTTTAGATTGATGGATATTTAGATCTTGGGTAAATAATATACTTTTATATTTTGAAATTTCTGGAATCCAACATTCATCTGGCGAACCTCGTCCAAAAACATCTGAAATATTAAAAACTTCAATTTTTTCTTCTGATTTTGGACTTTGGAGTATTTGCAAAGCACGAGCTATTTGTGTGTGTGGGGGGGGGAATTCTCGTCAAAATAAAATTTCATGCAGCTATTCTTTGACTAAAAGATAGAACATCTTCAACATCATTGGTTTTTATTTCAAATACTTTTGAAACAAATTTTTTTGATTCACCTGCCTTTAATAATTTTAATATTGCGAATACGGTTATGTTTGTACCTGATATGGTCGGTTGCCCAAAGCTATGATTAGGATCAACCACAATCGAATGATCTTTTCCTAAAAGCCAATATCTTTTTGCTAAAAATGTATTGTTACAAAACTCTAGCTTTTTACAAAATGGCAAAATAATTTCTCTAAAAGAGTATTGCAATTTCTGATCTAAACCTAGTATATCGGCATTCGCCTCCTCCAAAAAAATTGATTTGCCATCACTTAAAAGTTGAGATTTTGCGAAATGGAATGGTGTCTTTAATAAATTCGATAATAACTCATGGGCGATTTTTATTTTGTTAAAAGGTAAGCCTATTTCACGAAAAGATTTGACTGCAATTAATTCGATTAACGTATAAAAATTAAAAGCTTTATCTTTTGACTGTCCCCAGGTATAAGAATCAATAAGGTTACTTTTTTCTCTTATAAATTCTAATTCCCAATATTTATTAATCCACCGATTAACTTTATGTGTTGGAACATTAAGAATAATAGCAGCTTCCGGAATAGTAAAGATACCACATCCTAATTTTGGTTTTATCGATTTTTTGTAAATCGCTTTATCCTTTCAAATCAATTTCAATAAAAATATAAAATTTTTATAAAGAAAACCAACATTTTGCTATTATGCATAAGATAAAATTACTGATTTTCCAATAATATTTTTTTTGCTTCTTTTAAATCAATTTTCGCATGATGACCATGTTTTTCTAAAAGATGTAACAAGTTTGATCCACTTAGTAGAGTTAGTGGTTTACTATTTGCAAATTCGTAAGCGTCAGGACCATAATCAGCTGTTGTTACTAAGATACCTTTTGTGGCACCTTCATTAACAACAGTTCCGTATAAATCCCGTACTGCTGCTACTCCTACAGTATTGGTATATCTTTTTGCTTGAATTACTATTTTTCCCCCACGGATTGGATCCGGATCAAAAGCAATAGCATCAACACCACCATCTCTGCTTGCCTGGGTCACTTTTACTTCTCCACCATTTATACTAAATTCCTTTTCAAAAATTTCCCTTATTAAATGCTCAAAATCTTCCCAATCCATTGCCGCAAGGTTTGTGGCTTCGTCAAGAGAATGAGCCACATCGTATCCTTCAACAATTCTTTTATCTGTTTTACTTATTTGCAAAATTGGCTTTATGGGAGTAAGAGTACTCAGTTTACTGCTTGCAACTCCTTTTAAATTCTTGAAACAAACCTTCGGATCAACATTTGCCAATTGAATTTTCATAAATTCATCTTTTTTTGCTTGTAAGCTCACAATGCATTTGTTTTCCTCAATTCCGGTAGCTTTGTTGATACTGTTTACCCAACCATTAAAGGAGATAGCAGTAAGGACGTTGGAAGCATCTGCTTCGAACAATTCATGAATAGTTCTAAGTGTAATTTGATAAATAACATTATCATACATTTTGGTTAACTGGGATTCAGAAATATAAGATTCTATTAACGCTTTTTTAGAGGCAATATATTTAACTTCTTTTATTGAGGGTAAATGTTCTTGAGATGGTAATTGATACTCGACAATTAATATTTCATTTTCCGGATTATACTCTATTTCAGAATTTCCAGGAAAAGAATCAGGATAATCAGAATTATTTAAAACCATCTCACAATATTCTAAAACAGCGACAATATCTTTATTAAAATAGGATTCTTTTAATTTATCTATTTTTTCATTATAATCTTTTTGCTTTTGATAAAATGAGCTTTTTCTTGTTTCCCAATTCATAACGTCATCATTCCATTTCTTTAGAGCATCTTCAAATTTATTGCCAATTTCTATGTTTTGCCTTTCAATGTCAGCTTTCAACTTTTCCTAATTCTGGACTGCCTTCTCATATTTTTTGTTATATTCAGCTATTTTTCGTTCTTTCTTAGACTTAATAGTATTTTCCCAAAATGAAAAAGTGGGTTTGAAAATAGATGAATTTTTATCAGGTTTTTGAGAAGCCTCTAAATAAGCTCTTTTTTCTGGTTGTGTGGGCTTTAAGTCTTTGAAGCTATCTTTTTTCTTTAAAGATTCCCAATCTACAGTATCATCGATTGATAAAGTATGAAGTAACAAATTTTCTACACTCTGAAGGGCTTCTTGGGCTTCATATGACCTCGTTTCAGCTTCTTCAATATTGGCTTCTCTCTCTTGTAGAGATTTAGTTTTGGCTTGGATCTTCTCCCATTTTTCAATCCATTTATTCGCCTGTAATTGAGCTTTGTTTTGTAAGATATCAGTCTCAGGAGCAGAAATTACTTTATGTTCTTTTAAGCCTTTATGGGACATCTCAACCGAATATTTTAATATTCTTGTCCTAGCGGTGTTCCATTTTGCTTGAGCTTGTCCGATTTTTATTAAATTATCTGCCATTTTTTATTTCCTCATATTTAATCTATTAATGCAAAATCTATTATTCTACCGTGAGATTAAGGGGACACAATACTTAATTCCTGGCAATTCCAATAGGTTCCGAATGATGTCCTACAGTACCATTAATTTCTTAGCTCAGCAGTCAACGCCTCTAAAAGATCACGAAATTCACTGTTTTAATTTCTAAGTTTTTCGACACCACTCCTTACACATTAATGATTTATGTGAAGTTGAGTTCGTAATACCTCCAAAATGTTGATAGCTATAATGTTGGATTTATCCCTATAAGTATGTACTATAATGAATTCCAATTATTTTTTAAAAATGTGCGAATTCCTTTCCCTGGATTATAAAATGAGCATAATTTAATAAAATCTTTTAAAGATGACTCGTATGATTCATTGCTAATTTTGTTTAATATTTTTGCCAAAAACAATAAGGCAAGAGAAGGTGCTCTTGATTCACCCCGATTACAATGGATGAAAATTGATTTATTCTGTTTGTATTTATTTTGAGTAAATTTTAAAAACGCTTGAAAACTCTCAATTTTAAAAAGTGGGATTGGTGGATCTACAAGATTAAGATATAGATTGTTTTCCTCTTCAAAGAAAAGATAATGTGGATGTGTTGAATGCAAATTACCTCGATATCCCACAGCTGATTGATGACAAGGTGATTTACATGCGTGTACTGTAACCCAACCTCCCCTATTGTTAAAACATTCAAAATCCTCACCTACATATAGTCTATCAACAATTTTCTTCAAAATAAGTAACTCCAAAGATAATAAACTAATATGGGGCAATACCTGAACGTTACATCCTTAACCCCTTTTTTATTTTATCTGCACTTTGTCGTAAATTCTTAACCTTCTTCATTCGGTACTCATTTTTTTTGTATGGGGCACATACACCGGATATGAGTATTGGAATATTTTTCCTTTCGCCGTTAGATTTTTTTCGCTATTCACAAAAAGGGGACGCAATTCTTTTATCCTCTGTTCACATCTCTCCTGCTAAAATAATAAATGTCATAAAAAGGGTTGCGTCCCCTTTTCCTAAAATGCGAATAATTTCCTTAAACTAACGACCTAATTTGGGGCCAAGATGCCGCTGAAATATATTTACTAGTCTATCTTCCCACCCACCTTGTCCATAATCAAAAGCATAGCGTGGAATTTTTTCCAAATCACTTGGACTTAATTTTAGCTCGCCATTTGAGCGGTTTATTCGTCTATGTAAATTTACAAGAAGACTTTGATAACCGCCATCATTCTCTGTAGCAGGAGATTGCTTAAATAATTCATCAATTTCATTTTGATTTAATTGAATTAGCATTTTATTTTTTCTCCATACAAATTGAATATTTTCTTCTTTTATATCTTAAATCTGTTTCTAACAGAAAAGGTTTTCAAAAAGAAAAAGGTGACGCAACCCTATTATCCTTTGATCACTTCTTTCCTTCTAAAATAATAAATGTCATAAAAGGGGTTGTGTCCCCCTTTCGATCGATATAGTCAGGTATCAAGCATATCCCATTCATCGCCAAGAATCCACCTGAGTGCAGATAATTTACCGTTAATCATTCCCCACTCAAAATCATCCCAAGGTCCGACATCATCATACTTTTGTTTGACTTGCTTAGCAGCCTGAATTGCTCTTCTCAAAACACTTTCATCTATAACGCCATTGCCATATTCCTTTGTACCTTCTGGTATAATACGAACTTCACCAGTCTCAATACCATGGCGTAAGTTTTGATGCCTGTTGTACCATACTTTATCAACTAACTCGTCCATTTCTGTTAGAATTTCTCTAAGACCGCGTGTCTCTTCAGTAAAATCATACTCAAATTTCATATCAGCTAATATTTCTGCATCTACTATTTCAATGGCTGATGTTAAATTATTGAAATATAGAACATTATCAGATATGAAAATACCCTCAAAGTCTTCATGTGGTTTTCGATGATCTTTAGCTGAAAAATCATTGTGATTATGAGTGACAAAAATGAACATATTTTCTACTGATTGATTAGCTAAAGTAAACTCTGCAAATTGCTCAATAATTACAGCATCAGCCATTGAGTTTTTGCTGATGTGGAATGGTGCTTTTTTATCTAAGCCTCGCTGGACAGCAGCAATTTTCGATTTATCAGTAATATTAATTTTTTGAGAATCTTCTATTAGCTTTTCAACTCTATTTATTGTTGTATAGTTTGCTTCGGATAAAAGAGGTAGTCTGCTACAAACATCATTTAAAACATCAATCGCCTGATCTTTTTTTTCTGTTGCGAATTCACTTACTATATTTCTTACTTGCTTAAATTCCTGTGACAAACGTTTCACTGTCTTATTTGCCATATCATCTTTATTTCTTTCATACTCAGTTATAACGAGGTCAGTTATAACCAACTGAATTAATGCTGATGATGTTAGTTCTTCGAGAGCAGATACAATGGGTAGATCATTTTTCCTTGTGGAGATATCTAACAATACACATGTATCAAGCATAATGTAATACATAAAAATCCTCACATACGCTACTTCTAATTAGAATATGTAATAAAAAGTTGACTGAATAAAGTTAATATCTGAGTTCACAAGCATTTTAGAAAATAGCGGAGAAATGACAGGTGAAACGATTCGTTATACGGTTGAAATCTTTATTGTTGATAATTTTCCTATTTCAGCCGTTCAATTTCATTCTTTATTTCTTCAATAATTTCTTTATTTATAATTATCTTTTTATCTCCTGCACGAGTTGAAAAAATGACAAAAACTTTACCACTATATTTTTCTTCAAAATCTTGAAAACTGGAACTCATTCTTTCAGTAATTTTATAGTTGCCAAAGTTTGCACTTGCAGTTATTGGCTTTATCTGAATACCAAACGCTTTATCGCCTACTTTTCCAATGTAATCTATATCACCTGCGTGGTCTAACCTTGGATCTGACTCTTCAAATTCGATTTCAGGAAAAATTTTAGATAGTCCATCATTTATTACGGATTTCTCAAGCAAAAACCCATCAAATGTCCTGACAATAGTTACTTCATAAATATAATCTTTACAGTCTTGTAATGTTAAGTCTTCGAATGCAGCAGTCCATTCAGGTATAACTACTTCGGTTATTTTAGCATATAATCTTTCGCCAAGTTCGTTTAAGATTTCTTTGGTAATTTTTACTTTCTCTTTTGTCTTTGTAAATGCATTTTCAAAATAGTAATTTTCCCATTCTTCTAAAGCTTTTGGTTGACACTCTCTTATCAATGCCATAACGCCATCAACTTTACTTGGTCTTGTTAGTTGGTAGGTATTACTTGTGTAATTCAATACTTTTTCTTTTTTACCAAATGTTCTTCCAAATTTTTTTATTTCTTTTTTCATCAATAATTATCTTCCCGTACAAAATAAATTAGCCATTTTGACGCTCTAAATATTTTTTAAATCTATCCTTCTTTTTATAGTCATATGATAAATCTACATTTGCAAGACCGTTTTTTAATAAATGAGCATTCAAGAAAGTCTTATTTTTTAAATATAGATATACCATAAGATTATCATTTTCATCGTGTTTAATTTTATCAAATTTTAGAAATACTTTCTGTCCTTTTGTTTTTAATTGTAAGAATTCAATTGCCTTACCATTAGCTTCTTTATTTTCATTTACGCCTATTAATCTAACAACTAAATCATTATTTAATTTTACTAATTCAGGGCTGATTATTTCTTTTACTGAAAAATATTCTTCTCTCGCCCCACTATCCTTATCTATTTTTGAGCCAAACTGTAATTTTTTCGGATCAATTTTTTTATCAAATGCATGAAAATCCTTAAAAATGTATGGTAGCTTTTTAATCTCCTTGGCAAAATTAATATCAACATTTTCTTGTTCTATAAATTCATATCCTGTGCCCAACAAGTCAAGTTGATTTACCTGCAATTTCTCTTTAGCAAATGAAACAATTTCAGAGTTGATTTCATAACCAACAGAATTTCTATCAAGATTTTTTGCCGCAAGGGTCGTTGTTCCACTACCCATAAATGGATCAAGAACAGTATCTCCTGCAAAAGCAAACATTTTTATTAGTCGTTTTGGTAATTCTTCAGCGAACATTGCAACGTGTCCGTTTTGTTTCGTACCTCCAAAATTCCAATGTCCTGAAAAATATTCTTTCCATTCTTCTTTTGAAATTTTTGATGCTTCTTTTATTTCTTTATCAGGTTTTCTCGGCGTTCCGAGTTTTTTAAATAGTAATATGAACTCATAGTCTATTGAAAGAATACCATTTCTTGGTGTAGGAAAACTACCCATAATAGTTGCACCGCCAGTTGTATTAGTTGTTGTTTTCTTTTGCCAAATTATCGCTCCCATATAATCAAATCCTATACTTTCGCAAAATTTGATTATCTCTGTTCTGATTGGAATTACTTTATACCTTCCATAATAAACTGATCTGGCAAATTGGTCACCAATATTTACACAAAGTCTGCATCCGTTATCAAGGACACGATAACATTCGTTCCAAACAAGATTTAAGTTGTTTATATAATCCTCATAACTATCATTGAAGCCGATTTGGTTATTTGTTCCATAATCTTTTAGTTGCCAATATGGTGGAGATGTAATCACTAACTGGACTGAAGTATCTTTTAATTCCCCCATTCGGCGACTATCGCCGGTAATTATCCGATGTGTTGTTGAAAAGTTCATTTTATCCTTTAATCCTTTATTTCTGAGATATAGCCAGTGAGTAGCTAACTTTTCTACTAAACATAAATGTATTCAATATCATCTCAAAAAACAATAAAATTGTATTGCTTTTAAAATAAACTTGTGCAGAAAAATCACAAAAACATATTCAAAAAAGGAGCGTAGCATCACAGATGCAGCGCATGCATCAAC
>SDBT01010457.1_pt1 | contig 14976 bp, 7 predicted proteins | sample 2277101 | NCBI WGS metagenome assembly SDBT01 (sample SAMN10404973, study PRJNA504765) | marine sediment metagenome | isolation source: marine sediment core GS10_PC15, 103 cmbsf | place: Arctic Ocean: Southern Knipovich Ridge | collected 2010 | reverse complement strand
ATCTTCAAGTCCGGTTCTGTGAGGGGCGTAAAGCTCTTTTACAAGGCTGAATATTGTGGCACTCCTCAATCGAAAGAGAGGAGAAACAGAGAATACAAAGTATGCCTAAATGAGAGAGCTTTAAGTCTACTCGACCAATTTGTAGCGGGACTAAATTGCTGGAAAGCATTATATGAAAGGGGATTATGAAGAATTTTGAGGTTTTGGGCGCCGAAAAAACAAAGCCAATTTGCTGGGGAGGTGGAACCTGACCAAGCCATCCCCATCCCTAAGGGATGAGGCTGCCACCCAGTCGCATTCAGTGTGTTGCGTCAAGTGCGGAATGACAGATCTGTTAACGGTTTGCTAAGGCCGGGGGCGACCATATAGGGTTGCCCCTATCTGGGCATGGCGGTGGCTTCGATTTCGAATAGCAGGTCGGTGCGGCAGATGTCGCAAATGACTGTTATCCAGGGCCAGTTGAGAGCTTTCCTGGAAGCTTCGAATACTTTCTCGACCTCGGTTGTTTTGCAGTAGGCTATGACTTGAACCAGATCTTTTTCGCTGGACTGCATTTCACTGAGAACGGCACGAACATTTTCTATGGTTGCATCTATCTGGCCCGATGCATCGCCGATATTCGTTGTAGTTCCATTGGCGTCGATTGAGGCGGTTCCGGAGACAAAGACTGTCTGGCCGGCCGGCGTGGTTGCCCTCGACGCTCGCGAGAATGCTGAGCCGTAATTCAGAGCACAGTGTTGTTTGCCGGTCACCTGCAGGTACTCTGTGCAGTCGGCCGGTTCAAGTACCGCCACCAGGTCCATCGCACAGTGGCCGCCATTATCCGGGCCAAGACCGATTCCTGTGCTGGCGGGCATTGACTGGCGGGTTCCGGCACCGATAAGCCCTCGCTCGGTGAAAAATTTATTTCTGACGGTATTAAATTTGTCGTACCACGAAAGAATATCCTTTAACCACATCCACGTGCGCGGTACGGAAAGGAAGTTGACACCGAGTTGTTTGAGTACCGATTCGCCCTTATCCATCATAATCTGAGTCTGGTCGGTATCCTTTCCGGCCTGGGGGGCTGAAATACTCGAAAGAGTAAGAAGTGTGCAGCCGGGGGCCCGCAGAATCCGGCCGCAACCGGTTTCGTCGAGACGAATGACTTCCGGCTTATTTTTCGTGCTGATAGCGTGGATTTGGACGCCGGCAATGGGCCCGGACGAACCTTCCGCCGCCACCAAAAAGGTCGGAGCAACTCCATCATCAAGGTTGCCGTAGGCCTCAGAGCGTGCCTGGCGGATAGTTCCGGTTGCTTCAAGAGTGGAAAAAACGCGTTCCTGGAGAATAGATGCATTTTTTGAACACAGAATGTCCCGGATACCGGAAAAAATCTCCCGTGCCTGGTCCTGCAATGGCGCAGCTTTGGCGGGCGTGGCGGAAATGTAGATTTCAGTTGCTGAGGCTGACTCGACGCTACGTGTTTCAAGGTTTGCAGTCATTTCTGAGCCTATTATCCTTCACTCTGTTCGATATTCTTACTATAAACGAAGTATTCTAATCGCCTCGGCCAGAAAAATCAAGTCTAAATCCGGCTCTGATTGAAAAAGCTTTTATTTGAGTGAATTACCGTTATTTGTCGCCGTCTCTTGTGGAGGGATTTTCTAAGGGCTTATTTTGTTTGTAGAGTTCAATTCGCTGCTCGATTTGCTGTGCGAACGATTCCTTTCCCGCGGCACGAGCCAAATCGGCGGCCTTCCGGGCGGATAGAACAGCTTTTTGGTACTGGCCTGATTTGGCATAGTTCATTCCCAGAAGATCGTGCAGTCTCACCGAGGTATCAATTTCCGGCTTGAGTTTTATGGCTTTCGAGTAATGCCGGATCGCCTCGTCGAGCTTTCCCAGAGCAGCCATGGCATTGGCGAGCATGTAGTGAACCTCGGCGTTGTTCGGCTCAAGACGTATCACTTCCAGCCAATGCTCGGATGCTTCATTGAGTTTTCCCTGACGGGCCAGTGCGACGCCAAGATTGTAGTGCGCGCCCGAAAAATCGGGTCTCAAGTTCACAACCTGTGACCAATGGTTGATCGCCTCAACGGGCCTTCCCCGGGAGGCCAGGGCTATGCCGAGCTTGTAATGTGCATCGGCATCGTCAGGCCTGAGCCGCACCACCTCCTGCAAATGCTCGATTGCTTCTTCGGTCTTTCCCTGTCGGAGCATCGCCTGGCTGAGGTTGTACTGTGCATCGACGTTGTTTGGATCAAGACGCACCGCTGTCGACAAATGCGGCTCAGCCTCTTCGACCATCCCCTTTGTGAGCAGGATGGCGCCCAGGCTGTTACGGGCTTTGACGTGGTCCGGTTCAAGCTGCACAACCAAAGACAAATGTTTTATTGCCTCATCGGGCTTATGTTTACGGAACATCGCCAGACCGAGATTGTAGTGTGCTTCGGTATAGTTCGGATCAAGTCGCACAGCCTCGGACAAATGGGATGTGGCCTCATCGAGCATGCCTTTGGGTTCGAGACTGCACGCCAGCGTGTAGTGGGCCAGGGCGTTGTTTTGGTTCAGTTTCAGCGCCTCTCTGCATTTTTTTTCAGCTCCGTCGAAATCGTCGGCTTTGAGCAATTCGTTCGCAGCTCTCACGAGAGAATAATCGTCCACGAATTGCTCGGTGATTTTTTTTATTGCCGTGGGCTCGGCATTGACAAACTCAGGTATATTTGCCGCTCTGTCCGGGGCGGTAAAATGCGACAACACGACGGCAGGGGTGCTGCGTCCCTCGTCGTCGATGTGGGTGAGGAAAAGCTGCGTGTAGGCCGAATTGGCTTTAGAGGAAAACACCAGCCACTTGCCGTTAGGCGAGAAGCTATGCCATGAGTTCATCCGGCTTGTATTGGCGCGCAGTCTTCTGGCCTTGCCTCCCTCGGCCGGTATGATGTAAAGCTCGCTGTCGGGCTGGAGCAGCATGTAACTTTTGGCTTTGCAGAAGACAATCCATTTGCCGTCCGGCGAGTATTTCGCGAAGTAGTTGCTCATGCCGTTATTGGAAGCGCCCTGGACCGGTTCGGGCGTGCCGCCTTTTCCATCGTTGAATGGAATCCTGTATAAATCGAAAAGAAATGGTTTTCCTTCTTCGAGGAATTCCTTGCAGTCTTCGGGGCTCAGAAGGACTTTACCACTTGAAGAAGTGCGTTTAAGGTCGTACGCCCTGGATCTGGCAAAAACGATATATTTGCCGTCAGGGCTCCAGGCCGGGTTGCTCTGGACATATTGCTGATCATCCGCTCCCGGTAGTGCCTCAAATTTACGTGTTTGCCTGTCATATACGGCCAAAATGCCCTTGAATGGAAAAAAGAGCTGGGAGAAAGCCAGGTCCGGCCTTGGAACGAAAACAGACTTGTCCTTTACCGTGCTGACCACGACCCTGCCGTCCGGGGAGATTTGTGAGAGCAGGCCGAACGTCTCTTGCTCTTCGTCTCTTTTGTAATCACTCCACGTTATAATCGTGTCCTTGGTGAGAACCATTTGTTCTGAGACCGCAGCAATCGCATATGAGCCTTTGTCGCTGGCGTAGTCTACGTCTAATCCGAGAGTTTTACCGTCTGCGGAAAACGAGTGACAGTTCCCGCAGACCGGCAGATTATCCAGAACAATCGGAGGCTGCTGCGGCGAAGAAATGGCGCCGAAACGCCACCGGATGCGCGAAGGGTCCTTGACAGCTTCGATAAAGGGCAGGTTTACCTCCCGGTAGAACAACGGCGCGGCGACCTCGTCTTTGGATGTTCTGATCGTGACATGTCCCGCCGAGAGGATTTTTGCCGTCACTCCACGGCTGATACCAAGGATGGTGACTTTGGCATCTTTTTCCAGTGACCGCTTCTTTATGGCTTCCCACTGCTCCGGCTCGGGTGCCCATTGTGGTTCACGAGTGAGGAAATTCATGCCGGGCTTATCGTCCCGGAACCTGATAGAAATAAGCCAAATGCCGGAGCTGGAATTGTCATCCTTCCAGCGAAATACGGGCGGCACAATTTCAGGCGGAAAAAGCGTTTCGTCGAGCGGGTAGCCGATCGTCAGGCTGCCGTATTTAGCATCATCCCGATACAGTGCTAATATATCTTCCGCTCCCGGTTCAGCTTTGTAGAAAACGACAAGTAAGGCTGCCGCTGCAACAACAACCACAACGCTGATGCTCACAACGAGATATATGACAGTATTACTTTTCATTGTTTTGCTTCGAGGAATTGTCCCCTTGTTTGTAGAGTTCGAGCGATTTGTTAATTTTCTGTGCGAGCCTTACGTCTCCGGCGGCATTAGCATGAGAAAGTGCCTTTTCTGCCGACAAGACGGCTTCACGGAATCGCCGTGCCTCGGCATAGTTCATCGCCAGCAGGTAATGGAGTATCGGCGATTTGTCAATATCCGGCTTGAGTTGTACAGCCGCTGCGTAATGTTTAAGACTCCCATCGAGGTCTCGCTGATCGGCCAGCGCCAGGGCCAGCCTGTAGTGAGCTGGAGCGTTATTCGGATCAAGGCGTAAGACCTCGGAGAAATGAGTAATTGCTTCTTTTGGCCTTCCGGCATAAGAAAACGCCAGAGCAAGGTTGAGGTGCATGCCAACAGGATTGTACTGTTTGTCGAGGCCATTGGGCATACGCCGCAAAGCCTCTAAGAGATGTTTGATGGCCTCGTCAGATTGCCTCTGATGCAGCAGCGCCATACCCAAATCGTGGTGTATACGGGGATCGCTCGGATCAAGTTGTATGGCTTTATTATAATGTGTCATCCCCTCCTCATGCATCTTCTTGACGTTATACATGAGAAAGCCAAGCTTGAGGTGGGCTTCAGTGTTGTTCGAGTTCAACTCCAGCGCGCGTCTGTATTCCTGGATTGCGTTATCCGTATCGCCGGCTTTGAAAAATGCATTGCCGGCTCTTACAAAAGAATAATCGTTCAGGAATTCTTCGCTGATTTTCTTAATTGCATCAGGTTTGGCATCGACAAACTCGGGGATGTTCGCGGCTCTGTCCGGGGCGGTAAAGTGTTCGAGCAGGATACCTGGGGTACTGTTTCCCTGCTGGTCAATGTGGGTCAGGCAGAGTTGCGTATAATCTGAATAGGCTTTTGATGAAAAAACCAGCCACTTGCCGTTAGGCGAGAAGCTATGCCATGAGTTCATCCGGCTTGTATTGGCGCGCATTCTTCTGGCCTTGCCTCCCTCGGCCGGTATGATGTAAAGCTCGCTGTCGGGCTGAAGCAGCATGTAACTTTTGGCTTTGCAGAAGACAATCCACTTGCCGTCGGGCGAGTATTTCGCGAAGTTGTTGCTCATGCCGTTATTGGAGGCTCCCTCGATTGGTTCCGGTTTACCGCCCTTTCCTTCATTGAACGGAATTCTGTACAAATCGAATAAAAATGGTTTTCCGTCCTCGGTGAATTCTCTGCACTCTTCGCGGGTCAGAAGCACATTGCCTTTGCCTTCGGTATCCTTGAGGTCATATGCTTTGGATCTGGCAAAAACAATATACTTGCCGTCGGGGCTCCACGCCGGATTGCTCTGGACGTATTGCGGGTCATTGGCGCCGGGTAGTGACTCAAAAGTACGGGCCTGCCTATCGTATGTGCAAAGGATGCCTTTGACGGGGAAGAAAAGCTGAGAGAAAGCCAGAGGCGGCATCGGAACGAAGACGGACTTGTCTTTAACCGTGCTGACCACAAACCTGCCGTCCGGAGAGATCTGGGAGAGCAAGCCGAAGGTTTGTTCTCCATCTTCCTTCCTGTAGTCGTCCCACGTGATAATATCACTCGCCGCAAGGAGCATATCTTCTGCAGTGCGAGTAATAATGTATGAACCCTTGCAGTTGGCATAATCCACGTCCATCGCGAGGATCTCGCCGTGTTCGGAAAAAGAGTGGCAGTTTCCGCAGACCGGCAAATTCTCCAGGACAACCGGAGGCTGCTGTGGCGAGGAAATGTCACCGAAACGCCACCGGATGTGCGAGGGGTCCTTGGCGGCTTCGATAAAGGGCAGGTTTACCTCCCGGTAGAACAAAGGCGCGCCAACCTCGTCTTTGGATGTTCTGATTTTGATGCGGCCCGCCGAGACGATTTTCGCCAATATTCCCTGATTAACACCCAGGATAGTCACCTGGGCATTTTTTTCCAGAGACCGCATTTTTATGGCCTGCCATTGTTCCTGCTCAGGGGTCCACCTGGGATCGCTTGTTAGGACATTCATGCGGCCCTCGTCGTCCTGGAAGCTGATACTTACAAGCCACATGTCGGAGCCGGAATTGTCATTCCAGCGAAAAATGGGGGGCACAATTTCAGGTGGAAAAAGTGTCTCATCCAGCGGGTAGCCAATCGTCAGCCTGCCGTATTCGACATCTTCCTGATAACGTGCTAATATATCTTCCGCCCGGAGCCGGCGTTCGTGAAACATGGTCATGACGATTGCCGCAACAGTAATAGCCGTCGCACCGAGGCCGACTATGAGATATTTGACCGATTTGCGCATCGATTTTCTTATCGTTTCTCGTTCAAAAGTTGTCAGTCGTTTTGCCCGAGACGTACTTCACTTAACGCAAATCGAGCAAACGGGACATTCTAAGTATCCCCACAATTCTGTCGATAACAGCAATGGTGCAGACTTCGTCCCCGTGGGGCACAGAAGGAAATCATTTATAAACATCTATAAAGCAACAATTTATGCGTGCCTTTAGACACGCTTGTCAACCACGGGCGGTCTTGGCTCTTGCGAAATCTTTCACGATCAAGTTGTTGTTTTCGTACACTGCCCTCACCATGCAAATATCTACTATGAATCCACACACATAACGTGCACCTCAAACCGCAGGACACACGAAGTGCCCTTTTCAAAACCGTCATTGGTGCCTCCGTGCTGTTCAGATAGAACTACTTCCGTAAAAGGGATGTTTTTAATCACCACAACTCCATCCCTTCATTACTCTCATATCATAAGGCTTTTCCCTATGCTATTTTAAGGTATTACACTATAAAATGCAAGTAGAAACTGTATTTTTCTCATTTTTTGAATCATTGTTAAAAGTTAAATCTGCAATAGATCCATACACATTGTGCACACCACATACCGTAAGGCATATAAACAAACCTTTCATATCTCATTAACAGAACATCCATGCTTTACGGTACGAAATGCTAATAGAGGAAATGCTTTTCATCATCCCTACTCCTCATAGCTTCTGACCGGAAGGTACTATCCTTCCTTCTAAATATCGTAGATAAAAAAGAAAACTTAAGCTTAAGGTTGGCTTTTCTCAAAAATAAGACTCTGCGGTGTTTAATGCTGTATTACAGGGCTTGAGTGACGCATTCTTTTGGCTTTTGAATGTTTGCAGTACGTCATAAAAAATAATAAAAAAAGTACAAAATCGTAACAGAACGGTAACATTTGGATGGCATAATTGCTCCTGTAAAAGTGATTGTTTTTTTGTTAATCTATTTGAAAGGAGCATGATTATGAATAGGTTCAAGAGCATTAAAATCATTTTGTTTTTGGCTGTTGTTTTGATCGCCTCAGCCGCTCTGGCCAAATCAGCAAGTGTGTTGCTGCAGGAAGGCCTTTACGCCGAAGAAGTCGACGGCGATCTCGATGCGGCAATCAAGAAATATGAGCAAATAATTGCCGACGGCTCGGCTCGGAGATCTCATGTGGCCCAGGCGATGTATCGGCAGGGCATGTGCTATCTCAAGAAACAGGATGAGACGCACGCCCAGGTGGTTTTCGGAAAGCTGGTTGCTGACTATAGCGATCAGACCAAAATCGTCAACAAGGTCAAGCCTATGCTGGAGGAGCTAAGCAACGGCGACCCGGCGGCCCTTATGCCGCCCGAGACCTTAATCTATGTGGAATTCGGCAGTCCCGGCAAACAAGTTGAGACCATTCTCAAAATGCTCAAGGGCACTCCTCTTGAAAATCCCCTTGCTGCAATCGGCGGCGCACCTCAAGGCGGGGCGTTAATTTCGGCGACGTCTCCAGGGGACATCGTGGCGGGTTTTCTGAATCCGAATATGATGGCCGAATTCAAGAAGATACGCGGTATAGGTGTAGGTGTCACCGGTATCGCCGACGATGAGCCGCCCATCATAATCGTGCTTTATCCAGGCAAGAGCGACGCCCTGCGCGGTATAATCATGGCGGCACTTGTGATGTTGGGCAAACCGACTGAGGCTATTGAGGACATGCAAACTGTGGTGTTCCCTGGTGGAGGAGGCGCCGCTTACGACAATACGACGGTAATACTTGCAAGTCCGAAAGCGTATACGGCAGGGCAATTGACGTGGTGCGTAAAGCAGCATAAGGGTGTTACCAGCGAGCCGACACTCGCATCGAGCAACAAGTCCTTTGCAAAGGTCAGCAGAAAAGACCGTCAGGAAAATGCCTTGACGATTTGGGCGAACGTCGACGAGGTATTCGCAGGTCTCAAGAAAGTGTTGCCTGAGGACGCGATTCCTCAACAGATCCGTGTGGCTAACGATTTTATCGATCTTGAAGGGGTGGACGATTTGCTCGCCTCTTTATCCATTGAAGAGGACGGAATCGCCATAGAGGCAAATGTTGGTTTCAAGGACGGTCACCGCAGCGTTGCGTACGAGATGATTCGCACCCCGAATCTCAGCAAAGCCGGTTTCGAGGCCGTTCCCTCCGAGGCGATTGCGCTGATCAGTGTCGCTCTGGGTGATGCCGAAAGTGCACAGGCCCGGATGGTGGGTGGAAAGATCAAGGAGATGACGGGTCTTGACATCGGCGGAAATGTCTTTGCTAATATTGACCAGATAACTCTGTTTGCCCTGCCGCCCGGTCGTGGTTCCAGCGAGGCTGTGCCTGGGATGCCCCCGATTTTCACATCTCTTGGATTGGCGATAACCAGCGACGATCCGCAGCAAACGCGCCAGATATTGACCGGATTGCTTACAGCGGTCAACCTGGTGGCGGGCCAGTCTGAAGATGAGCAGAATGCCGGCAGGTATCAAATCGAGCTTGTCAACCAGCTTAAGCTCCACTGCTATGTCAACCAGACGAGCAAAGTGACCGTTCTTTCGCTAAGCCCGGATCTTCTCGATATCTCCGCCTCGGCGATTAAAAACAGCAAATCTGTCGCTACCGCGGGACCGCTGAACAATGCTTTGGGCAAACTATCGCCGACAACGAGCAAACTGGCATTGGTTAACGTCGGCGGGGCGATAAGAGTCGGCGGGGCCTATTTCCTCCTGGGTATGACGGATTCCGAGAGCAACGAACTGCTTGCCCAGTTAGCCCAGAGTTGTGACAAGACCACTTTGCAATTTCGCACTTATGAAGAAACTAACAACTTCAATGTGCGTGTCGAGCTGAACGAACTGCCCCCGATAAGCCAGGTGTTGGGTCCAATCACTCAATTGTCCCAGTTGAGATCCGAGGCCAAGGCACAGACCCGGCAAGAGGTAAGAAGGGCCAGTATCCCCGCCGGCATCGGAGAGACAAGCCAGCCTCCTAAAATTGACGGCAAGACAGATGACATCTGGTCCCAGGCCCGCGAGTACGGGATCCGCAACGTAATATTTTCGCCTGTTTCGGAAGGCTCTGACCTGACAGCTAACTACAGGGCCATGTGGGACGCGCAAAATCTCTACTTTCTGGTTAATGTGAAGGACGAATCCCTGAAAAACGACTCAGATGAATTTTGGCTCGACGACTCTGTGGAAGTGTTCATCGACGCCGACAACAGCAAGTCAGACAGCTACGGCAACAATGACTACCAGTACTTCTTCGAGTGGGCCGAGGCGAATCCCGGCATGGGAGAATTCAAGCATGACCGAACCGCCGGCGTGGAATTTGCCATTGAACGTGTAGAGACCGGCTACCAGGTGGAAATCAAGCTTCCATGGTCAACCTTGGGAGTTGAACCGTCTGCGGGCAAAAAGATAGGCCTGGACGTTCACGTTAATGATGACGATGACGGCGGCGACCGCGACACCAAGCTCACTTGGCGAGGCAAGGAAGACAATGCTTGGCAAAACCCAAGCGTTCTTGGTACCGCCGAGTTAGCCGGCCTCGTCGGTTGGTGGAAGCTTGATGAGACCGGGGGGACCATCGCCGAAGATTCGTCCGACAATGATAACAATGGTACGCTCGTGGGCGGCCCACAGTGGCAACCGTCCGGCGGTAAAGTAGGTAGTGCATTGAAGTTCGATGGCGTGGATGACTATGTGGACACTGGTTACGCTGCCAACCTGTCCACTTGGACTGTTGCCGTATGGGTGAAAAGCCCTACTGCGCCCTCATCAGAAAACCAGAGCGGTCCGGTTCATCGCGAAAAGAATTATCAGATCAACTGGAACCACATGATGGACAACTTCCGTGGGGCGGCGGGCGTACAGATTGAAGGGACGTGGTATCCCGCGAGTTTCGGAAACTTACAAGCCGATACGTGGTACCATCTTGCTGCGACCTATGATGGATACAACCTCAAGGCATACAGAGACGGTGTACTTATCACGAACAATTCAGATCCTTCAGGGCTCCCGGATGCCGAGGGTGAGACTCTGAAATTTGGACGACATGTGCTGACTGAGGATTATTTCAGCGGTACTGTAGATAACGTTCGCATCTACAACTATGCTCTCAGTGACGGCGAGATTACAGCGATTTACAACGAAGGCAAATAGAAACAGCAAGTGAAAACAATGGGTAAAATTTCTGCCGGAAACAATCAGTTATGGTGGGTGGTATTGCTGCTTGCAATAGCGGTGATACTGCCCACTATATGTCTGCTGTGGTTCATGAGTCAGGCGGTCAAGAATGAACGTCTGGCGGTCAAACAAAAACTGACGGATATTTATGAGCAGCGTTTGGACACGCTGGGTAAGAATGTCGATGATCTCTGGTTGGGCCGGATCAATTCGGTCCGGCAAAAAGCGGCGGAATGTCAGGGCGTTGAAATATTCGGCCTGCTTGCAGGAAGAGACAACGACACAGACGACCTGTACAATTGTGATGCAGTTGTTATTTATGACAGCAACGGTACGCTGGTTTATCCGCTTGCCGGAGGCACCGACTACCCGAGTGAGCTGCCGGAGGAGTTCAACAAAGCGTGGGCTGCGGAATTTATCGAAAAAGATTTCACGCGGTCGATGGAGTTGTATGGACAAATCGCAGAATCTAATGTTGACGATTACGTGCGATGCTCTGCTTTGATGGGCAGGATTCGCTGCTTGAGAAAGCTGGGAGAAATTGAGAAAGCGACTGCTTTGTGCCGTGACATAGCTTATGGTCAGGCAACCGAAAATATTAGCTTGGCTTCCGCGTCATTAATTACGCGGGCGAGAGTCTTGCTTGTGGAGCTGAAAACCGAAACCAAAGATGGTCTTGGCCGGTCCGACTTGCAGGAGTTGATTGGTTCGGCTGCCAATTACGCCTCCGGCAGCGGTTCGGATTTCCTGCTTATGCCGTCGGCGACGCGTATCTTTTTGCTGCGCAAAGCGCTTGAAATGATAGAAAAAAGCGAATGGTCTGAAGAATTGCAATCTCAGGTTCTAAGGGCAAAGGAGCTGCTTTCAAGCGAAGAACTGGCTGCCGCATTCCTTGACAGGTATGGCCGCTCGGAAGTATCGGAGCCTTTACTTGCGGATGATGCGAAACAACTGGTATCGTTGCTTCGTGTCACTCTGAACAGCATTCAGGATGTCGAGTGGGATTTTGCGGAACAGCTCAGGCAGCAAATATCGTTGGTATTAGAGTCATATCAGACCAGACAAGCCCAGCCACGTGTAGCGGTGCCGGATCAGCCTGCGTTTATTGCGATGCTGGAGTCCTGGCCGGAAAATAACTTTCGCAGACTGGAATTGCCGGAAGATATTTATGGAATGTATCACGGCTTCGATGACAGAACATATTTGTTCCTGCAGAAAACACAGACTCTTGGCTCGGATTTTGATTTATGCAAAGACGATATCGAGGAGCTTGGTGTTTCCTGCCGGATAACGGACAACTCCGGTCTGTACGTTTCGGGTTTGGAGAATCCGGAAGAAACCGGTTTTCTTAAAGCTCCTTTGGGAAAATTCTTTTCGGGCTGGAATGTTGAAATTCATTTCAGCGATGTTGACATTTTTGAAAAAACGGCCGAGAGACAAAAAGTAATATACATCTGGGCGGGATTGCTTGCCATTGCCGTGATGATTTCCGCCGGGTTCCTGGCCGCACGGGTCGTCGGAAAACAAATAAAGACTAACAAGCTGAAAAACGATTTCATTGCCACGGTTTCACACGAATTGAAAACGCCATTGGCGTCGATGCGCGTGTTGGTCGATACGCTGCTGGAGGGCAGCTACAGAAACCAGCAGCAGGTCACGGAATATTTGGAGCTTGTTTCAAAGGAAAATGAACGGCTTACGGGATTAATTGATAATTTCCTTACCTTTTCGAGAATGGAGCGAAACAAGCAGGCGTTCGCGATGGTCCGAACAAGCCCCGCTGCAATTGCCCGTGATGCCGCCGAGGCGGTCAAGACAAAATTCAGCAAGGGCCAGTGCAGCTTTGAGGTGAATATCCCGGACGATTTGCCCGATGTGACGGCTGACCGCAATGCGATGGTAACAGTGCTTGTAAACTTGCTGGACAATGCGTACAAATATTCTTATGATAACAAGCAGATTGAATTGAGAGTTTCTTCCGAAGACGGTTCGGTTTATTTATGTGTTTCCGATAATGGTGCCGGCATGTCGCGCCGGTCGGTTAAAAAGATATTCAAGAGGTTTTACCAGGTTGATCGCAGTCTCGCACGGCATGCCGAAGGTTGCGGCCTGGGCCTGAGTATTGCGAAATTTATCGTAGGTGCCCACAAAGGTTCGATTACTGTCAGCAGTAAACCGGGTGAAGGAAGCAAGTTTACGGTGCGCTTAAGTTCGATTTGATTTAGTCGATATTCGTGTTGTGTGACCATCTGATTTCATGAAAGAGCATTTGAATGAAGGATAAAGCACGTATTTATTGGATATCTTTTGCAGTCATTTTCACGTGCCTGATTTTCGTATTGATTTTGGAAGCTAACAAAGCTGACGAGGTTAACAAAGGTGAAAAGCTTGAATTTTCTCTCATGGACAGTTACGGGCGGGAAGTTTCTTCCCAGGATTACGAGGGAGTTCCGATTTTTCTCGAATTTGGTGCGTGCTGGTGAGGAGGCTGCCAGCAGGAAGCTCTGCGTGTCGTGGCGTTAGCAAAGAATCATCGCAAAGCCGGTCTCCAGGTGATTCGTGTTATCTCAGGTGACAATGAATTGTCCGCTCTTGACTTCCAGAAACATTATAGAATGCCGGTTATTCATTTGATGGATTCGGATGTAGCTTTTGAAATGAAGTACGGCAAAGGATCCTGGCCATTCCTGATGCTGGTTGATTCGGAAGGAAAGATCGTTTACCAATGCACCAACATGATCGAAAGAGACAAGAAATTGATGCGATTGCTAAAAAAACTAAGGAGCGAATCTGTTCCCGCTGCAACAAGAACTGCGGACGGAGTCGATTACATGAATTCGACTCTGCAACGTAGCGGAGAGGTCGAAAAATTGCTGCAAAACGAACGCTTTACGTCTATTGCTGCGGGACCCGATGGGCAAATTTATACCGTGTTTACCTCGCTCAAGAACGGTAACAGCGATATCGTTATGCGAATTTTTGACGGTACCGCTTTCGGCAAAGATATCGCCGTTGCAGCAACCGATGCAGATGAGTACGACGGCACTGTTCTTCTCGATAATAAGAACCAGGTCTGGGTGTGCTGGACCAGCAATGCCGTCGATAGCAGGTATCAGATTCACCTGACATCTTTGAAAAACATCCGGGATGGTCGAGAGAGCATCAACGTATCGAAATCGAAAGATGACGCTATGCACGGCCGTATGACGGCGGACGACTCCGGAACTCTCTGGATCACATATTACCAATGGCATAATATCGGCAAGAATTCTCGCGACAAGGAAGTCTATCTCCGAAAGTATTCGAATGGAGCATTCTCAAAAGAAATACACATCAGCCCAGCCGATGTATCTTCGTATGAAGACCATACGGATCCGTCTATATCTGTTATGAACGAACAGGTTTTTGTAAGTTGGAGCTGGGATTTTCACAGGCCCAAAGGATATACACAGGATGCGAAGGAACCGACGATTTTTGCTCGAACTATCAATCAAGACTTCACACTCGGGAAACCTTTCCATATAAGTGGTCACAGGATTGACGCTGCACCGATGTTGTCAAGTGCATACAATAACAATCTCTGGTGTGCCTGGGACTCTCTTGGCCGCAGTCAAAAAGAGCGAGTGTATCGTAAAACTCTTTACGTACGATCCATGAACGCCCGCGATGCGATCGGCAAAGAATTTGCAGTTGCTGAAGACCTCGTGAATGTGTGCAGTCCCTGTTTTGCATTTGATAGCGCGGGCAGTGGTGTTTTGACATTCTCGCAATCTGTGAATGGAAAAGATTGGTCATTATGGAAAGCGGATTATGATTTGGATAGCAATCGCTGGAAGGAGCCGGCCATGCTAATCTCTGAGGGAAATCCTCGATTTGGCTCTTGCGTTTACGATACACAAGGGAGACTCTGGATTGCTTATTCCGTTCGAACAGATAAAGGCAGAGAAGTTGCTGTGAAACAGGTGGACTAATATGAAAAGCGTACTGATTATTGAGGACAACCCGGCGATGCTGCGCGGGCTGGAGGACAACTTCGATTTGAAGGGTTATCGCGTCAAGACCGCCCGCGACGGTGAGCAGGGCCTCAAAGCAGCGCTTACGGGAAAATCCGACCTTATCATTCTCGATATCATGCTGCCCAAAATCAACGGCTACGAAATATGCAGTCAAATCCGCAAGAAGAATCTCGATATGCCGATAATCATGCTGACCGCCAAGGACCAGGAATCCGACATTGTAATGGGGCTGAATCTTGGCGCGGACGACTATGTGACAAAG
>SDBT01010456.1_pt1 | contig 14976 bp, 16 predicted proteins | sample 2277101 | NCBI WGS metagenome assembly SDBT01 (sample SAMN10404973, study PRJNA504765) | marine sediment metagenome | isolation source: marine sediment core GS10_PC15, 103 cmbsf | place: Arctic Ocean: Southern Knipovich Ridge | collected 2010 | reverse complement strand
ACCGTCGAGAACATTTGACCTAAGGCCTTTACCTCGTCCCTGTACTCAGCGTTTACTAAGTATCCTTTTGATGGCAGGACAAGCTCCTTTGCTCTCATAACGCCCGCTAACGCCTCCAGCATAGCCGGAAATGCGTTACAGGCCTTGACTATGCCCGTAGCAAGGGCTATGGCTTTATCGCGATCGTCCCGGTCAATGCCCTGCGGTATCATGTTGGCAATTCCTGTTTGAGTTGTCCGTGGAGAAGTGCCAATTCGCACAAGAAAGGTATTCTCCGTGTCTACGATAATACATTCCAGTTTTGGCAATTTACTATGTTCCATTGCTATTCTCCTTTAAGCCGGATCCACCACTAAAAGCAAAGTTGGCAGCCCGAACCCTGTTCTCGATTGATATTCGTAATGTATCTTGTCATCTTTTATGCTTTTGCCTGAATTGTAATAGCCACGGTCGATTAGGGCTGCGTCTATCGTGAGCCATACATCTGTCGGGATGTCTCGTATCAGATCAGCCATTCTTGGCCTCCTTCCGTTCGACTACATATTGGAATTGCCGCCAGTCCGGGTTGCCGTCGTTATGAAAGTTGAGACACTTTTCCCTGCGCCGGGCCTCTGTGTAGAGGAACCGTACCGGAGTCGGGCGCTCTGGATTTAACATTCTGTCATCAAAGTCGCCCGGGTCCGAGGTGTCAATAAGACTCCAGCGGTGCTTTTTCCACACCGGCTTGTCGGCGTCCGTTCTTTCGATTATTTTGTATCTGGGCTGCTTAGCCATATTACTCTCCCATTGCCTTAGTTGGATCAGTGCCCTGTGGTTTCTCGAAAGCGTTCATTCTGTGGCAGTTCTCGCCGTCTTCTGGGTATTGCAGGCATATCTTAGGTTTGGCGGCCCATCCGAAATATTTCTCTATCAGACACACTGCCTGACCGTCTTTTATCAACAGCATGTCGCAAGGCTCTGGGCCGTCGCTACAAACGCCGTGGGCGATTACCAGCCGCGCCAGTGGCTTAATCAGTGGATGCTCACTCTGGCTCCACATAGTGCCTATTTGCATACAGCAGGCTCCACAGCGTTTACATTCGCGTTCTGTTTCCATATCTCATACTCCTTTCATACATAAATACAGGACAGCCGGGCAGAAAGGTTTATCTGCGCGATCACGGAAACCAACTTACTACATTGTGGTCTTCTGAACATCCGACTTCTACCGGCCTAAGCCGCCGACTGTCCTGTATATTCACTTGTCAATAGCGGGGACGGCAGGAGAGATTCCCGGCTGTACCACGCCGAGTTATTTTGTCCCGCACAATTAGGCCCTTCCCTTGGCTTCCGCCACGTCCCCATTATTCTATTTTCAAAGACACCCCGCACAGGGGGAGAATCAATCCATACCTGCAACTTTTTGTTGAAGCTCGGCATCGAATTTTGTCCATTTATCTATCAATGCCTGTGCCGCCGCCGCCAAATCGTCAACCTCGGCAATGAACATTGAGTCTTCCTCGCTCTCCTGGTTGTCGTAATGCACAACGGCATGGGCCAGACAGGCTATGCCTCGCGGGGCGCCGACGCCCCGGATACAATCAGCTATTTGGCAGCCAACTGCCGCACTATCGGTCGCATCTGTGTCGCGCGAGGTAAATTCCACACAGCCCGCTGTATCTTCGTATTGTGAGTACATTGCCGTCCGCAATACCATTCGCTCATCCTTTCAAAATTAGCCAACCCAAAATAAAGCCGACAAGGGCCGTGAGGCCCCTGCCGTATCCAAACCGTTATGAGCAGCGGTGTGAAGTCCTGAATATTGATTTGTTTGTCCGCTGCTCATACCATAACTTACCACACCAGCAGCGAAACGCAACACTTATTTTGAAGAATAACAAGATTCTTCTACGCGTGTTCACAACCCACGCCATAGCAAGCAGTTAGGGCTACGGGGTATTTAATGCGTAGAATAGGACCCCGGCCCGAAAGCCGAGGCCCGTTTGAAAGAGGATGATGAAAGTTATGTAACGGCGGTATAGACCCATCGGCCTATTGTGGCCAGGATCATCGTAACGACAGCCCACTTCAGCCGACGGCCTTCTTTGTCGGCGTTGGCCCGCGTAATCTCTTTCTGCTCAAGGTTGTTAATGCGGATATCCCACGGCTCGTTGCCGTTGCCTTTGAACAGTCGCCTGTCTAAGTCTTTAAGAGCGTCTTTGTTCTCTTTAAGGGCCTCGTCTATTTTGTCGAATCTACCTCTACATTCTTTGCTGTGGTCGCACACGATGTTCCTTTCAGTTGTTAAAACCCTCTACCACCAAAACCGCGCAATTGTTTGAGTGTCGGCTCTCTGCCTATCCTGACTTGCTCTCGTTTACGTCTTTCCGCAGCCTTGCGTTGTCCTTCTTCGCTTGCTGCCTGTGCCTGTAATATCTTAATTATACGGACAGCATTAGGAAGGAGACCAGATGATCCCGGTTTCAGTTTGAATCCAAGCGTTAGCGCCTTGATCCCTTTCGGTGTCGTTGCTAATTTCGCGAAGGCGAGCGGGCCAATTGAGAGTACCCCGCCGGCAGTAATGCCGATAATATCGCCAGCTTTTGCGCCTTGCCATACCTTGACTACACCTACAGTTTGAGCACCTCTTGAGAATAACGAAAGGCCTGCTGGTGGTCGCTTGCCCGCTACACTGAATAAGGTTTGAATTTTGTCTACGCTTTCGCGCACAGCCTTTTCGGGGAACATTTCATTGAATGTCTCACGACCCAATTTTCTAAGGATATTATTATATAAGCGAGGATTAGCAACACCTTCTTTAGTTGCTTCTTCTACCGCACCAGCCAGCCACGCCTGACGAATCTGGTTCCATAATATTTTCCCCTCCGCGCTTGGCTTACCACTGATAGGTTCCTCTAAAGATTGCCTTAACAAGCGTACCTGTTTAGGGTTTGGCTTGATTACCTCTTTGACAACATTAGACGGGGTTTTCAAAAGGCGCTTAGCTAACGATTCTGGAAGCGTCTCCTTAAGCGCCTGTTGAGACTTGCTAAACAAGTTGTTTATGTTTGCGTGAAGCCGTTTGGCCTCCGGGCTTGCCCCAGCAACGCTCTTGGGGCTTAATAATTCTTCTCGCGTTATACTGGAAATCCGTTTGACCATAGACTCTGAAACATCTATATCTCTATTGAGTTTGCGGGTTTCTTTAAGAACTTTCGTCCTAAAAGCACGATAGTCTGAATGGCCAACAACCTCCGGCAACTTGTCAATGTCCTCTAATATAGTTTTACCCGCAGGACTAACCAGGGGCAACTCTTTCCCTGTCCGTTTTGCAACGTCGACCAGCCTTTGATTCTTGGCTACGATCTCCTTGCGAAATACCTTTAAGGAGTTAGTGCTAACCCCCGTTCCTTTTATCCGCTCTCCGATTACACGTGTAACCATCCTCTCGATTGGTTTGCCAGAGGAATCCAGAATCGTCGAAGGCACGGATATTTGGGCTGTGCGTTTTACTATTGACGATTTCGTCAGGTCGTCAAGTCGGTCGTATAACGGATTGAACAAATCATCCAATATATTAAATATTCGCCCGCCGGGTTTGGTTATGTCCGAAGCAAGCGTTTCTCCTATCTGTTCAGGCGTCTCCCTTGCAACACCTTCCCCGATAGACTCTATAATGTTACGTGCAAACGCTATCGTTGCCGCGCCTTGTTTTTCTTCAAACTCTTGGAATATCTCGGCGGCACCAAAGCTACCCCTTGAGAATCCTTCAGCGACACGTAAAGAGAATCGTTTATCTAATTCTGTCGGCGAAAATTGCCCACCCACCTTTGCGAAGTCGTCTATTAACGCAGCCGCTTCCGGAACTGTTTGTTTTATGAGGGGTGAAGCCGCAAACTTCAGTCCGCTAACTACGCCCCTACCCGTGGCCTCGAACGCCGCCTCTTTACCGAAAGCAGATAAAAATTCCCTACCACTAATCAGACGGCGTTCATCCAATGCGGTCTGTGCAGCTTCACCAATACCGCCACCAACCCCTGCCCCTGCTATGCCCGCTCCTGTCCGTGCCAATGAAGCTAACATAGCAACTTCGTCGGCGGGACCGGGTATTAGGGCACCAACGGCAAGCGTTCCCGCAATCGCGCCTACTTGTCTGCCTATCGGGGGTCTATTGAGCTTTTTTTGTACCTGTATGGCAAAGTCTATCTGTTGATCGGTTTTGCCAAGTGCTTTCAGTTGACTTCTGGCGTCTGATATCTCTGTCCGTATTCGTCGAAATCGCGGGGACGGCGCTCCTGTTGGGTCTTCAAATATTACTGGCAGCTTTTGTGATGCCGCGTTAATAAGCCGTTGAATATCTGTATCTGATTGTGTGGCACGCTGCTTTTTGGCTAATAAAGCAGTTCGTCTCGTTTGCTCAGCAGGGCTTAGGCCGCTTGATGATTGCGCGGGAGCGACTTGTTGCGGTCTGGCCGCAGCTTTTTTAGCGATAAGGCTATCTCGCTTGGTTTGTTCCTCTGGGGTTAATGCCATACTATCTTACTCCAAAAGATGTCCTCGATGGTTGCGTGGCTTTTGCGTCAAGCGCGTCAAGTTCTACCTGCTCTTCGTCTGTGAATCCCAAAGGGTCCCCGCCGATATCAAAGCGTTTCCGTCCACCGAACACGATTTTTTTGTTCAAGTCTAACTCTGTAGCCCGCACGTCAAATTCATCAAACGCTGTATTTGCCGACACCTTGGCTTCACGTAAAAGCACTTTTGCCATATCTACTAACGCCACCCTATCTTCGTCCAGTAGCCGTAGGCCACCGAGCCGCAACTGTGGAGCTATAGCTAACAAGCGGTTCACTGCGGCAGCCCCTTCCGGTGTCCGTGCAAATTCGCTTTCCCGGACAACAGATGTAGGATCAAGCATTTTCTGAAACAAGACACCCAACGCTTGATCCGATGCTATCCGGCTCTTTACGTTCGGCGAAGTCGATAGCTTTAAGGCAGCCTCCATACCCTTCTCGCTACGTTCAATTATCTGTAAATCTTTTACTCTTGGATCAGCCCGAAATTCCGCTGCTTGCGTTATGGCTATCTTAGACTTGTCAGCCTTACTTAAACCTTCGCCTTGAGGTGAAGATATGACTTTTACATTACCCTGTGGATCCTCTTGGAAGACCGTCCCCTCCGGCAAGCCACTCTCACTATCAGCTCTGGCAACCTGCAAAGCACCCGCCCTCGCCGGCGGTTGTGCTGGCACCCGTGCAACGCGACGTCCTTGCGCAGTGACAAGCTCTTGCCCGGGACTTAAAGTATGCCGCGGCCCTCCCTCGCCAAATATACGCTCTTGAAGTATTTGGTCCTGAAAACCGCCAAAGCGCTGACTCTCTAATGCTGGAATCGCTGGTGGCGTCGGTCTCGGAATCAACGGCGTCTGGAACGGCTTACCTTCAAGAAACGTTTTCTCGAGGGCAGGAGCTAATCCCGCAAGCAGGGGGCCTTGTCCTTGGAACTGCTGCTGTTGTTGTCCAAATTGCCTGTTCTGTTGGGCAAACTGAGCCAGCTTGGAAAAATCTGCTTGCTGTGCCTGCTTTTCGCGACCCTGTCTAATCATATCGGCAATAGCATCGGCGGCTTGCTGAAATGCTTGCTGTTGTTGCGCCGCCGCTTGAGCAGCCCCTGCCGGGGCCGGAACATTTACAATCCTGCCAGGCGAGCCAAATGGTTGCCCTAAGTCTGCAAGTCTTGCCATACTAAGCCACCTTTCCTGCGAGTTCCTTAACAGCGTTTACAAGCAATGCTAAAACGGCGTCATATTTAACATACTTCATTCCGTTCTCATCCTCTATGACTGCTTCGGGTAAGACCTTTTCGATATCTTGAGCTATCACTCCGGCATCACGTTCCTTATCTTTCGCCTTATATTTGTAAGTCTTGCCGTCGAGCGTTAATACTTTGTCAAGAGCGTTTTCGATTGTTTCGATATCTTCCTTAAATCTCTCGTCGCTGCCTGCGATTGCACCTATAATACTTGCACCTGGGCCTAATACCTGTGACGCGACCGATGGGTCAAAGGCTCCTTGCTGCACAGTGGTATCAAAGGCAGAAGTAAAGGCAGGACCGATAAACCCTAATCGCGGATCAGCTTCCGGAGCCCCGGCCTGGAATTGCTGCAAGGCAAATTCTCTCTGCGATTCTTGGATTTGTCGTTGTTGCCCGCCAATACCTGCAAGTTGGCCTGGGAGTCCTAATTGGATCCCGGCCAATTGCGATGCTAATCCGAGGTTTAAGTTGCGCCCTTCTCTGGCAAGAATATTTTGGAAACCGCTACTACGCGCACCGCCCTCGAAACCTGCTGCGGCAGCTATATTTGGTATTGTCTCCTGTTGGAATTGGTTCTGTGCAAATTTCGCTATAGGAGAAAATCCTTCACTTATTCCCGTCGGGCTTATACCAAATAGATCAGGCAAGCCCGCCGCCAACCCGAATGCCTGCTGTTGGAGTGGTGCTGCTGCACTTGGCCCAAACTGTTGCCCTGGTACAGTCGCCCCTTGTACCTGCTCGATAGCTGGAAGCGCAGCAGACGCAAGTGCAGCGACAAGCTCTTCTTGCGCAGGGTTTAGTTTTTCTACCCGGCCCGTCTCTGCGCCGCGTACACGACCACTGAAAAAATTAGACATAATTATATCTCCATGATTATTACTGCCGCTTCCGTCATGCCATGTTTCTTGTAGACTCGCTCATATTTATCTTTATAGTGCTTACCCCGTTGCGTCATCATACGTATCTTGCGAAGATTGTGTGTTTTCTGTATCTCTTGCAAAAATTCCAAAGACACCTTGCAAGCGTCACTATTCTGGTATTCTTTGTCGACAGACAACATGTTGACTTCAAGATGCTCTGAAAATTCATTGATATTTGCCCACATGACACCTTTTATTGTTGTCGTGTCGTCAACCATAACGTAGAGAAAGTTTAGGCTGCTGGTCAACTGCATAGGACCGAATTTGTAGATATTTTCAATAATAACATCAGGGTCATGTTCCTGCACTTGTTCAAACAGATATCTCGGTATCAGTCCGAACTGTTCAGGTTGCGTGAGCCTAATAAATTGTAATTCGTTAAAGTCGCTCATTGCCCAATCCTTATATCATTTACATCCTCAATTATTGCTCTTGACGCTTGGCGTCGCCTGTAACTAACCTTGTATGTTTTTATCGCCTTCATAATTTGCTGTTGTGCATGGCGCCGTTTTGTTATACCTTCCGGTTGCGCTGACCTTGACGACCAAGCATCGATTATCCCCTGGTCTACAAAGAATACCAAACGTATATTAGCGTCAGGTTGTGCGCCGCGAGCGATTATAACCAAGGCCGTTATTGTCAATATAAACACCAAAAACATGATTACCGTTCGTCTCATTATGTACTCCTGTATCAATGAAAAGCTACCCAAGTTGCCGCACCAGCACCGCCTGTAACAGTACAGCCATAAAAGGTAGTGCCGTTTAAGTTAAATACCATTTCCCCTGCCGTGCCAGCGACGTTAGCATTTAGGTCTGCGTTGTTGACTTGTGGCGGGAACAGTTTAGAACTTCCGGCAAACGACATATTGCCAGTAGTACCAATATTCACATCATTGGTTCCGTCGCCTAAGCGCACCTCGGCAAACCCTCTTATCTCCAAGTCCGCACCATCACCCTGGATTACCATATCTGTTCCGTCGCTGAAGATTGAACCTGGGTCAGTGCCGCCAAAGATTATAGATATATTATCCGCAACCTCAAAATCACTATTATTTATAGTGCCCCCAACGTTAAAGGTTGCGCTACCATTAAATGTAACTGCCCCTGCGAATGAGTGTGCTTGGTTCCCCCACGCTATATTGCCCCCCGGGGAATTGCCCGGCCCGGCAAAGGTGAGGGTCATGTAGTCACTTACGCTTGTACCGTCGTTTTCCCATGCCCGCATAGTAGTATTAGTTGAAGCGGTGCGGAAGCCAAAGCGGTTATTGCTGACCGTTCCAATTCTGGCCGTGAAGTCAGAGAGCGTGATACCATTCGAGACGAGGATAGCTAAATTGTTACCAACCCCTGCCCCCACATTCACTGTAGAATTCCCAGCGCCTTGCCCGACGATATTTACCATATTACCGAACGCGCCTGTGCCGGTAGTGGCGAGGTTATCGTCGCCGAAGTCAATATCTCCACCTGCTGCGGTTATAGTCAAGTCGCCGGACGTGGCATTGATAGTGTTGCCGTTAATATTTACATTGTCTATCTGGGCTTCGGTAATACCCGCAAGCGTACCGCTATCAATATTTACATTGGTGAGGGCCTGACTCCCCATGTCCCATGCCCCTGCGAGTGCTCTCGATCCGTCAGCTAACAGATAATTGGCTTCCGTATATTCCGTTGCCGCACCTGCACCATCGAACCCTGCAAAGGTCGATACTGTACCCGTATGACCTGCTGATGTCCATGCAAGAGTCGCAAGATTGTTGTGTGCAGTTACCCCACTGCCGGTGAAGGGTGTACCAAAGGCAGTTTCGATTTTCTCGGCTATGTCCTCGCCCTTTTGAAATATAAACTTAGATGCTATGACACTTGCAGAGCTTAACCTATTCGGGATAGAAGACGCAGGAACCTCCTCATCTTCGGCCTGCCCTTCTGTAACATACTGGGCTCTGCCGTAAAGCAGAACAATATGGCCATCAGGCTCTATGTACCACCATAGCACTGCCCAACGGTTATTTGTCATTGTCGTCAATGTTCCGGCATTATCATATTGAGTATTGGGCCATGCAGATACACCCGTTGCTTCTTGCCCCCCTGCTGAGTATGTATCGAATGTATTCGCACCCGATGTATTAAAAGCCGGGATAGGGTAACTCGTCCTGCCCCATTCCAGTTGACCCTCGCTTATAGTCACAAATCTGTTGACGTCACCCGATTGCCCGAATACCAGACCGCCCTTCCTTCGGTTCCTGACTACATCGTCAACGCGCCTTATATACCTCCCCAACTGACCAATGGAATCCTGGAGACGTACACCTAAATTGAAAGCATGGGAGACCGCCCCGCCCTCATCAGTGACAACGCCGAGCATTATATTGTCCACAGCTTCGGTAAACTCATCGGCATTCAGGTTGATTGTCCCGGTATCGTCTACAAATACGTATCGGGTAGTATCATCCGGAATAGCAATACCGTTAGAGGCGGCGAACTTGAACGAAATCAATGGGGCATTATCGTCTGCGGAGGCACGAATGAAACCTTCGCCAGCGGTGACATCTAATGTTCCACTGCCGCCGTCAGATAGTATACCACCTGTGAAGTAACCGGAGGATCCCGTATTATCCAGGTATTGTTGGATATCATTGACCGTCGGGGAGCCTGCGCCAGTCGTGAGACCGACCAAAGAAGCTCCTGTCGGGTCCGCCACCGCCTGCATCTCGGTCTCAGTAAAGTACGATGCGTTATGGTCCGGGTCATCGAGGCCGCCAATCGAGCCGTGATCGACGGCAGATTGATCCAATCCTATATCATCGCCAGTCAAGGTAATCGGAGACGTTGCGGTCAGATTCGTAAAATCGCCAATATCTATAGGATCACCATTCCATTCACCTGCCGTTACCTTGCCTCCGGTGATAATGAACGCACCGTCAGTGAAGGTGTCGGCGTAAGCGGTTCGCCACGGTAGGGCGACTGTTCCTAAATCAAGCGTAGACGCTACGTTCGGCTTCAAATGGGTGTGGAATGTGTCACCAAAGACCGCACACACGAAAAGAAGTAATATTGCTATTCTACGTTTCATTCTATATCCCGCTCTCTTACCTGCCGCGTTTCCCACTCACCGCTTATCCTTACTTGGTCTTCGAGATTGACGCCCACCCGGATTCGCCGCCATGTACCGTCCGGATACTCACCATCCGAGCCCCGGAGGCCCCAATAGACAGCCTCGCCATCGGTCAAATCCACCGCGAAGTTGAGATTTCTCGTTATCTCGTCAAGCAGTTCTTGCAGGGTCTTTACGAACAAGACCATATAATCAAAGACTTGCGAAGGATTACCGCTACGCAGGGCCTCTTCGTCAAAGGGCAATTTCACAGGCTCCGATAGCTTGGGGATGGTCATACGTCTATCCTCCCCGCCTGAGCAAAGTACGGCATAATAGCGTGTATCCTTGGCGTATTACCTCTCTCGTCGTGCGTAATGCTAATCCTGTGAAAGTCCCCTATTTCGCCATCACAAAATACCCATACCCAAAACTTGTCCTTATCATCGTCATCACTGTCACAGGATATAGCTTTCGTCGTATACGCTGCCGACCGGGTATTCTTGAATACCGAAACAAGGAAAGATGCGCTTGCATCATTATCTACATAGAAGCCTATTTTCTCACAAGCAGCCCGCCTGCCAGTCTGTGTAAATGGGTTCCACCTGCTGGATTTGGCGTTAATCGCAATCGTGCCATTAACGTCATTCGTGCCGTCGAATTCACCACTATTCCACTTGTATACCCTACTATTGCGACACCCTATCAATGTAAACGGCGACGGCTCGCCAAGGATCGCACGCGAATCAACGGTTATCTCGCTAACTAATGCCCCATCACCCACGGGCAACGCGTCATCCAGTTCGATTACAGAGGGAACACTTTGCCCATTGAATGCGCCCATGACATTAACAAAGAACGTTTGGTTCGATTTATGTATAGTCCAGTTATTCTCCGTTACATTGAAATCCAGTATCCTGTCAATAGCCTGCGAACTGGAATCGGCAAAGGTAAATAATAGATGCTCTTCCCCCCGCTCCTTCTGGTAGTGACCAAAGACACTTCTGATAAACGAATCATTGAACTCATCCAGGATATCCCTCGCCATTGGGAGATTTAACCGAGATAGCTTGAAGCCGTCATACAGCAGAATGTCTGATAGTCCTACAGCCACTAAGCCATCATTTACGTTACTGGTGAACTCAATGCCCGAGTACGGAGACCGACTGCCCTCAGACCTAAAGACTCTTTCCCACTCAAGGGGAATATCGGAGTTGCCCGTTCTCCTTATCTTCCATAACGAGCCGCCCGCGGGGCCTTCAAAGAACGCATAGACAGTCTTGCCTATCATGCCCGCCGCGCTAATGCGTTCCTGTGTTTCGGCATCGTCCGTTCCGGACCCCGGTGCTCTAAAGTCGGTTTGCAAGACGGGGCTAAACCTTAGTCGCTGAGGGAACCATGTACCGAATTCAGTCGTGCCCAATAAGACCAGCCTGTCGTCTATGATAAATATGAACTGGCAGGTGTCTACGTGATTCGCCTTATTATCCAAGTCGGTTATCTGAACATTAAACGGCACTACAGCATTGTCAGGCCCTGCAAACTGGTATATCTGGTCGACGTTATTAACCATATAGCCAACACCCCGCCAATTAGCGAAGTGAAAGAAGTCTGACGGCGAGCCCGTAAATATGTCCGCAGGCGTATCGAGGTCGCTGGAAATATCCGTCCACGTATCGTCAACGCCATTGTACAAATTACATCTGCCGGTAAAAGCACCCTGAGAGCCTTTGCTGTCCATTGCAAGCAAGGACGGCATTCCTCTTTTCAGGTACGTTTTCAGGCCCGTAATAGAAGTAGCTGTCTGGACAACTGCACCATGCTTGACGCCCGACTGGCCTAAGATACTAAACCCTAGCCGCTTTTCCAGCACACCTTTATTTATGTGCATATTTTCGAGCGTTGGAAACGCGTCTATAGGGCTAAGCCACGGCTCTTTGCCTATCGACTTCGCCGTCTTGAAATCAGCTATTAAGAACGGTTGGTAAGGCATATTAGTCAGTATCCGCTTGAGATAATTGATACCATTTGTCATCCGCCCGCAACAGCAACGTCAACGTATCACCTGCCGTCATTGTAAAATTACTGCTCGGAGCCAGTAAGATATTTGTACCATCTGTAATGGTCGTACTGAATGCCCCTCCAACAACCGTAATCGTCTGGCCGTGATACCCTTTGTCGAAATCGGTAATCGTAGTCGTACCACCGAGGACAAATGTATTACCGCCATTGACATCCGGGGTTGCGTCGTTGACAAGCGTTACCATTCCGAGTATTGCTTGGTCCATATTTTGAATGTTTCCCGACCCTGTAGTAAACGACGCAACAGTCATAATACGATTACCAAGCAACATCCAATTCGATCCCGGAGGGTCTTCATTTGCAGGTTCGGAATTAAACGTATTGCCAATCAGTATCAACTCCTGGTTTTGAGCAGCATCGATACCAACATTACTAAAACCAAGATGATTGTTGATGAAGATAACTGTAGATGAGCCATCCGTACTCTGGTAGTCCCACGAGACCGGACCTTCAAACTTACAACTTTCTATCATTAATGAATTACACGCGACATGCTCAACCCCAATATCACACCGTGTAAAAACGCAATCTTCGAGATGATAGTAACTCGCCTGGTTATCAATCTTAAAACACGAGCCATCGGAGTCAGGGTCATCAAATGCAACGCCACTACACCGCCCGCCCTGGGCATTGTCCGCAATAATGCCAGCCGTAAACCAATCGGAAATCTGGCATTTTTCAATTACATTGTGAAAACCAAAATCTTTGATGCCGATATCGAATCCGTCTACGCGACAACCGGTGACAATAGTGTTCTTCGACCCGCTACTGATGCTAATCCCTATAGTTGAATCCGCAGTATTAGTATCAGGTCCTTGTATTTCTAAATTACGAATTACACACCCATCTTTGGAGTTGTTGATTGATATGCACGCACTGACGCCTTCGTACACAATACTTGCTTGTACCCCTGCGTCAAGAGGTTCGCCAAGATGGTTCGCTCCGAGCAGAGTAATACCCTGCTGCTCTATGGTAAGCTCTTCGACCCTGTAGTGAACTGATGGTGTTGGGAAAAACACGACACCTCCACTTGCAGCCTCGGCAGCGTCAATTGCGGCCTGAATAAATGCTGTGTCGTTTGTTGACCCGTCACCGGTGGCACCGTATGAAGTCACCCAATAAACCTCCTGGTTAATCAACCACCACACCGTACCGGATGCTGCAAACTCAAAACGGTAAACCCTGCCGTCATCGGAATCTATCCACAGTCTACCATTATCGTCCGCGTCTAAGGCGGTGGATGCGTCCGGCTTTTGTGTAGGGGCAGTTGCCTGGAAATACGATGCCGATGCCAATAAGTCGACGCCCAGTACAACTTCTAAGGCGTCCCAGTTGTCCCGTATCGAACTTGCGGCAGTATTCCACGTCTGGGCGTCGGACGGTTTGTCGTTATCCCATACGGCAAATACGACTGCGCACACAGACAGTATTAGAACGATAATCCACTTCACTTGTTTGTTCATAATAAACCCTTTCGTTAGGCGGCATACCGCCATCTTTGAGATTCGTAAATACTCTTTACTTCAGCAGCCGTCTTAGCCGCACCGAATATCATGGGTTCGTCAATAACGCCGGCGAAATGGTCGTCGTCCGTCCCTGTATCGTTACTGGCGCCTATATACACATCGTTTGCATTGACATAATCGGCGAAAACGAGTGCAGTTGGATTCGCTGTGTCTACGGTAGCTTTCAATACACCATCAAAGTATATTCGGAGACTTTCGCCAGCAGTCGCCGTCGCCATTATGTGGTGAAACGTTTCTTGCCCGTTAGCCAACACTACGCCCGTTGCACATAATCTTCCGTTACCGTCTGTTTCGTAACGAAACCCAAGTTTACCATCCGTTGCGACGTCCAGTAAAACTATATTACTACTGACACCGGTATGGATGCCGTCCCTTACGCCAAATAGTATTTGCTGAGCGGCGGGCTGGCCATCATCTGCCCGGAACCAGCAGCTAATAGAAAAACTGTCGCGAAACGTAGATTGAAGCGTAGACCCTACATCGAAAAACTCGTCCGTCCCGCCTATCGAAAACCCTGGATAAGCCGGGACAATGGTTGTGCCGTTTGCGGTACCATCATTACCATTGCCGCTGTAGTCATATACAATAGCCCCGGTCGTAAAACCCGCGAACAGTTTGTAGTACAAAACAGCATCCTGCAAAGAGACGGGCCATCTTAGGCGACGTCGTTTCTGTAGTGCCTGTGTCATCTTAGATTCCCTTCAGTGTTACTACTATTTCCCAATCATCCTGCCCAGCCGTAGGGTCATCACTTGGATTCACTTGCACCTTTACATCGCCTACAAGTGCGATATCGACAGGGAACCGGCTATTCGCACCTTCTGCCGGGGTCGCAGGGCTCGCGGCAACAAAGATCTCGTTATCGCGGTTGTCGTCAATGGCAAGGCCAAAGGTGCCGGATATACCACCGGCAGTGCCGGATTCGACAATGATATCAGTAAGTAATCCATTCAGATTCTCTAACGTATGGCTTAGCTCCGTCGACCCGCCGCCCGCCTCCACCGTGAAGGTCATAACATGTTCCCACACAGGTTGTATGTCCGGAGCAATATTTCTATTATCAACAGAACTGGTTAAAACTGTAGCATTTGCCATTATTACTCTCCTTATATAGTCGCTACCATCGGATCGCCTTTCATGCGCTTGTACGCATCAAGCCGTATTCCGTCTTTGTGTTGCGTAAACAGTCCGAGCAAGGTAAGCACTCGCTCAGGGTCTGTCTTTGGGCCTAAGAACAGAATCGCTGCCCCAAGGGCTATCATAGGTCCCCACTTCGGGTCTGCCGGTAGGGCGTCATCGCTCGCAAACGCGGTCGGTCTATCGGCTACCGATATCGCTTTCAGTTCGTAAATATCATCCGGTTTCGGTCGTACATACAGGTCCTGGCCGAACAATAAAGCGGCGATAGGAGTATCTCGGTTCTCAAATTGACCGTCAGTGAACGTTGCAGTCACATTGGAAGCATTCAGGGCCGTGCTTGCCGGGGTAAACGCCCCATCAGACTTAATTACTGTTACGTATCCCATATATGCACTATCGGCATCTGCGCCGGTTAGTGCCTCCAG
>SDBT01010455.1_pt1 | contig 14976 bp, 15 predicted proteins | sample 2277101 | NCBI WGS metagenome assembly SDBT01 (sample SAMN10404973, study PRJNA504765) | marine sediment metagenome | isolation source: marine sediment core GS10_PC15, 103 cmbsf | place: Arctic Ocean: Southern Knipovich Ridge | collected 2010 | reverse complement strand
TCTCTTTCGGGAGTTTGGACGAAAAAGAAGCGCAAATAAAACTTGAAAAAATAATTGAGGAACATTATAAAAAAGATATTGTGCTTAGATACGAAGATGAAGATAAAATTTGGACCGCTCTTCCTGAAGAGTTAGGAATAAAAATTGATATTGACTCTACTCTTGCCAGAGCCGCAGAAATTGGCCATGGAGAAAGTCTTTTTTCTAATATTGGCAAACAAATCTTAGGATTCTTTAGATACTATAATATCCCATTAGGCTACACTATGAACGAAACAGAGCTGGAAAATTTCATCAGAGAAGAATTAAATTTTATTGATAATCCAGCTATTGATGCTAGTTGGCAATACAATAAAAAAGTTAATAATTTTGTTCAAATTCCCAGCCAACAAGGAACGGTAATTGATCGAGAGGATTTTAAAGCAAAGCTTCAAAAAAAGATGGAAAAACTTACCAAAGACGATATTTATTTAAATCTAATTTACGACTCCCCAGAAGTTTTAGAAGACGAAACTAAAAATGCCTTTATCAAAGCTCAAGAAATTTTAGTTAATTCTCCCTATACGCTAGCTCCTACCCAAACCCTCCTTACAAAAGAAGAACTAATTCCCATGATAGAATTCCCATCAGTTAACGATAAAAATAATCCAAAGAATAAAGTATTAGGGATTAGTCTTAATAGACAAGCTCTTGTTGACTATTTAACAACTCTTAGCTCTTTAATAAATCAAGACCCTATTGATGCCCAATTTACAATTGAGGGAGACCGAGTTACTAATTTTTCCCTTTCTCGAAACGGACTGGGGTTAGAAATTGACAAAAATATTATTAAAATCAGAGAAGAGATTTTAAACCCGCCTACCGACGAGGCAGGCAAAACAAATAAAAAGTTTGATTTAGAAGTATCAACGATTTATCCAAAAATTACCAGTAAAAATATAAATAATTTAGGTATTACATCTTTTATAGGAAAAGGTGTTTCAAATTTTGGCGGTTCGCCAAATAGTCGAATCCATAATATTAAAATTGGTGCAACTAAGTTTCTTGGAGTTTTAATAAAACCAGGCGAAGAATTTTCTTTTAATACTATTTTAGGCGAAGTTGGGCCCGAACAAGGATACAAACCAGAATTAGTTATTAAGAGAAACAAAACCGTCCCAGAATATGGTGGAGGGTTGTGCCAAGTTTCAACTACTACTTTTAGAGCAGCAATTAATTCTGGCTTACCAATTGTTGAACGCCAGCCACATGCTTTTCCAGTAAAATACTATGATCCTCAGGGATTTGATGCTACGATTTATCCGCCGCATCCTGATCTTCGATTTATAAATGATACTGCCGGTCATTTACTTATCCAAACAAAAATTGATGGCTCTAATTTAACTTTCGAATTCTATGGTACTAATGATGGTCGAAAAGTAGAAATAGATGGCCCACATCAATATGATTTAAAGCCAGACGGCTCGATGAAAGCAAAATTTACTCGAAAAATCCTTAGGCATGGTGAATTAGTTGAAGAAAAAACTTTCTACTCCACTTATAAATCCCCGGACTTATATCCAATCCAAAGAAATCCGCTGGAATAAGTTGACAAATCTTACGGAAAGATTATAATAAAATGTTCTTTAACTTCAAGTATAGGAGGAAAAAATGGCTCGTTATACAGGTGATTATCTAGTAGATGGCAATTCAGAAACTGGTCGTGGCTGTGGCGTGGGTCTTTTTAATGTACCTATTGAAGAAACTTGTAAACCCACACCTTGGTGTAAAGAAAACTGCTACGGCAAAAAAGGATATCATATAAGAAATAGAAAAACTATAGCAATAGGGGCAGAAAGAAGACTTAAGCTTTCAAAATCTGATGAATTTATTGAATTTATAACTAAAGAAGTTCTACGAAGAAAATTCCCCTGGATACGACTTCATGCTATTGGAGATTTCTATACTAAAGAATATATTCAAAAATGGATGGAAATAGCTAAAAACTGTCCTCAAACAATCTTCAGAACAACTACCAAAAGACGAGATTTTAAAGACGTTATTTTAGAACTACACAATCTACCAAATTTCCATATTAGAGAAAGCTTGGACCCCTCGCGCACTAAACCAACTATGAGACTTCCAATAGCAGCAGTAAATACTATTGATATTGTTAAAGATAAAAGAAGAAATTTCTTTAAATGTAAACAAAATTGTAGACTATGTAAACATACTTGCTGGTGTTACAAAAATCGAAATTATTGCTTCCCAATAATCTAAAACTCCCCATCGAATAAGGGGAGTTTTTAAGATGGGCGAGGAGGGACTCGAACCCTCAAGGTCTTGCGACCATAAGGTCCTAAACCTTACGTGTATTCCAATTCCACCACTCGCCCTCCAATTTATACTACCACGACTTGACAAGTTCTGTCAAATTTGCTACAATATAATCTAAGGTCTAAATACGACCTTGGTCTTTGACAATTCAAAGAAAATCCATTAAGGAGGTAAATAGAATGGATACTGACAGAAAAGTTTCGCCAGGCGATAAACTAGAAGAACACGGTAAAATCATCAGAAAGAAAAGCTTAAAAAAAGGCATCCTTGAAACGGGAATTGCCATGTTGCTCGTTGGACTTCTAACGTTATTCGTTCCAATTCCCTATTTTTGGCTTATTGCAATGATACTTACAGGTGTACTAGTTGGATATTATAGCCTTCAAAGTCGTGCCCCTGGTCATGTTGGCCAACCTAATACCTGGGGACAAATAGGGTCTAAAGAGGAATGTACTGGTCATGGAGTAAGCTATAGCAGAAGATATCTCGGCCAAAAGTTTGATGACGTTAATATCCAAGTCCAGGTTCTAGAAATCCCATCGACCCCACCGATAACAGTATTGGATAAAAATGATGTCCCAACGACTTTTGGAAATGTCCAATTAGACTATCAGATATTTGACCCTGAAGCTTCCCGCCTAAACACTACAGAATCGAGGGTAGTCACAGGATTGATTGGCATTACCAGAGGAGCATGTAGAAAAGAGGCTGCAAAAGAAAGTTATAAGGGATTGAAACATATGACTGAGGAACAGCAAGAAAGGATAAAAGACAATATTGAGGCTAAACTCAAAGAAGAACAGGACTGGGGAATAAACGTAACCAACTTCAAAGTCGGAAGCATAACTACTAGTGAAACCGTGGAAAAAGAAGACGAAGAAATTCAAGTTAGAGAAAAAAGAATGAATCAGGTTAAGAAGCATGTGGGAATACTTGAAAAACTCGGAGTAAAAGGAAAAGAAGCTCTAAAAGAATGGGAGATACTAAACAAAATAGTTACTGAAGAAATTAAAACAGTAAAGAACGATGTAAGTTTCGAACTCGGAAAAAATGTTGCTGGTTTTGGAAAAAGTCTAGTTGATCTAATACCTAAATCTAAAGAGAAAAGGAGTAAAAAATGATAATAAACCAAGATACGCAAAAAAGTGTACTGGTTAGTGCTTTCCTGATTATGCTGATTTTCGGAGGAATTGGATGGCTAATTTTGAAAACCGAATGGATATCTTTAACAAATGTTGGCTGGTTCCTTTTACTTGTTACAATAGCATTGGCAATCTGGATAGGCAGACATATCAACAGTAAATCAACTAAAAAGTGATTATACTTAGTTATTGTTTTATGCATAGCTCTCATTCTCAATTATGTTAGCCGGTACCAAGACAACGATGACAAAAACGAACCCAAAAATTCAGAAAACTCAGGGAATTCAGTGCTAATTACTCAAAAACCCTCTATTCCTGAAAATCCGAGTAAAGTGGCAAATCGAAGCTGGGGAAAATTAGTAAAGTTTACTGGATGGGAACCTAATGGAGTAAAGTTGTGCGAAGCAAACGAAAACATCAACTACAGAAAGCTCAAGATAGAACTGATAGGCGGACCAGGAATCATTGATAATACCAGAGGTGATAAGTGGCCTATCTGGGGCGCAGATGGTTTTGCTGGTTCAAAATACCAAAAAGACTTTCTCTACCCCGATGTCGCTACTCCAAACGCAGTTCTGATGATTTTGGGAAAACCCGGTGATGCTCCAGTAGAAAATGTGTTTAGATTCGAAAAAGATGAAACAGAAATGACCATAAAAACTCCTGGAGATCTTCCTATCTATCTTTACTATCACGAGCTGAGAACCAAAACGGGGAATCGATATCCCTGCCACGACAACAACAGAGGCTATTTCACTTTCCAAGTGAAAATAGAAGAATTTTAAATCAAAAGGCTGGATCCTATATCCAGCCTTTTTCCTATTCGCATGAGCGCATTCGTAGTGCGCTGTTCGCATACATTATGTTGGAGGAGTTACCCCCACAAACCTAGCTATTGTATCAAGAATAATCCCAGCTAAAAGAATAATAGCTGCTCCAAATAAACCAGTAATTATGGTTTTCTTAGCGCTTTTTTGTCTGTCCTCATTTCCACCAGCTGTCATATAACTTATACCGCCAATAATAAGAACGACTAAAGCCACAGCAAAACCAATTACGTAGGCCCAATTAGCAACATCATCTACAATCTCTACAACTTTTGTAAGCGTCCAACCTCCACGAACAGGCCCAGCACTAACTACTACAGGGATAAACAATAAAACTATTACTAAATATGGTAAATATTTTTTTATGCGCATAAATTTATAAATAATTAACCGGCTAATTATTCAACCTCGACCTTTAGGAAGTCAGACTTCCTTTAATAATAAAACAAGGGTGCTAAAAAATCGACTAAAAGACTCAATATAAATCCTGAACAAAGAACTATTGCCGCCCCGATTAATCCACTCTTTATAATTTGCTTGCCTTTTTTTAATTGCTCTTCATTCCCACCAGCTACCATTATGCTAATTCCGCCCCACAGAATAACAACAAGTGCTACGCTCCAACCAACAATATAAAGAGCGCTTGCAATCCTATCTACTAATTTACAAAGCCCATAAGAAGCTGTTCCTCCCGTTGCTGGTATTAAACGAAGGCATGAATCAGGACAAGCAATACCTGTAACAATACAAAGAATGCCTTGAAAAATATCGCCAAAAACGCCAGCCTGCGCCACAAGAGGAAATAAAAGTAAAACAAGTATTAAAATAGGTAAAAATTTCTTAATCATAATATTAATGGTGCTAAAAATTCAGCTAAAAGATCTAATATAAATCCTGCACAAACAACTATTGCTGCTCCGATTAAACCATTAACAATAACCTTTTTGCCCTTTTTTAAACTTTCCTCATTTCCACTAGCTGTCATTATAGTGATTCCACCAATTAATATAATAACAAGGGCTATTCCTCCACCCATAATATAAAGTGCAGTTGCGATATTATTTAATATACCGCATAATTTCTCAGTATACGGAGGCAAGCCACCACAGTCAAGGGCTTGAGCAATAGAGGGAAACAAAAGTAAAATAAAAATAAATAATGATACTGGTAAAATTTTCATGGTTATCCAGCTAATAATTCTGTAACGAATCCAACTATAAAATCAACAAGAAAAACAATAGCAACGCCAATTATTGTCCAGGTTATTGTCTTTTTGCCTTTTTTCAAACTTTCCTCATTTCCACCAGCAGTAAGAATCATAATACCTGACCAGATTACCATAATTGTTCCAATGCCAATAGCAATTACTTTCAATAAACCAGTAACAGCTACAAGAATCTCATCTAGGCTGTTATATTTAAGGGGATTTGGTATTGTTATTATCCTTATCCCGCCATCAGCTTGAACAAAACCCGGTACTACTAATAATAGTATAGCACAGAATAAAATTAAAATCAAGAAATTTTTCATATTTTTATCTCATTAACACTGTTACTTGATCTGCGGCCTTCTTTATTGCCTGATCTATAGTTGCTTCTCCTAACACTACTGATTCTACCATACCTGCAAATATCTTTTCAATAGCTTGGTTATCCACTTGATACCAGCTTCGAGCTGATAAAGCCTGATCTGCAAAAACACTTAAATCAGAATCACTTCTTTGCCACTCAATCAAATCTCTTCGAGAAGTTGGTCTTTGAGCTTTTTCTAAATACTTCTTAAGATTCTCTTTCCTGATAAGAAAGAGGAGAAACTTCCAGGCTTCTTCAGAATTTTTAGAACCCTTTGAAACTGTTTGTACCCAGTAATTTGGATAATTTATATCAAAATCTCTACCTTTTATTTGGGGAATTGAAGCCACGCCAAAATTTAAATATGGGGACTTAGTTCTGATAGTATCAATATGATAGGAATAATTTATCATCATTGCTGTCTTTCCTTCATAAAAAGCATCAATAGAATAAGGCATCTGACGATTCCAACAATAGACTCGCTTAATTGGATTGGAAAAATCAGTGTAAAAACGAAGAGCATCTCTTCCTGGCATAAATGATTCTCCTTCCAAATAACTTTTTTGATCAAATATAGCCCTTGTACGATTTTCATCTACCATTTCAGCTCCAGTTTGAAGCATGAGAAGAGCTAAAATGTCGATTGAGCGATTAATATTTTCAGCTGTGCCCATGGCCACCCCGCTTTTCACAATATTACCCCATTGGTCTTTTTTAGTCAAAAGCTCAACATCATCTAAAAACTCATCCCAAGTAGTTGGTGGCGATGGAATGCCTGCACTATTTAAAAAATCTTTATTATAATAAAGGGCTAAAGTATCAACATAAAAGGGGACAGCATAAATACTATTATTATCAACCAGGTCTTGATAAGCTACGTCGACAAAAATATCCTGGAAAGTTTTAAGATTAATAAATTCTTCGGTCTGAAGTATAGGTTTAATCTTGTCTTTGTACTTAGGAAGCCAAGTATGATGAATACTAAAAATATCAGGCCCTTCTCCAGCAGCGAGAGCATTAATTAGGTCATCTTCATAATCAGTAAAAGACTTTTTTTGGTATTTTATAGTAACCTGCTTATTTTCTTTCTGATATGCATCAATTAATTCCCCATAAATACTCGGGTCATCATAAACACCCCAGAATTCTAAAGTTACTGAACTTGACCTGCCTCCTTTCAAGCCAAAAGCTAAAATAATAATCACAATGACCACCATAACTGCAGCTATAATTAAAAGTTTTTGCCGATCCATATTATTTTATAAATATTATGCCCCAGTGGTGTTTACCTGCTGGAAATTCTTTTTTAAATTTAAATCCTTGTTTCTTAGTTAAATCTCGAATCAGATCTTTGGTAACTATAAAGCTCTCTGGAGGACCTAACGGCTGACCTTTCTGCCACTCAATAATAATAATCTTTCCTCCTTTTTTAAGAACTCTTTTTGCCTCTTTTATTATATCAGCTTTTTTAGAAGACTGAAACAGAATATTGGCAAGCAAAACTAAATCCATGGACTCGTTTTCTAATTTTGAACCACCTGAAAGTTCTAAGTTGGACCAGGTACTTATAATATTGAGTAAGCCCTCGTCCTTAGCCCTGCCTTGTACTGACTCAAGGGCAGTTTTCAAAACATCAAGTGCGTAAACTTTTCCTTTTTCACCAACAATCTTTGCAATAGAAATAGTAAAATGTCCTGCCCCACAACCAAAATCAGCAATTTTCATGCCCTCTTTAATATCAAATTCTTTAGCTACTTTTTCTGGGTGAAGAAACCCACCTGTTCCCCTTTTCATAATTTTAACAAGTCTGACTTGTTTTAAACACAAGTTATTGAAGCAACTTTATCTTTATCATCTAATCTCATAATTCTTACTCCTTGAGTTGCTCTGCCTAGTCTTGAAATATTTTTTAAAGGAGTTCTAATTACTTGACCTTTTTGAGAAATAGCTATTAAATCTTCTTGTTCCGATCCAATAATCCGAGCTACTACTATCAAACCAGTTTTTTCAGTAACATTGCCTGTCTTGATACCTGTTCCTCCTCTTCCCTGTCTTTTGTAATTTTCTAATCCTGTTTTCTTACCATAACCATTTTCAGTAACAATCAACAAATCACCCTTACTAACCACCCCCATTCCTATTACTTTATCTTTCTTTCTTAACCTAATTCCCCTCACTCCTCGAGCACCTCTTCCCATTGGCCTTATGTTCTTCTCAGAAAATCTTATAGCCTGTCCATTTTCAGTCACTAAAATGATATCGTCACTACCATTAGTGCCTCTAACCCATTTTAAATCATCGCCCTTGTCAACTTTTATAGCAATGAGGCCGCTTTTCCTAATATTCTTAAACTTATCAACTGCTGTCTTCTTTATTATACCTTTTTCTGTAACCATTGCCAAAAACTTAATATCATTCTGCTTTTTAAGAGGAACAACAGCGCTGATTTTCTCCTGAGAAGAAATTCCTAAAATATTAACAATAGCCTTTCCTCGAGAAACTCGGCTTGCTTCAAGAACTTCATAGGCTTTTGTTTGAAAAACCCGCCCCTGATTAGTAAAGAAAAGGAGATCATCATGGGTTGAACAAACAAAAAAATGTTCAACAAAATCTTCCTCGCGGGTCTTTATTCCGACAATTCCTTTGCCTCCTCGTCTCTGAGCTCGATAAGTTTTTGGGTTAACCCTTTTAATATAGCCTGTTTTAGTGACCGTAATAACTGTTTCCTCTTCAGGAATCAGATCAATTTCTTCGAATTCTCCTACCCGTGATTTATAGACTTTTGTGCGACGTTCATCTCCATATTTAGTTTTAAGATTGGATAATTCTTTTTTTACAACAGTTAAGATTCTTTTTGGACTTTTTAATATTGTCTCCAACTGTTTGGCTAAATTTTTCTTCTCCTCTAGCTCTTCAGTAATCTTTTTTCGTTCAAGACCCGCTAAGGTCTGGAGCTTCATTTCTAAAATAGCTGTAGCCTGGATTGCCGTGAGTTTAAATTTCTTTCTTAAGTTTTCGTGAGCAACTTCTTTGGTTCGAGATTGCTTAATAACAGCAATTACTTTGTTTATTTGATTAAGAGCTTTATTCAACCCTTCTAAAATATGGATTCTTTCTTTAGTTTTAGTTAAATCATATTTGGTTCGACGAGTTACTACTTCTTTTCTATGAGAAATATATTGGGCTAAAAACGCCTTTAAAGACAAAACTTGTGGTTGAAGACCATCAACCAAAGCTAACATATTTAGATGAAATGATTTTTGAAGATCTGTATATTTAAAAAGTTTATTTAAAACCTTCTGTGGTTGAGCGTCCTTTTTAAAATCTATAACAACCCTTATTCCTTCTTTGTCTGATTCATCACGAATATTCTTAACTCTCTGAACTCTACCTTCTTTGACAAGTTCGGCGATTTTTTCAAGTAAAGTTGCTTTGTTCGTATTATAAGTTATTTCACTTATTACTATCCTAAAATTCCCCTTTTTATCTTCAACAATCTCGGCTTTTGCTCGAGTGACTATTGGCCCCTTGCCCAAAGCATAGGCCTGAACAATATCTTGACGACCATAAATCGCTCCTCCTGTTGGAAAATCTGGTCCTTTTATAAATTGAAGAAGGTCTTCTATTGTAGCTTTAGGATTATCAATAAGGTGGATAGTCGCATCAACTGTTTCAGATAAATTATGAGGAGGAATATTAGTTGCCATTCCAACAGCTATACCTAAAGTTCCATTCAAAAGAAGGTTTGGAACAGGCGAAGGTAAAACTGTTGGCTCTTTTTTTGTTCCATCATAGTTGTCTATAAAATCTACAGTCTCTTTTTCTATATCTCCAAGCAATTCCTCGCCGATCTTCGATAGTTTTGCTTCTGTATAACGCATGGCTGCTGGCGAATCACCATCAACCGATCCCCAATTTCCCTGACCATTAACCAGGGGATATCTCAAAGAAAAATCTTGAGCCATCCTTGCCATAGCATCATACACTGACTGATCGCCGTGGGGATGATACTTTCCCAATGTTTCACCCACTACAGTAGCGGATTTTCGACGTTTTGACGCAAAACCTAACCCCATTTCATGCATAGCATAAAGAATCCGGCGATGAACTGGCTTTAAACCATCTCTGACATCTGGTAAGGCCCGAGCAATAATTACGCTCATAGCGTAATCTAAATAGGACTCTTTCATTTCTTCGGTTATTTTCCTAAGTTGTATTTTACCAATATCCATATTTATGGTTTTAAAATCTCTACCTCGAACTTCTTTCCCTCTTCGTTACTATTTATTATCCCTCCAATTTTTGCCTGTAAACTCTTTTTGAAAAATAAAAAATCTTCTCTAATTGTATTGAAAAGCGAAGGTGCAGTCTGGCCTTGTAACTGAGATTGAGATTTCTGATTTGCATTTGGAAGTTGTAAAGACGACTTCAAATAAACCGACCACAACGAAATTATGATAATCATTATCAAAATAACCGAAATCCACAAAATTTGAATCCGCATAAAACGAGGTTTATTTTGTAATTTCTCAATAAAGTTCATGTTTACGATTTATGTGATTCGCATAACTATCACCCTCATTTCTTCTTTTAATAAGTCTTTCTTTTTGACTACTAACTGATCAAGGACTTCTTTCTTCACGCCTACTTCTTTTAAAAAAGCATCTACTGGGTGAAGTTTTATTTTCAAACCAGGAATCTTATAATGCATTGGAATAACTATTTTCGGCTCAACCTGGTTGATAATAACTGTAGCTACCTCACTATTAATAGTATGAACCCCACCTACTGGAATCATCAAAATATCGATTTCTCCTAATATCTCTAATTGTTCACCGGTTAATTCCTTCTGCCCCAAGTCACCAAGATGACAAAGCCTTATATCTTCTGCCTCAATAATAAAAATGGTGTTTAATCCTCTTTCTTCCCCCTCTTTTGTGTCATAAAAAGAATCAGTTCCCTGAACAGCTACCCCTTTTAACTCATATTCGCCAGGACCTTTTACTATAAAAGGTAAACCCCTCAAAGTCGAGACGTTATTGTGATCATACTGATCGTGGGATATGGTAACAATATCTGCTTCGCAACGAGGTGGTTTTAATCCAATATCTTTACTGAATGGATCAGAGATAATTATTGTATTTTTGGCCACTATTTTAAAACAAGAATGACCATGCCAAGTAATCTTCATATGCTCCCATTCTAACAGATTTCGAAGCAATTGACAATTCTTTTAGACTGCTTTATACTCTAATATATATGCAAAATACTCCAATAAAAAATATTATTCTTAAAACATTTCTTAGAATTCCTAAGGTAGAAGATATTGTTGAGGGAAAAATTTTTGCAATCAACAAAAATGGTCTTTTTATCGACTTGGAAAGTTTTAAAACTGGGATAATATTAGCAAGAGAACTTAAAGAAAACCCTGAACATTTCAAAAATGTAAAAGTAGGAGATAAAATTTTAGCAAAAATCACAGAACTCGAAAATGAAGATGGCTACGTAGAAATGTCCCTTAAAGAAGCTGGAGCAGAGCAAAGCTGGGAAGAACTCGAAAAACTAATGCAAACTAAAAAAGTTATCGAGGGGAAAGTCTCAAAAGCAAATAAAGGTGGATTAATCTTAGACGTTAATGGAATTCAAGCTTTTATGCCAGTTTCACAACTTTCAAACGAAAATTATCCAAGAGTAGAAGGAGGAGATTCTCAAAAAATCTTACAAGCACTCCAAAAATTAGTAGGAAAAAATCTGCAAGTAAAAATAATTGATCTCGATCCCAAAGAAGAAAGGTTCATTGTCTCAGAAAAAGCTACTCAAGAAAAAGAGATTGAAGAAATTATTAAAAAATATAAAGTCGGGGATACTGTTGAAGGAATAGTAACTGGAGTAGTGGATTTTGGCATATTTATAAAATTCGATAACTTAGAAGGACTTGCCCACATTTCAGAACTTGCCTATCAACTTATTGAACACCCTTCTGATATTGTCAAAATAGGAGAGAAAGTCAAAGCAAAAATAATTGAGATTGAAAAAGATAAAATATCGCTTTCAATAAAAGCTCTAAAGAAAAATCCATGGGAAAAAGTAATTGAAAAGTATAAAATTGGCCAAATCGTAAAAGCAGCAGTAACGAAATTTAATCCGTTTGGCGCCTTTGTTCAAATAGATAAACATATTCACGGTCTTACCCATATTTCTGAATTCGGAACTGAACAAAAAATGAAAGAAATGTTAGAAATAGGAAAAAAATATGATTTTAAAATTCTATCTATTAAACCAAACGAATACCGAATGGCTTTAAAGCCAGTGTTTGCCCCGACTCCCAAAGAGATCGGGAAGAAAATTGAAGAAAAAAAGAAAAAATAATAAATAACTATAAAATATTTAAATACGGCTCGTTTATGAGCCGTATTTTTTAATAATCTATTTGACTATGTTGTATCTTTTTAAAAGTGCATCTATTTTCGGTTCTCGTCCTCTGAATTTCTTATAGAGTTTCAGTGGTTCAGCTGTATCTCCGCGACTTAAAATATTCTTTCTAAACGACTCCGCAATTTCAGGATTAAATAATCCTTTTTCCTTAAATAGCTCAAAAGCATCTGCCTCTAAAACCTCGGCCCATTTATATGAATAATAACCTGCACTATAACCTCCGCTGAAAATATGAGAAAACGAACACGAAGTACTGGTCTTTGATATTCGAGGAAGCAAGCGCATTGGTTTCAAAACCTTCTTCTCAAACTCGACGACATCAGAAATATTGGAAGGATTTGTCGTGTGCCATGCCATATCTAGATAACCAAATTTCAACTGTTTTAAACAAGACCAACTAATCATAAACTTTTCTGCTTGTTTAATTTTCTCAATCAACTCTGATGGAATTTTTTTTCCTGTTTTAAAATGTATTGCAAAAAGATCAAGCACCTCTTTTTCCTTCAGCCAATTTTCCATAATCTGTGATGGTAATTCTGCGAAATCCCATAAAACATTATTACCTGCAACAGATTTATAGGTGCATTCGGAAAGCAAACAATGCAAAGCGTGTCCAAATTCGTGGAACAAAATAAGGACTTCGTTAAAAGTTAATAAAGACGGCTTTGTGGGAGTTGATTTTGTAAGATTACAGTGTATGCCAACATGAGGGCGTCTAACTTTACCATTGAAATAACCTTGAGTTATATAAGAATCGGCCCAAGCTCCATCCCTCTTCGTTTCTCTGGGATGAAAATCAGTGTAAAACAATCCAAGGTATTTTCCTTTTTTGTCTCTAACGTTATAGACCTTTACCTCGTTATGATAAATAGGTGCATTGATTTCGAAAAATTTTAATCCGTACAATTTTTCCGCTATGCGAAAAACTCCATCAATTACATTTTCCAGCTTAAAGTAAGGACGCAATTCCTCTTCGTCAAAATCGAATTTTCTTTTCTTAAGCTTTTCTTCGTAATACGACACATCCCATAAACAAAGAACATCAAGACCATGTAATTTTTTAGCAAAATCCTGCAATTCTTTACATTCTTTCTTAGCTGCTGGAAAAACTGATTTGCGCAATTTATCGAGCAAGTTATAAACATTTTCAATATTCTTAGCCATTCTTTCTTCTAAAACATATTGAGCATAACTATCATAGCCCTTTAATTTTACTATTTCATAACGAAGTTTTATTATCTTTTTAATAATCTCTTGATTGTCAAATTTTTCTCCGAAGGCACAAGTTGCTTGAGCCATATACATCTTTTTACGAAGTTTTCTGTTATCAGCAAACATCATAAAAGGCAAATAACTTGGAGCATGCAAGGTGAATATATAAGTGTTGTCTTTAAAGCCTTTTTCTTTGGCCAAAACTGCAGCTGCCTCTATAGCAATTGGCGGCAATCCTGATAATTGTTTTTTGTCTGTTACTACCAGCTGAAAAGCATTGGTGGCATTTAACACATTGTCGGAAAAATCAGGACCTAATTTAGAAAACTCAACATTAATTTCACGCAACTTTCTCTTTTGCTCTTTACTTAAAAGAACACCGCTTCGTTTGAATACCTTGTGATAACCTTCTGTCAGTCTAAACTGTTCATTATTCAGACGTAAAGATTTTCTGTTTTTATAAACATATTCCACTCTGTTAAAAAGTTTCCTATCTAAATAAACAGAATTGCTAAATTTTGTTCTCAAAACAGAAATTCTTTTTGCAAGAACTCGTAATTTTTTGTCTGATTCGGCATGAAACAAATGGTAATAAACACTGGATACAATACTCAGCCTTTCTGAAAAAGTTTCAATTGCAAAAATCGTGTTTTGAAAGCTGGGTTGTTCTTTGCTTTCCTTAATCTCTTTTAAATTTTTCTTAGCTTCTTCAATGGCAAATTCAATAGCCGGAAGAAAATGCTCGGTTTTTATTCTGTTAAAAGGTATGGCTCCATACTTATTGCCAAAATTCAGTGGTCCTAAAAATGGATTATCCATCAAATCCTCCTTTAAATTGTCAAAAAGCTTAACTTGTTATCGTATCAAAAAACTTAAAAAAAGTCAATCAAAAAAGGACGACTTTCGCTCCGATCGGAGTAAAGGTTGTCCTTTTTTCAATGGCTCAAACGTGTGAACCGTTGAGAAATTTATTTATAATCCTCAATAAATTTCCTTATTGACCTGTCAAAAGTTTTTTCGGCTGAAGCGGAAAAATAACAGGCCGGGAGTTCGTCATTGGCCCGATGATGCCTGATACATTCGCAACAAAGTCCTTTTCGGGGACAACCGGGATACGTACAAGGACAGGTTTTTAAATTGTTTTCGCGCTGACATTCCATATTATTTTATCACGTAAACTTTATTCATCACATCTCCCTGTTTAATCTCGCGAACTACCTCCATACCTTTATAGACTTTCCCAAAAACAGTATGGAGGCCGTCAAGATCTGGTTGAGGTTGAGTAGTAACAATGAAAAATTGGCTACCATTGGTATTAGGTCCGGAATTAGCCATTGAGATTACACCTGGTTCATGAGTTATAGATTTTAAGTCAGTTCTGTATTTATAACCAAGCTGTTCTAATTGTTTTGTCTTAGCAATGTCCATATTCAAAGCTATAGGATTAATCTCATCTTCAAACACGTATCCTGG
>SDBT01010454.1_pt1 | contig 14976 bp, 51 predicted proteins | sample 2277101 | NCBI WGS metagenome assembly SDBT01 (sample SAMN10404973, study PRJNA504765) | marine sediment metagenome | isolation source: marine sediment core GS10_PC15, 103 cmbsf | place: Arctic Ocean: Southern Knipovich Ridge | collected 2010 | reverse complement strand
TCATTCTTCACCTAACTTCTGTCTTTCCATTGTTTCTTTAGCTTCGCTTATTATTAGTTCTTTATCATTTTCATTGATACCAATCTTGGTAATTGAAATCTGGACTAGGTCTCCTGTGACTAATCCCAAAATATGTCTTATCTTCTTAGGTACTACAATTACTCTGCTGCCACCTGAATTATATACCTTGGTTACGTAGGCTAGTACTTTAAGGTTTAGTTCTTGCATTTTAATCTTTCCGTATTATTTGATATTCTATTTTAGCTTTATTTAATTTTTCTATTAGATTATCGTCAGGAGTTACATATTCTTCATTTTCTAAACAAACAACAGAAGACCCAGAAGTCATTAAAGCAAAAAAACCATTATCCTTATTTTCTTCACTTCCTGTGACTCTTATATGATATAGACTCATTTTTCCTCTATATTATGTATGTTCTACATATATAAAAAGGTATGTGTTTACTTGTGGGTGGTGATTATGGGTTTATGTTGTCGTTTGTTGTCGTTAAGTGTATAATATACTATACAATTAGGTATAGTAATATGTATATTACAGTATACACTTTATTGAGGAAAATTGTGAAATTTCCTGGGTGAGGGTGTATTATAACAACCTCAACTCCAATCTCACACCCCCCCGTAGTAGTAACAATATAGTAATAACTACTATATAATAATAACATAACAAAATATACAAAGACTTATATATATTATAATACATAGTAATACATAATACTATATGATACAATGACATAGTATTATAAGAATAAGATATAATCATAACTAATAATATAATACTACAACATACATAATACATATTATATTATGATATATGATAATATAGTGTGTGTTGGTGTATGCTACTATATGGTAGTGATGGTATATGATATAATATACTATAATATGATACTACTATTAGGTAATGGATATACAACCGATGGGTTTATATAGTCTTGTATACTAAGTAAACTATGGTAAACAATGTATACAAGATGATCAGAATAAGAAAGAACACTTGGGATATACTAAACAATATGAGAGGATCTAATAACTGTATCACTATGGAAGATGTTATATTGTTGCTATTGAAAAAAAGTAAGGAGTGTAAAAAATGAGTAAAGAACAAGATCAAGCAAAGAAAAACCTGTCAAAAGTAGCCCAAAAGCTACCTTTAACAAGAGTAAACAACGAATACAAAAGAACCCGATTACAAATATTACAATATTACCTTGACAACTTCGACAATACACAACTAAAAGAAAGAGGAATGACAAGAGAAAGCTTAACAAACGGAATTGAAGAATTGAGGGTAGTAAAATGAAAGACAAAAGAAAATTAGTAATTTACTTAGAGAAACTAACACCAAAACTAATAACACAACTTCACAAAATACTAGAAAAACAAAAAGCAAAGTGCTACATGGAAGATGAAAAAGGAAATATCCTACCTTTTTTAAAAAGTGATTTTAAAAAAATATATGGAGCTGAAAAATGACTAAATACGAATACAAAGTAATAGAAAAGAGAATATTTATTGAGAAAATGCTTAATAAACTATCTCAAGAGGGTTGGGAGTTAGTAACAACTGTTTATCCTCATATGGTAGCAGGGACTACAATAGGAACAGATAAATACATCTTTAAAAGAGCATGGATGAGGTGGAGTAAATGATAATGGAAAGTATAAATTGGTGTTGTGAATTATGTGGTTGTATAATTAAAGGTAAATGTAATAATGATAATGGTTATATAACTCATATTGAAAACTGTATTGAGATAAAACAATGAAAATCACAATAAACAACCCAAGATTAACAATGACAGCTATAAACAGAGAATTAGATAAAAACGAATGTATATTATTAGGTAGAAGAATTGAGAAATACATTCTTAGATCCCATAGTATAGTATGTGATATAGAGGTAAAATAATGAGTAAGACACAATTAAGACAGCAAGAGAACACTATATATTAGTAGTAGAGAGCTTGTATTCAATTTATTTATAAATGAAAAATAAATAAAAGACATCATTATTTAAACTTTACCCGTCTAGAAAAGTAATTGTGAAAATTGAGTCACCAATAAAACTTAAACCCAAAATATAAATACTACAAACCCTCTATACATCAATAAACAACAAGACACCATTTTTAGACAAGTGTCTTGTGTCTTACAAAAATGAAATGGAAACAAAATTTAACAGGAATTAGAGTAAAAAACGGATCAGCAACAACTATAAAACAATTCAAAATACAAAAATCAATAAACCAAGAAAGTAAATATTGGTATTGTGATAACTGTAAAAAGAAATATAATTATACTTATTTTGGTATTATAGCAGATCATATACTACCTGTATTTGCAGGTGGTGAAACCACAATAGAGAACTTACAAATACTTTGTGAGAAATGTAATAAAGAAAAAACAGCAATAGACCATAAAATATGGAGCATTTTCAAACAATTAAATATATTAGAAAAAATCTTAAATGAATATATTTTTTACTTATCAAAAGATATAATTTCACAATTATATTTCACATTGTTTTTACTTTATGAAATATCTACAAGAGAAATGGAAAAAGATTTGGATTTAACACAAAAGACACTTATGACACCATATTCAAAAGTATAATCAAGAGAGAAGTTAAGCTTCTCTTAACTAGTTACCACTCAAATAAAAAACAACATATTAAATACTAATAGAACAATCATAAATCATAGCCAAATATAATTGAGTTGGAGCTTAGACTACTCCACCTCACTTTAAAAAAGAATTGAGGTGATCAATTCTAATAGAGGTGTAATTTAATAGAATAATCAAGAAAAGAACAAATATAATCTATAATACATAATCAGATATATATAATCAATAATAATCAAATAAAAAATGATAAACAATTCATATTTAAACGGTTTTTACTTATTAAACGCAAAATCATATATTAAATAGAGGTAAAATTGAAAGAGGTAATAGAAAAACAAGAGGTAATCAAAGAGCCAGAGGATAATAGAAAGTTTAAACATTGGGATCAGATAATTCCTAAATTAAACACTATATTTGTAACTGCTAATCTTGGAGAAGGTAAAACAGCTTTTTGTTTCCATCTTTTAGACATATTAAAGGCGAAAATGCCTGTATATGTCCTTAAACATCCAGATAGAAAACTAATAATTGAAAGAGGATATAAGAATATGTATGAAATTGATGAAATTGAAGGTTTAAACAATATAGCTCTATATGTTGATGAACCACAACTTATTTTTCCTCAAGAGATTTCAAAGAATAAGATATTATTAAATAAGTTTTTCAGTTTAGTAAGACAAAAGGATATTATATTTATATTATCAACTTCAGATACAAGATATATAACTCAAGCTAATGATTTTTACATCTCTACATACATAATTAAGAGGATAGATTATGAAATGGTTAAAAGAGGTAGTAAAATCAAGAATATCATCAGAGAGATAGCTAAATTAACGCCTGTGGGCTTAATGGAAACACTATCAAAGAATGAATATTTGTTTTATAATAAACAATTCAAACGTTATAATGGGAGGTATACATTTAAACTACCATCATACTTTGATGAGAAACATAGCAAACCATTTAGGTAACTTTCACTACTCTTCAAAGGTAATCTGTTAGTTTATTTGTAGTATTTATTTGTAAAAAAATATGAGAAAAATAGAAAAATGTGTAATTAAAAAGTTTGGGAGGATCAATAAATGATAGATTTTAAAACACAAACAAGAAGAAGTACTAAATTCCATAGAGATATAATAAACATAAACTTATTTGTAAGAGGTAATAATTTTGAATTTGGTGTTGTAACATCTAAATATTGGGGTGATTATAAGGATAGGAAAGATCCATTAATTGAAATTGATGTTGATAATAAAAGATATAACATTCCACTATCAAAGTTTAAAAGTATTATTAAAAAACATCTTAAGAGTTGGATAAATTGGGATTATACACAAGATAATAAGGAGGAATGATATAAAATGAAAGAAATAGAAACCAAAATCAAGATAGAATATGAAGAAACATTAGGAGATACTTTTGAAGAAGATCAAGTAAATGATAATGATATATTAGGTTTTATTAAAGGTCACATAAGGGATTATGCAAGAGAACATAATATACCTTTAGAAGCAATAACAATAGTCAAAGAAAAATGAATAAACAACAACAAGCACTCAAAATATTTGAATATATGAAATATAATGCAGAGTTAAGAGCATTATTAAATCATTCATTAGAACATCCATTAACAGATCAACAATTCAAGAGAATAATGGAATTGAAGAAGAAGTTATTTAAGGAGAATAATAAATGCCAACCAAAAAACAAATAATTAAGAAAATATATGAGATATTAGCAGAAAGTAAAAGTATAAACGAAGCTTGTTATGAATGGAGTGAGTTTGTTCATTTCTATGGAGATATAAATAAATGACTCTATCCAAACCATCAAAGAAAACACATTTTCACACTTGTAAGAAATGTAGGAAACCATTTAAAGCAACCAAATATGGACACACTTGTGATATTTGTAAAACTGCAAAGAGACATAATTGGTTTATATTAAGGGGGATCAAAAAATGAAACATAAATGTAGAGTATGTAAATATGAATCAGAAGAAATAAACGATTTTGATGAAGTTTCTAAACTTTGTAGAAATTGTGAAGATGCCTTGTGGGATGTAAGAAGGGATGTATGTGTTTAAAATGAATAATGAAACAATAATAAAGAGAGTTAAAAAGTTAAGAAATTCTATTTGGAATTGGGATTGTTTAAGTTGGGATTGTAAAGAATGTCCATTTCATTTAGGTAGGAATAATTGTTTATGTGATAGACTTAAAGATATGATAGACAAAAGATTAGAACAATATAAACATAAAACAAAAATATGTTCTAAATGTGGTCAAGAGTTAAAGGAGGATTAAACATGAACAAAAAAGAATTATTAATTAAAGGATTAAAAATGCAACAAAGGAATTGTGATACAGAATCAGCACACAGTATTGCAGATAGCTTCTTATTAGATTACATAAATGACAAAGATATAAGAAAAGCATTTGAGGATATTCCAAAATGGTATGCTTAAAGGAGGAATGATAAAAATGAAACTAAAACTAACATTAAAACAATTCAGAGAGAAATTCAAAACAGAATTAGTAGAAGATTATGCAGGATATTTAGGAAGTATGTTAGAAGATAGTGATTTAACAACAATAGAAAATTGGGAAGAATGGACAGAAGAAGAATTTAAGAATAAAAATAGATGGGAGTTAGAAGAATGATTAATGAAGAACTATTAAAAAAGTTTTTAGAAAAGTGGATTGAAATTCCAGATGAAGAAGCAGAATACAAAAGATGTGAGGAATTAGACAAGATATTCTTTGAGGATCACACAGAAGATGATGCAAGAGCAGAGATATTACATAAACAAGCAGATAAAGTTATAGAGAATAATAAAAGAGTAATAGAAAATAATTAGGAGGATAAAAAATGAAATTTAAAGTAGGAGATGAAGTTATAAGAACAGATATACAAACGAATGATATAAAAAGAGTTATTACTAGAATTTCAGATGATTATATTTATTACACTAAAAATGGTTATGGTGAAGCTCTTGCAAGTCCAAAAGACTTGGAGTTAGTAACCAAACCAAAAGGCAGACAACCAACAAAGAAATTACACTTAGTTATTCGAGACGATTGTCAGAATATCATAGGCAGTATCAAAAACAATCTAAATGAAGCTAAAAATTTTAATGTAGATAGTAGAGTAGCTTATACAATCTATAAATTAGTGCCAGTCCTAAAGGTAGAGATGTCTAAGAAGTTTACTAAGGTTAAAGTTGAGAAGAAAAAGAGGTAATTTAAATGGAACAACAACAAAAACAATTATTAAAACGAGGAGTATTAACAGACAAAGAAGGATTTTATAGTGGAGTAGAAGCACAGAAATCTATGAAGCTACAAATTGATGGAGTAAATCACAATTACTTCTTCAATAACAATCCAACTAAAAGAGAAATAGTAAAGGAATTACAAATTGGAGATAAAATTGAGTATGAAGTAAGGACATCAAATGGATTCAAGTTTATAGACAATTTAAGGAAGATAGAATTTGAAGTGAAAGAGTTTAAAGAACCAACAGAACCAACAGTAGAAACAATGAAAATACAACCAAGGAATGAAATAAAATATGGACTTGCATTCAAATTAACCCACTACAAGTGGATATTTATGAAAAGGCAAGATCCATTAACAGACGAAACAACTTTTCTACAAGATGTAGATAATACTTATAATTTAATGGGTAAATAACTTATTTTTTTTCTTTTTATTTATTCCATCCTTTCCATCTATTAGATTTAGCACACTTACCACAGATCTTTGAATATTTCCCATATGTTTCATATACTTTATTACATCTTTTACAAACTCTATGATATAAAAGTCTTCTATTCAATCGCTTGTATTCATATTTACATCTTACTCTCATTTAAGATATTTATAAAACTCCTCTTCTGAAAAAGTTTCTTTGTGAACTACACCTTTATCTTGAAATCCATCTTGATCATCATTATAAAAAAATACTAATTTTAATGTTTCTTTTCCTTTAAATGTCCTAACCACTCTTGGTAAACTGCTTATTTGATTATTTTTACATAAATCTCTTAAATTATTTCGTAAACTTTGAATGGATATTTCACTTTTTGTCTCTTCTTTTAGTTTTATAAATAGTTCGGTTGAGCTATACTTTCTATTTGGATGTTTTTTAAGATATTTTAAGATATCCCATTGTCCCATTAGATCACCTCTAATCTCTCAGGAAAAACTACTCTTTTTTCTCTTCTTTCTTTAAATGTTTTCCTATAATCTCAGCATCATGTTTCTTTAACATTTGTCTGATCTCTTCTCCTTTATCCATAACTTTTTCTTTTACATCCAATACTTTCTTCTGTAATTCTAATGCTTTTATATCTGCTCTTAACTCAAAGTTTTGTCTCAATCCATTCTTATATCCTTCATTCTTCTCTACAATTCCATTTACTAATTGGTTCCTTTTAAATGCCATTTGAGCATCAATGAATTCTCTCTGTCTGTTAAAGTCTTCTGTATCTATAGGATGTTGTAAAGATGCTTCCCAACTCTTTACCTCTCTAAACCCCCCAAATATATTTAATTCAGCATCAAGCTTCAATGATGCTGTTTGTATTTCTTGTAATGTATCTCTCTTAAACTCCTCAAACTCTCTTCTTTCTTTTCTTAACTGCTGTAGTGGACTTTCTACCATTTTTATATACCTCCTTAACTATTTCTTTTAATAATATATCTAATTTCTCATCTACTATATCTAACATTCCTATACTAATATCTTCATCTAAAAGACATTTCATAACTATAGTCACTTCACCATTTGTCAATTTCCTTTTAAGAAAATATTTATGAAGTGCATCTAGTTCCTTATCCATTTTCTTCATGTTGATTAATTTCATTTAATATTCCTCCACAATAATTTTATAAGTTTTCTTATCACTATAATTGTAAATCTTAAACTCCACATCATCTGATTTATCAAAACAATAAGATTCATAAGGATTTACAAATTTAATTACATTTAATTTTTTCTTTCCTAACATCTGTTTTACCTCCTAACTTTTATCTCATTATAATGATAGTTATCTAATAAACCTTTCATTATATTATCTAGTCTATAATTAAATTCTTTTATACTTTCTTCTCTTGTTAAGTATTTACCATCTGTATTCACTTTTAAATTTATGTTCATAATCATATCATTATCTTCAACTTTTATCTTTCTTGAAAATCTCATTTAATCCTCCTCCATGATTTGATAATCTTTTCTACTATTTCCTTATTTAAAAAAGTAAGAATATCATGTCCCATTTCCTTTGTATAAATCCATAAAACCTTTTCGTCTTTTGGACTTATCCATTTGCCTATACTTACAAGAGTCTCACCATCCTTAATTCCTTGTCGTGTAATATCTACAGGAACATCCCAAGAATATTCCTTTTTACTAAGTTCATCACCATTACTAAGTATTCTCCTTGCTTTATGTAATCTTAATAATATTTCTTTCATATTTTACCTCCCTTTCTTATCTTCTGGAATATCACTTGGATTTTCTATTAAACGAAATAATTGATATGCTTCTTTTCCAATAACTTCAGCATTCCATCCTACAAAATCATCACTCATCTCATTAATAAAACCCTTCATAATATATGCTGTTATTGATTCCATTTTCAATATCCTACATGCGTTACAGCATGGTTTAATATTAAATAGCTTAACATCATTGAAAAGTATGATACTACTCCAAATACTAATGCTAACCATTTATTGATTCCACTTATACCAGCAACTGCAGTAAATATTAATAAAACTAAACTTATTACAAAACAAGTTGAAGCTGCATTAATACTTTTGCGTGTTGGTGGTGTTATTCTTGTCATTTTATCTTTCCTCCATATTTTTTACAATTTCACTTAATATTGATATAAAAAAATAAACTGGTAAATAAACTGCAAATAAAGTCCATATTAATCTATCTGGATTTGAATGAGATATTAACCAGTATAATAGATATAACCATATAGGCATATACAATATCATTCCTATAACAGCTATTAATACTTGTAATGTTTTTTTAGTATTCATTTTACCTCCTTTAAATTTCTCCTAATAATATACCATCTTTCTTTGGCATATTTTTTTCATAATAACATTGCTCATTTTTTCCTCTTGCACCATATTCAATTCCTACTGACTTATCTTGATTTGGTAACTTTATAATTGCACCATCTTTGCAAAAGTAAACTCTCAATACTTCCTGATATGCTTTATGCCCAATATTTACACTTAAATATGGAGCACCACTTTGTCCGTTATTTAATTCTACTTTCATTCTATTTCACCTCCAATAATCTATTTCATTTAAAAAATTATGAGTTGCAATAGTAAACATTCCTATAAGACCAACAAAAAATATAGGAACCCTATAAGCAAATCCAATAAGACTTAATATTAAAAAAATCATCACCCAAATTCCTTCAAATAAAGCATCTATATTCATTTTTACCTCCCGAACCTTATATGTTTAGCCTTCTGTGCTGTTTGTCTTCTTCCCTCAAAATGGTATTTCTGACAAACCATACAATGATGACTAACTCTTCTCAAGTGAGCTCCACTATCTCCACTCCCTGGTGCGTAATAATGTTTTATTCTGTGAAGTGTATAAGCTCTACAACGAGGACACCATATTTCATCATCATATTTATTTCCCATTTTCACACCCAATAATTAAAAATTTAATTTTAGGAAAATTGTCCCCTAATATTTTATTTAATTTTCCATTATCTTCTAATTTAAAATTATTTTCAATAATATATTTTCTAAAACCTACTTTAGTTGTACTCATTTTTTCACCTTCCTCTTAAAATTATTCCTTTTGAAATACATAATCTGACGGTCATTATAATTTATCAATTCTGAATCAACATCACCAAAGTTTATCTTCTCAATCTCTTTTATACGAGCATTCACTTTTGTAACTCTTTCAGCTTGTTTCCTTTGAGCTTTCTCTTTTGCTAATCCTTTCTTTTTCTTTGACATTATTTCTCCTCTTTAATATAATTATTTAAATCCTCATTTTTCCTCTCTCTTTCTTTATCATAATCACAAGGGTAAGCACTCATTGTTCTTTTCCATGCACTTCCTTGTCTTTTATCAGAGGTCATAATAATGTTTGTTCCTTATTATTTATACTTCTTTGAATTTTATTAGGTATACTAAATATTGATTTATTATAAGGACATACACCTTGTTTTCTTTTCCATTCATCTAATCTGCAGCAATAATATCCCTTGCTATCACTCCAATATCTATCTTTACAATCCTTGCTTTGATATTTACATTTTCTTGCCATTTCATCAACCTATATACGATGTATCGCAATGTTCTACTGCTAAAAGCTCATAAGTTCTTTTTTCTTTATTAAATGCTATTTTAAGTAATATAGCTGTCTTACATTTAGGGCATCTATAAAACCAATGAGCAAATAATATATCAATTCCTTCAAATTGGAATTTAAATTCTAAGTTACTATTACATAATGGACATTTTATTATCATTTTAAGCCTCCTTAATATCTTTAATCTTCTTAAATATTGATATGATTGAAGTATTAGTCCAAGATTTATCTTGTCTAATAATAACTTCTTCTTGCTTTACATATTTACTTGTAGGAATCCAATAAGCATTATAGATTATTCTACCACCAACTTTACAAACTCTAACACATTCAAAGAATGGAGTCATTCTTTCATAGAATCCAATTTTCCAAGGGGGATCTTGTATAACAGTATCAAAAGTATTATCCTCAAATGGTAAATGTCTCATATCTCCTTTTAATATTGACTTATCTTTAGGATCTAAATCTATTTTAACATCACCTAATGTAGATTGACCTGCACAAATGTTTATAGAATATCCTTTAATCTTTGTTTTAACAAATTCTTCTACTGTCTTATTCCATATCCAATATTTTTGTAGTTTAGTTTCTTGTTTCATCATTCAATCCTCCACATCTTCATCTTTCATTTTTGTGCCTCCTTTTTTACCTCATAAAACAATAACTTTCTATTCTTTCTATAAGCTACAACAAATCTTTGACATTTATCTTCTTCTAATAATTGTTTAACTTTTGCTTTCTCTTCCTTAGATAAATATTTATTGCATTTACATTCAATCATATGAACATCATAATATAATCCAAAACTTTGTGATTGAATAGGTTTCCAGCATAATAGATCTGGAAATGCACTTTTCCCTCTTCTAATTACATTCCATCCAAATTTTTCCATATGTTTCTTAACACGTTGTTCAAACCTATATCCTATAGCATATGATTTATTTACCATGGTCTATACACATAAATTATATCTCCTTGTTTAAAATTACAATATTCTCTATTAATTTCTCTACTTATATGGAATGGAATAGAACAACAAGTATTAAAATCATGTATTTCACAATAAACATGATAACAAACATATGCTGATAAAAATGTATAAGGTAAAAAATCACTACAATGTGCAGATGTTAAAAGTTCATATATAATATATCCATTTGGTGTTGTTCCTATTCTTTCATAACTTACAAAATGCTCTTTCTTTTCTTTATTAAAATGTTCTTCATGAATAGCATATCCCATAATTAATATAAATATAAACAGAAATGTAAAAATAATTTCACATTGTCCTTTTTTATTCATTTTATATCATTCCATCCTGCTTGTTCTAATAGATCTTCAAATACTAATTCTATTGGTGTTTTTTTCATTTCAAATCCTCTTCTGTTAAATTGAAGAAATGTTTTATCCATTCTATCTTTGCTATATTATAATGAGCTTCCATGAAATCTCCCTCTTGTCCTTGTCCATATAATGATGGGGTAATATTCTTTTCTAATTCTTTTATCCATTTGATTGCCTCTTGTCTTAAAGCATTGTATGTATCAAATTTCCATTCATAATCTTTTTGTAAATCCTTTAATGTTTTAAGTTTCATTCTTCCAACCCCAGTTCTTTTAACATACTCTTCCACTTTTCTTTTGGTATTCCACTTCTCCAATGTGATTCAATAGTTTTAACAAATCCTCTAACTCTCTGTTTGTCAACACAATGTTTTTGGATGTCAGTCTTTCCTAACATAACAGTGGGTGAAGTTGGTAATATCTCTGACATATCTTCACAAAATCTTTTATTATTAGTTTTCAAATCTGCTATTCTTCTACCATCATTTGGATATTCTAAACTTGTTACAAATAAATCTATTTCTTTCCCTTTCAAACTCGGAAATTCTTCTTCAAATTTCATCTTACAATCTCCTCCTCAATTTTAACTTCTTCTTTCTTCTCATCTTTCCATGAGATTCCATTCCAACATCTTAATTGTTTTCTTTTATCTCCTGTCTGCCAACCAGCATAAGCTCTTCCAGCAGTAGCTCCTTTCTCTTTCATAAATCTGGCAATAGTCCTTTCAGACATAGTTCTAAACCTATTCTCACTACACCATTCATTTAATTTCTTCTTTAAATCAAAAGTAAATATATGTCCATTAACATCTGAATCTTCAATATTCTCATTCCAGAATTTATCAAATGGATTGGATTTTTCTTCATATTTTTTCTTTCTATCTTCAATTGTACCCTCATTTGTAAATTCTCCTCTCTTTATTAAATCTTTTAATATTTTTATGCTTTTAAAAGCTAAATTATTATATTCTTTATTAGGGATTGTGGATATCACATCTTCTTTCTCATCAAATTTATTAGGGAAATCAATGATACACCATCTTCTATACCATCCTTCAGTCTTGTCATCAGTTGTAGGTAAGTTATTAGTAGCAATCAATATCTTAGCATAATTATAATCTTCAAACATGCCTCTGTGTTTATATTCCATTGGTATTTTATCTTTTCCAGTTAACCTTTTTAAAACTGAAGACCTCCCTATTGAACCAAAATCTGTTTCTCCAATCAAACATAATAATTTCTTATGCAATCTGGTAACTTCAAATCTTGGATTTGCTACTAATCTATCAAGTTCTGTTGCAGTTACATTTTCTTTTCCTATAAACTTTTCTATTAAACGTTGAAATGAACTCTTACCACCACTTCCCTCTCCTAATAAACAAAACAATCTATTTATAGGATAATCTGGTATTAAGCAATAAACCATAATTTCATATAATAGTTTAACATATTTCTCTCCAACCCATTCATTAAATAGTTTATCTATTATTGGTGTATCTTCAGACTCACCTAATTCCCAGGGTATAGGATTAGTTACAAAATATTTTGGATTTGCTTGAAATTTCATGTCTGTTTCAATATCATAAATAGTATCCTTAAATTGTATCCAGCTAATTTTAGCATCTTTTGGTCTCTTTCTTCTACCTATTTGCCTAAATGCCTCTAATAACTCACTTTTAGTCTTATTGGTAACATTAGGTGTTTGTGTAACACTATTTAAAGACGATAATATGTCTGTATTATCCACTATTTTCCATCTGTACTCATTATGTTTCCATATCCACCAATTCCTTCCAGAATCAAAGAATATAGGGTATTTCTCTATATATTTATTTACAATATCATAAGGATCTACATTTAATGTTGGAAATAATATTTCGTCCTTTTCTTCAGGTGTTTCTATTGATTTTTCTGATTTTTCAAAATAGCTACAATGATCCTCAGGATTTATTTCTTTAAATCCAGATTCTTTTGGTGTCAAATTAAATCTTTCTTCACATTTTCCATTTTTATATGATTTACAATTAATACATACAGCTTCTCCTATAAAATCTTCTTTAGGTTCAAACCTTTCTGCTTTACTATCTCTGAAAGATTGTTTAACCTCTTCTGTTTGATCCTTCATCTCTTCTCCTTCATCTTATTGTAATGGTTTCTTAAATCCTCTTTCCATTCTTCTTTTGCCATTCCTAGAAATCTCTCTGCGAAATTGTCATAGGTTCTTCTCTCTACTAAATATCCGTATTCGTTCTCTTTGTTTTTAACCATTTTGTAACCTACAGCTATTACTTCTAAAGATTCTTCTAAAGCTAGTTTTAATATTCTATCTTCAAGCTTGGGTTCTTGTTTCATTTCACACCGTGTTTCTTTTTTAACTCTTTTTTCCAATTCCAATTTCCTTTTTTTTGTTCCTTATCAATATCATCAAAAATCTCTTGTGCTTTAAGTTTTTGTGTTAGTTTGATTGCTTGTTCTTTGCTGATGAATTTTATATCTAATAATCTTGGATTATTTGGATGTAATATTATAAATTCTGATGGTTTCATTCAAACACCTCATCTAATCTTTTCAAAGCTATATCTTTTACTTCTCCTGATATATTGCCCATTAGCCAATCTTCTATCCATTTTCTTAATTTCTTTTCATTCATCATTTTTCATCTCTCTTAGTTCTTTTTTAAGTAATTCTTTGTCTTCTCTGTGATATTTAGCTAAAACTCTAAATAAATCTAATACTAAAATATAATTTCCTCCTCCACCTTTACCTTTTCTAAACCAAGTTCTTTTCTTATCCAAATCCCCTAACTTATCATAAGCTTGTAAATTACAAATATCTTTTTTAATAAGATTAACTACCCTTTCTGTCGCATTATTTAATTTCACTTCAAAACTTCCATAAATTTTATATTATCTCCAACCTCTACATCCACAATTTTGCAACTATATAACTAAAAACAAATAATAATACTATTAACAAAATAAATAATACTGTATAACTTTGCACTCTTTTACTCTCCCAATAATATCCACAATGTTTTTTACTATATTCTGTTTTATCTTTTTCATCTATTGGATATAATTTACAAAATAAAGGAATACCATTCCATATCCCACATAATTTTCTAACCTTATCATAGTGTTTACAAGGTGTTGCTCTGTCTACACAACATCCACACCCTTTACATTCTCCTTTTCTTTTATCTATACTTATATAAATATAACTTCTTTTAAAATACCATAAATATAATCTTCTTATATATCTTGGAACATTTACTAATCTGATTCTTTTGTTTCCTTTTAGGACTTGGACTAATAGTTCTTTGAAATCTTCTAGTAATCCTATCTTTAGTTTATTTATTTTCATCCTAATACCTCATTTATTGTAACTTTAACCAAAAATTCATCAGCACTTTTTAGATTTAATTCTTTAATTCTCTTTCTTAGCTCTTTCCTTGCTTGTTCTTTTGAGATAAGTAAATCATCAAATATCTCCCAGTTAAACCTATTATCCTTAATGTCTTGTTTGTATTCCTTTAGATACTTTTTAATTAATTCTGATGGTTCCTGACTTTGTTCACCTAACTTTAATAAATGTTCAACATAATCTCCATTA
>SDBT01010453.1_pt1 | contig 14978 bp, 15 predicted proteins | sample 2277101 | NCBI WGS metagenome assembly SDBT01 (sample SAMN10404973, study PRJNA504765) | marine sediment metagenome | isolation source: marine sediment core GS10_PC15, 103 cmbsf | place: Arctic Ocean: Southern Knipovich Ridge | collected 2010 | reverse complement strand
AGCTCGGGACGAGGCCGGAAAACTGGCAGAGCCCAAAATCCACGCTGGAGGATTTTGGGCGTCCCGGCTTACTACACCCCTTGCAAAAGGCCGGGTTTATGTAGGCCGAATTCACAGCCAGAAAAGGTTTTTTCGATTAGTCTTTCAATGATTCCCGGGGTATGACAGTGATAATGGCGGAGGTATCGGGGTTGAAGTATTTGTTGGCTACTCTAATGATATCCTGGGGGGTTACACTGTTGATTTTATCGGGATAGATTTTATAGTTGTTATAACCCAGGCCGTATAATTCATCGAGCGCTGAGGTAAACGCCAGGGCCCCGTTGGTCTGTAACTCAATGTCCTGGGTGCCGGTCAGCGCGGATTTAACCCGTTTAAGCTCTTCTGATTTCACAAGTTGGGTCTTCAGCAGTTTTATCTCTTCGGTTAAAAGGGCATTGGCCCTGTCTATGTTCTCGGCCGTAGTCATTGAATAAAATACATAATAACCGGGATCCAGTCCCAATACGTTGTATGACCCTACTGAATAGCTGAGGCCTGATTTTTCTCTGACAACGTCAAATAACCTTCCGGCCTGGCCGGATAATATAGCGGTAATCACCCCAAAGACATATTTGTCATTGTTGTCCACCGCGATACCGCCAAAGCCGAGCATCAGAACCGCTTTGGATTTATCCATATGCTTAACGGCCTTTCTTTCACTGTTCTGTTTGGATTCGGCCGGCGGCTTGATTTTTTTCATCGGCCGGCGGTTCAGCCCCGCGCTTTTTTTAGCCACCGTATCTTCAATCTTTTTAATATCAATATCCCCGAATACGGCAATAACCAGATTATCGGTTGTGACATACTGCCGGTAGAATCGTTCTAAATCCCGGCGTCTCAATCCGGCAAGTGAGTCCGGACTGCCTGTATTTACAAATCTGTAGGGATGACTCTTAAACAGCGTGGATTTGAGGGTCTTGGAGGCGACGTAAAAGTCATTTTCCATATTATTTTTTATCTCGGCAATAAGCTCTTTTCTGGTCTTTTCTATTTCCTCCGGAGGGAAATTCGAATTGGCCAGTATATCCATCAAAACCTCTATTCCGGTTTCCGTTTCGCTGCTTAGAAGGTCCAGCGAAATTCCCAGTGAATTATTGGCGCTGTAGGAAGCGATTGCACCGCCGGCCAGTTCTATTTGTTCGGCAATATCCTGTTTAGTCCTGTTTTTTGTTCCCCCCAGGAGCATCCGGGCAGTAAAAAGAGATATACCGTTATCTTTTTGATTTTCGGCCCTTACCCCTCCTTTTAATCCAACCCTGATTGAAACAATCGGAAGAGAATGATTTTCTTTAAGCAGTAATATCAGGCCGTTATTGAGGACTGTCTTTTTAATCGGTGAATCCGTTCTTTTTTGCGCCTCCCTGTCTTGAGCAGGGCCGATAGCCCCTTTCGGCACCAACAGCGCTATAGTCAGATTGTCCGGCAGGAGATATTTTCCGGCAGCCTGCCGGATGTCATTTATCTCCACAGAATCTATACCTTTGATATATCGTTCGGAAAAATTAAAGTCTCCGGTAAAGACTTCGCTGGTGGATAAGTCCCTTGCCTGGTTTTCGACGGTCTGGAGTCCAAATAGATAGTCGCTCAAAGCCGTTTTTTTGGCCTTGTCCAGTTCTTCTTCGGAAATATCCCCCTGTTTGACTTTGTCCAATTCTTCAGCGATAGCCTGTCTGGCCGCGGTAATGTTTTCCTGTTCAAGCAAGGCGGTTATTCCGAATATCCCCGGGTCTCTCGGTGTGTAACTAAAGGCGTTGATTGAATAGACCAGTTGTTTTTTCTCTTTTAATTGGCTGTTCAATCGCGAGCTTTTACCCTCTCCTAAAATAATGGCCAGGACATCCATCGCATAGAGGTCGGTTGAGGTGATATCCGGGCCGTGAAAGCCCATATATAGATGGGCCAGGTTCACTGCTCTTTGTTCGCTAATTTCTCTCTGGCTCATCTGCGCGGGTTCAGAGACTACGGCATAGAGGTCAATGTTTTCCCGTTGAAAATTCTTAAATGCCTCTTTCACCTTTAGGTATGTTTCCTCCGAGTCTATATCTCCCACTATTGAGAGCACGATGTTATCGGGAATATATTTTTGATGATAATAGTCCAGCAGGTCTTTTCTGGTTAATTTGAGGAATAGTTCCCGGTATCCGATTATCGGCAGGTGATAGGGATGCCTGATGTAGGCGGTGGACCAAAGGAGCCGGGAAAGATAACGGTCAGGTTCATCTTCATTTTGCCTTATTTCGTTCAGAATCACCTTTCTTTCGTTTTCCAGTTCTTCCGGGTCAAAAGAAGAGTTTGACAACGCATCGCTTAAGATACTTAGCGCCTCGTTCAAATAGGAGCGGGATACGGTTATGTTAAACTGGGTATAATCAAAGGTCGTAAAGGCGCTTATTTCTCCGCCGGCATCTCTGATTTGCCTTGCTATATCGCCCACTCCCCTTTCAGCAGTTCCCTTAAAGAATATATGCTCTACAAAATGGGAAATGCCCGAGCCGCTTAGTTTGCCTTCGGTAGTGCTGCCGGCCTTGACTATGCAGCTTAGCGCCACTATCGGAGTAGTGTGGTCTTCTTTAATTATGATGATGAGCCCGTTGTCCAGAATATACTTTTGGGGCTGGTTATCCTGGGAGAATACAGCCGGGACAATAAATAGGCCCAGCAACAATATGGTGAGGAAGGCAGAAAATCTTTTTATTTTCATTCTTTTTGCTTTAACCTGCTAACCAGTGAATTCTTTAGCCACTAAAACCGCATTATGGCCTCCGAAGCCCAGAGAGTTTGACATCGCTGCCTTAACTTTGACTTTTCTGGCTTTGTTAGGGACGTAATCAAGGTCGCAATCGGGGTCCGGCGTTTGGTAGTTGATTGTAGGAGGGATAATACCGTTTTTTATCGTTAGACTAGTTGCGCAGAACTCAATTCCGCCGGCGGCCCCAAGCAGATGGCCGGTCATACTCTTAGTGGAAGAAACGGCTACTTTTCCGGCTGAGTCGCCAAAAACCTTTTTTATCGCCAATGTCTCTACCTTGTCGTTCAGAAGGGTTGATGTTCCGTGGGCGTTAATGTAAGATATGTCTTCCGGCTTTAATCCAGCGTCTTTTATGGCAATCTCGATAGCTTTAGTTGGGCCTTCTCCACCAGGTAAGGGTGCGGTCATATGGTAGGCATCGGCAGTCATTCCAAAACCGGCCAGTTCGCAATAAATCGGCGCGTTCCTTTTGAGGGCGTGGTTTAGTTCTTCCAGGATTACTATGCCGGCGCCTTCGGCCATAACAAATCCGTCTCTATCCTTGTCAAACGGCCGGCTGGCATGGCTAGGGTCATCATTTCTTCTGGAGAGCGCGTTCATAGCGCAGAACGCACCCAGTCCTAATGGTGTAATGCAGCTCTCTGTTCCACCGGCAATCATAACTTCGCTGTCACCCCGCTGGATGATTCTAAGGGCCGTGCCGATTGAGTGACTTCCCGAAGCGCAGGCGGTAACCTCAGCCGTGTTTGGCCCCCTTACCCCAAACTCGATAGCGATTTGCCCCGCCGCCATATTGACAATAAGCATTGGAATCAGAAATGGTGAAATCTTGGAAGGACCTTTGGAGAGTAAGACTCCATGCTGTTGTTCAATTACCCGTAATCCCCCTATGCCTGAACCGACCAGCACACCGACGCGATAAATATCTTCCTTAGAGATATCCAATAAGGAATCCTTCACCGCCATTTTGGCGGCGGCGACAGCGAACTGGGTAAACTTATCCAGCCGTCTTATCTGTTTGAGGGATATGTACTTGGTGGGCTCAAAATCTTTGACTTCGCCGCCTATCCGGGAATTATATAAAGAAGCGTCTATCTGGGTAATCCGGCCAATTCCATTTTTTCCTTCACAAATTGCTTTCCAGAACTGGTCTTTGCCGTTTCCGACCGGTGAAACTATTCCCAGGCCAGTAGCTACTACTCTCCGCTGGGACATAGTTACTTAGTTGCTTTTTCTTCTATATATTTGATAGCTTCCCCGACAGTGGTTATCTTTTCAGCATCTTCATCGGGGATTTCAATTCCAAACTCTTCCTCCAGGGCCATTACCAATTCAACCGTATCCAGGGAATCTGCGCCCAGATCGTCAATAAAAGAAGAAGCCGGAGTAATATCTTCTGGTTTAACACCTAACTGTTCGACTATAATCGATTTTACCTTGCCTTCTGTTGCCATATTTTCCCCCTTGTTTTACATTGACATTCCGCCATCTACCTGAATTACCTGGCCGGTTATATAATTTGATTCCTCGCTGACCAAGAATAATGCTAACTTTGCCACGTCGGCAGTAGTGCCGAATTTCGCCAGTGGAATTTGTTTGAGCATCTGCCCTCTTAGTTCATCGGAAAGTTTGGCGGTCATCCGGGTTTCGATGAAACCAGGAGCTATCGCGTTTACATTTATAGCCCGGCTGGCCAATTCCCTGGCTATTGATTTTGTAAAACCGATAATACCGGCCTTTGAGGCAGCGTAATTTGCCTGGCCAGCGTTTCCCCTTATCCCGATGATAGAGGCGATATTTACAATTTTACCGCTTTTCTGCTTGAGCATCAACCTTGAAATGACCTTGGTGCAGTTAAAAGTCCCTTTCAGATTAACGGCTATTACTTTATCCCAGTCAGATTCGGTCATTCGTAAGAGCAAATTGTCTTTAGTGATGCCGGCATTGTTGATTAGTATATCAATCTTCTTAAATTTGTCAAGCGCTTTTTTAACCGCCTGTTCTACTTCAGAAAGGCAGGAAACATCACAGGTTATAGCCAGGGCCTTTCGCTGGTGAGATTCCACCTGCCGACTTGTTTCGTCGATATCTTCAGTGTTTAAATCGCAGATAACAATATCTGCTCCGTTGCGGGCAAAGTTCAGGGCTATTTCTCTGCCTATACCCCGGCCCCCTCCGGTAATCAGGGCTACTTTGTTGTCCAACAGCATGTGATTCTCCTCCAGTTTCTTGTCATTTTTTATCTATGGCCTGTAGGGGAGGTTTAAACCTCCCCTACAGGTGGTTATTTTTATGTCAGCTTGTTGAGATCAGCCGGCCTTTCTATGCTATAAACCCTCAGGTCTTTGTCGATGCGGCGGAGCAGTCCCTTCAGGACCTTACCCGGCCCTATCTCAATAAAGGTCTTAATCCCCTGCCTGGCAATCAACCTGATCGAATCTTCCCACAAGGTGTTGTGGTTTACCTGATCAGCCAGGTTTTGCTTTATTGTTTCCGGTGAATTCTCATAGTCAGCAGTAACATTGGCTATTATTGGCACACGGGGAGGTGAAATCTTAGTTACCGCCAAAATGCCTTCTAACTTTTTGGCTGCGCTATCCATTAAATGTGAGTGAAACGGGCCTTCCACCTCCAAAGCGACAATCTTTGCCCCTTTTTGCTTAGATAGTCCCGCCGCCTTTTCTATTTGTAGATTGGTCCCTGAGATGACCACCTGGTTGGGACAATTCAGATTAGCAATTTGCGCATTCGTTGCCCGGCAAATCTGGCTGACTTCCTCGCGGGATAATCCGATGATTGCCAGCATCTTTCCGGGGTTTTTCCCGGACGCCTCTTTCATAAATTCTGCCCTTTTTTTGACTAGCCTGACGCTATCCTCCGCTGACAGGCTCCCGGCTGCTACCAGGGCGGAATATTCTCCCAGGCTTAAACCGGCTACCACCCCAGGGGTAGCAGCCGGCAATAGTTTTAGGGCAGCTAAGCTTACTGTTAAAATGCCCAATTGGCTGTTTATGGTCTGATTGAGTTTTTCCCGCGGGCCGTTAAAGCAGATATCAATTAAATCAAACCCGACAATTTCATTAGTTTTGTTAAAGATTTCCCGGACCACGGGAGAAGCTTCATACAGTTCTTTTCCCATGCCGACATATTGCGCGCCCTGGCCGGGAAAGATATAAGCTGCTTTGGTCATTTCTACCATCTAATCACACAGGCTGACCAGGCAAGCCCTGACCCGAAGCTCACTACCACCACTATGTCGCCTTTTTTAACCTTACCGCTCTTGGCCACCTCGCAAAGGGCAATAGCCGTGGAGGCGCTGGACATATTGCCGTATCTGTCAATATTGATATAGACCTTGCTGAGAGGAATATTCAACCTTTCGGCTACCGCCTTTATAATGCGGATATTTGCCTGGTGAGGAACCAGCCAATCTACGTCTTTGGAACTTAAATTGCATTGAGCTAAGACCTTTTCTGCGGCCATCACCATCAACCGCACAGCCGGCCGGAAGAGTTCATTACCTTTCATCTTGAGGTAATGCAGGCGCTGGTCAATTGTCTGGTGGGCGGTCGGTTGTTTTGAACCGCCGCCGGGCATATATAAGAGATCGGCCATTGTCCCGTCAGCGCCTAAATAGGTAGATATTATACCCTCGTTTTTTCCCGCAGGCACCAGGATAGTGGCTCCGGCGCCGTCACCCAGTAAGACACAGGTGTTGCGGTCCCGCCAGTCGGTTACTGAAGATAGTTTTTCTACCCCTATTGCCAGCACCGTGTCATAGGTGCCGTTGGCTATGAACTGTTCGGCCGTTATTAACGCGTATCCGAAACCGGCACAGGCTGCTCCCAGGTCAAAAGCGGCCGCATTGTTAGCTTCTATCTTTTTCTGCACCAGACAGGCGGTGGAAGGAAATTGCATATCAGGCGTTACCGTAGCTACAATAATCAGGTCAATCTTATCCGCAGAGATATTTGCATCAGCCAGCGCCTGTTTGCCTGCCTGACTGGCCAGGTCGCTTGAGGCCTCATCGTCTCTGGCAATTCGCCGTTCTTTAATTCCTGTTCGGCTGATAATCCATTCATCAGATGTATCTACTATCTTTTCGAGGTCTCGATTAGTCAGGATTTTTTCTGGAAGGTAAACGCCCATTCCGCTGATTTTTGCCGAACGGAGTTCTTTCATTGATTGATTTCTCCCACAATATGCTGGTTTATCTTGTGGTCAACAAAATCCCGGGCCACTTTGGTCGCATTTCTAATTGCCTTGGCATTTGAACCGCCGTGGGCAATGATGTAGCTGCCGTCCACTCCCAGAAGCGGTGCCCCTCCGCATTCGGCGTAATCGACTTCTTTCTGAAGTGCTGTAAAAGCCGGTCTGCACAGAACCGCGCCGAGCCGGACCAGCCAGTTTTTGCCAATCTCTTTTTTAAAAAAGGCCACCATGGTTTCGGCTATACTTTCGCATATCTTCAAGCCTATATTTCCGATGAAACCGTCGCAGATTATGCAATCAATTCTTCCGCTAAACAGGTCTCTTCCCTCAATATTGCCGATGAAATTCAGTCCCGATTGACTGCTGAGTAGTTTATAGGTTTCCTTGATTAGCTCCGTACCCTTAGACGCTTCTTCACCGATATTGAGCAAACCGATGCTGGGATTGTCCTTTTTGAGGATATATCGCGAATAGATATTGGCCATAATCGCGTATTGCAGGAGATGCTCGGGCTTGGGATCGATGTTGGCGCCCACATCGATTAAAAGCGAAACCTCTTTTAATGTAGGCATTGCTATGGCGATTCCCGGCCTTTTGATCTGTGGAAGTAATCCTAAGTTTAAAACGGCTGCTGCTACTGCCGCGCCGGTATTGCCGGCAGTAACCAGCGCATCAACTTTCTTTTCTTTGAGCAGATTAACCGCTACAGCTATGGAAGAATCCCTTTTTTTTCTGATGGGCGTTGTCGGACTCTCTGCCATTTCAACTATCTCTGAGGCGTGGACGATGCTGATGTGCTGTTTTGCCTTTTTGTCTTTATATTTTTTTAATTCGCGGTTAATTATATCTTTATCTCCAACCAGAACAATATCAAAAGCAAAATCTCTGGCTGCCTGAACAGCACCTTCAACCGTAACCTGAGGGGCATAATCTCCGCCCATTGCGTCAAGGACGATTTTCACTGCAAAACTCCTCTCACCGATTATTTCTGTTTTTTCTTCTTCTTCTCTTTTATTTCCAGGACTTTTTTGCCTTTATAATAGCCACAAGCCGGACATACCCGGTGGGGTAATTTCATTGCGCCGCAATGGGGACAGGTTGATAAAACCGGGCCTGTCAACTTCCAGTGTGTCCTTCTCTTCCTGGACCTTGATTTGGAGTGCCTTCTTTTTGGTAGGGCCATTTTTTATCCTCGTTTCTTATTCTTCCACTCTTTTAATTTGTTTAGCCGTCCGTCGCTCTTTTCAGCTTTGCAGCCGCAATTCGCCTTGTTCAGGTTCTGGCCGCATCGAGGGCATAAACCCTTGCAATTTTTTCCGCACAGCGGCATCGGGGAGTAAGCCAGCACTACTTCTTCCGCGATGTCGCCGGTTATGTCTAGAGTATCTTCCTTTGCCAGAGGATAATTCCGCTCAAATTTGCCTTTTATCTCAGACAAAAATTTTTCATTGCAGCGGCTGCAGATAAATTCTACTTTTGCGCGGAATAGGCCCTTGAGATTAATGATGTTGCCGATATTGTTCGCCTTACAACTTATCTTCAAGGGTGAAACAAAACTGGCCTCGGCCGTCCCCAGTTCTAAAAGCGTTGCGTCTTCTTCTTGTTCTATCTCCAATCCTTCCGGAGGAATCTGGCTGATATTTATTTTCATGTATAACCTGTAGGGGAGGTTTAAACCTCCCCTACCTCAAAATAATCCGGGCATGTAAGGCGTATAGGCCTGTTGACGAAACAGAGACTGGATTGGCATCCAGTTCCTGAATTTGCGGAAAATCATAAGCCAGCCGGGAAATATTGCTGATTGCCGAATAAAGGGAATCGAAATCAATCGGTTTATGCCCTCTGGTTCCCTTAAGAATTGTCACCCCTTTTGTTTCGTTGACCATTTCACAGGCTTCTGTTTTAGTTATTGGTGCTACCCTGAACACAACGTCTTTGTGTACCTCCACAAAGATACCGCCCAGACCGAACATTACGACCGGTCCGAACTGTTTATCTGTGGTAGTTCCGATAATGACTTCTCTTGAAGAAGAGAGCATTTTCTGGACATAGATGCCTAAAACCTTGGCCCGAGGATTGCTCTTTTTTACTCTTCGCAGGATTCTATTGAAAGAACGTGTCAGCTTTTTTTCATTATCGACGTTTAACACTATTCCGCCGGCATCGGATTTGCGGATTATATGGGGTGAAATTACTTTCAGGACTACCGGCCAGCCAATCTTTTTAGCGGCCTGGATGGCTTCCTCGATGCTTTTGGCCGCGCAGGATGGAGGAACAGGTATATCGTAGGCAGCCAGAATTTCTTCCGCAATTGGTTCGGGAAGAAAACTGTCTTTTTTAAACTGTTCTAAGAGGATTTCAACTTGTCTTTTTTTCATTTGCTATTGCTATTTTTCTAAGATAAGCCCCATATTCTATCAGCGCCCACATTGCCCGGGCTGCCCGGTCCATATCATTGTAATTAGGAATGTGATGTTCCTCCAGATACCTTACCCCCGGTTCAGTAAACGGCCCGCCGATAAAGGCGCCGATAACCGGCTTTTTGTATTTCTTCTGCATAGCAACTACGATTTTTGCGTCATCCACAGGCCTGGTCATTGTCTGTAAGGTTTGAATTACTATTACTCCATCGTAATGATTCGATCCCATTATTGCTTCCATAGCAATCCTGTATCTTTCCGGCCCGGCATCTCCGATTACATCTAAAGGGTTCTTTCTATTCCAGGCAGGATGCATTTTGCCGGAGCGGTCAAGTTTTCTGATAATTTCCCGGGGCAGGTCGGGCAGGCTGATTCCCAATTCTTCGCAATAGTCAGCGCACATTACTCCATTGCCGCCGCCATTGGTAATAATTGCTATCCGGTTACCTTTTGTCGGCGATTGATGGGCCAGGGCCTTGGCCATGTCGAACATCTGGCTCAAGGTCTCGGCCATAATCACGCCCGATTGTTTATAGGCGCCTTTATAAATCTGATATTTGCCGGCAAGTGAACCGGTATGAGAACTGACTGCCTTGCTGCCGGCTGCGGTCTTGCCGGCCTTCAAAGATATGATCGGCTTGATCGGAGTGACCTTTTTGGCTATTTCTAAAAAGTATCTCCCGTCAGTAAAGCCTTCGATATAAAGGGCGATTGCCCGGGTGTGAGTATCCTTGGCGGCCCAGGCAATGAAATCAGGGGCATCAAGGTCGGACTTATTCCCGTAACTTACAACTGCGCTAAACCCGTATTTTTGTTTGACCGACCAGTCAATAATACTGTCCACCAGAGCGCCGGACTGGCTTATAAACGCTACACTTCCGCTGAATGGAAGAAATGGTCCAAATGAGGCATTCAGGCAATCCGCCGGATAAAGTGTCCCCAGACAGTTGGGGCCGATAATCCTGATGCCGGCTGATTTGGCTGCTACCAGGAATTGTTCCTGGAGTTTTCTGCCGGCTTTACCGAGTTCGGCAAAACCGGCCGAAATAATGGTAATTCCCTTGACCTTTTTTTCGACACACTCCTTTACTGCCTCGGGAACTAATTTGGCCGGAATGCATATTATAGCCAGGTCGATCGTTGCGGGTATATCAGTAATCCGCGGATAACACTTCAATCCCAGGAGTTCTTTTATTTTTGGATTGACAGCAAATACCTTGCCGGGAAAACCCTTCAAATGCGGCAGGGAAAACATCCCTCCCGAAAGGAGGTTTTTAATAACCCCGTAACCGACCTTTTGCGGATGATGGGAAGCGCCGATTACCGCTATTGACTTTGGTTCAAAGAAACATTTAAGTTCGGAATGGATTTTTGCTAACTGAACCGTCATTTTACCACCAGACGTTTTTTTAATTTTTCTGCGACAAAATCAGGCACAAAGGAACTGATATCGCCGCCCAGGCCAGCCGCCTCTTTAATTAACTTTGATGAGAAATAAGAGTATTCCTGGCTGGGCATCAAAAACATAGTCTCTATATCGGACATTAATTTTCTGTTGGTTAAAGCCATCTGAAATTCATACTCAAAGTCCGAAAAAGCCCGGATACCCCGGAGGATTACAGTAGTTCCTTTTCCCCTGGCATAATCAGTCACCAGACCGTTAAAGTCGTCAACAATGACTCGCTTTAAACCTTTGGTGGCCTCTTTCAGCATCTCAACCCTCTCTTTTTTAGAAAATAAAGGCTTTTTGAGGGAACTGCTGGCCACAGCCACTACTAAGTGGTCAAAGATTTCCAACGCCCTTTTTATCAAGTCAATGTGACCGAAGGTCACCGGATCAAAGGTGCCCGGATAAATCGCTTTTTTCATCCTTATCTTGCCTCACTTTTTACATAGAACGATAAGCAGGTATCACCGTAACACTCTGTTCTTTTATGAGTTAAAATGAGATCCTTCTCAGGTAGTATCTCTTTCTTGTAGTGTTCAACAATAACAAAAGAACGAGTTTTCAATATATCAGATTTAGCCAGATCATTCAAGGACTTTTTTGCCATTCCGTAAGGAGGGTCCAAAATCACTATATCAAATCTTTTTTTGCTGCGGTGGAAGCGCTCGATTGCCTGGCTGGCTTTAAGATTTAAGACGACGGCCTGTTCTGAAAAACCGAGATTTTTCAGGTTATCCCGGATGACAAAAGTGCATTTAGGGTTGCTGTCTACAAACGTAACGCTCTTTGTTCCCCTGCTTAAGGACTCAATCCCTAAACTGCCGCTGCCGGCATAGAGGTCTACGATACTTTTTCCCCGCACAAATTCGCCGAGTATATTAAATAAGGCCTCTTTTACATTATCCAGGGTAGGTCTGGTGCCCTGAATTCGGGGGACTTTTATCTTTCGGCTCTTAGCCGTACCGCTAATTACCCGCATCTTTAAATTTTTTTATCAGGCCCTCTTTCAAAAGCCTGTTTTCCGGTTTAGACAAAACAGGATCTTCTTTTACTAACCTGAAGGCCTCTTCACGGGAGAGCTCAAGCAGGCGCATATCCTTTGTTAGGTTGGCGAGTTTTAATTCCGGAAGACCATGCTGCCTGGTTCCGAAAAATTCGCCAGGTCCGCGTATCTCTAAATCCGATTCGGCAATTTCAAAGCCATCGGTGGTGGCGGTCATTGTCTTTAACCGCTGGGAGGCTTCCGGGCTTTGAGTGTTTGAGGCAAGAATGCAATAGGAAGTTGTTTCGCTGCGGCCGACCCTGCCTCTCAATTGATGGAGTTGAGCCAGACCAAAACGTTCGGCATTCTCAACCAACATCACCGAGGCATTGGGGATATCAATCCCTACCTCTATGACCGTCGTAGTTACTAAAATATCTATTTTCCCCGCCTTGAACTCCACAAGGATATTTTCTTTTTCTCTGCTGTTCATCCGGCCGTGAATCAGACCTACCTTGAACTCTCTGAATGTCTCGTTCTGCAGACGCATTTTATTTTCAACAGCAGATTCCACTGTCAGTTTTTCTGATTTTTCCACTAGAGGATAAACTATATAGGCCTGGTTCCCCTTTCTGACCTGGTCCTTAATAAATTCATAAACATCATTTCTCTGGCGTCCGGAAATCCAGTAGGTAGCCACCGGCTTTCTTCCCCGGGGAAGTTCGTCTATTACCGATATATCCAGGTCTCCGTAGAGGGTCAAGGCCAGTGTCCTGGGAATAGGAGTGGCGGTCATAATCAGACAATCAGGAACTGAGGCCTTTTGCTTGAGGAGGGCGCGCTGATTCACCCCAAATTTGTGCTGTTCGTCAATAATAACCAGCCCGGGATTTTTATATTCGACCTTTTCCTGGATAAGTGCGTGGGTGCCGATAATTATATCCGCCTCGCCGCGGGCTATTTCAGCCAGTGTTTTCCGGCGTGTGGCCGGGCTCAGGCCGCTAATCAGAAGAACGATATTAATGTTTAAGGGTAAAAGCAATTCGTTGAAATTAATGTAATGTTGCTCTGCCAGGACCTCGGTGGGCACCATGATTACGCCCTGATAACCGTTCTGGATGGTGAAAAGCAGCGCATAGATAGCCACTGCTGTTTTCCCGCTGCCGACGTCCCCCTGGATTAGTCTGTTCATTGATTTAGGGCTTTGCATGTCTTCCCGAACCTGCCTGATAACCTTTTTCTGGGCAGTAGTCAGTTCAAAAGGCAGTAATCTTTCAATATCGGCAAGGGGATCTTTGGCCAGCTGGTGTTGTATGCCGGTTGACATATTTTTTGCCCGAAATTTGCGAAGGGCCAGGACCATCTGTAACAGAAAAAACTCTTCAAAGACCAGTCGCTCCCGTGCCCTGTTTTTGTAATTGAAATCTAAAGGAAAATGAATATTTCGGAGCGCGGTTTTTAAATCAGGCAGATTATGGTTTTTTCTCAGGGTTATCGGTAGCTTATCCGCTAAATATTTGGAATATCCGTCCAGGGCGTTTTTTATAATCGTTCGGATAGCCCGCTGATTCAGGTCTTGAGTGAGAGGGTAAATCGGGACAATCCTGCCGGTATGGACTGTCGGCGACCCGGGAGAAGGAATTATTTCGTAATCAATCGGGAGCAATTGCAGTTTTTTATAACGTTCGACCTTGCCGCTCAGGATTACCCAGTTGCCTTTTTTGAAACGTTTTTTCATATAGGGCTGATTGAACCAGGTAGCATAAATAATGCCGGTGCCGTCTCCAACTGCCAGTTCAAAGATGGACAGTTTCTTTTTGGTCCGATGGACGCCCATAGTGAGGACCTCGCCTTTGATGGTCTCAAGATCCCCCGCCTTAACCCGGGATATCGGTTTTATCTGGCTGCGGTCTTCATAGCGCCGGGGAAAGTAATGAATGAGGTCTGAGATAGTGAATATGCCCAGGCGGTTGAGTATTTTCAGCCGGTTGGGGCCGACACCTTTAATAAAACGGGCCGAAGCTTTCAAAGGAGAAATTTTCGCTTGCATAATGCGCTATCCTGTGATAATATTTGCGCTGGTAATTACTAAGGAGTTGATTATGTCAAGAGTTTGCGCTATTTGTGGGAAAAAACCAAGAATCGGCAGGAGCATTTGCCGCCGGGGATTAGCCAAGAAAAAAGGAGGGGCTGGAAGAAAGATTACCGGTGTGACTAAACGGTGGTTTCGTCCAAATCTCCAGAGGGCAAAGGTTATTATTAAAGGCACCCAGCAGACTATTGTGGTTTGCACCCGCTGTATCAAGGCCGGTAAAATTAAAAAAACAAAGTAGTCACGCACGTTAAGCCGGCCTCATATCTTTGACTTCCAGTTGGATGGTTTCTTTTCCCTGCCAATTATTCAGAACGGGTGAATAGACAAGAGAGATTGCTTTTTCCCTCCAGTCTAATGAGGAAAATTCGGCCTTTCCATACCAAATGGCCGGATGAGTAACCTCCCCATCGGTAATCCACATCTTCAGATGATTTCTTCCGACAATCTCCGGTTTCGTTTTTAAGGTCAGTTTTCTGGACAGGAAAACCGGCTGGGGATTATCAAGTCCGAATGGCCGAAGATGTTCTATCTCGTCCAGGAAAGCCCCGGAAATTTCCTTTAATGATAGTTCCGAATCAATATCTATCTCGGGAATCAGATCTTCCCCGGAAAGCTGTTCGGAGGCCACGAGGTTGGCCATCTGCCGGAAATCGCTTAAATTACGGTCGGTTATCGTTAGGCCTATCGCCTGTTTATGCCCGCCAAAGTTTTCCAGAAACTGCCCGCATTTTTTTACGGCGTTAAACAAATGAAAGTTCTTTATCGACCTTCCCGAGCCCCTGCCGAGGCCGTCTTTAAGAGAAATTATGATTGTTGGCCGGCGGTACCGCTCCGCGACCCGGGAGGCAATAATACCATTTATTCCTGAATGCCAGTTTTCGTCCCAGAGAATTATGACCTTATGAAACTTGAAGTTTATTTCCTTGCCTTCTTCTATTTTGGCGATAGTTTCTTTAAACATCCTATTCCCGATTTTCTGGCGCTGATTATTTTTCTGGTTAAGAATTTTGGCCTGGGCCCTGGCCTCTTCG
>SDBT01010452.1_pt1 | contig 14978 bp, 11 predicted proteins | sample 2277101 | NCBI WGS metagenome assembly SDBT01 (sample SAMN10404973, study PRJNA504765) | marine sediment metagenome | isolation source: marine sediment core GS10_PC15, 103 cmbsf | place: Arctic Ocean: Southern Knipovich Ridge | collected 2010 | reverse complement strand
CTCGCTGAATGGACAGGTGTTGCTCAATAATTTCGATGCCCTGCTGTTGGTTTCGGTCCCGTTATTGCTCGGCTTTGCGATCGTGGTGGGCTATAACCTGATCGTCACTCGGGTCTTCAAGTTAGCCTACCGGGAAGCGATTGCCGCGGTCCTGGTAGGCTCCTCCAGCCACTTTGAGATCGCCATTGCCACCGCGGTCGCGATGTATGGCGTGGGGTCCTATGCCGCCCTGGGTACGACGATGGGCCTGTTTTGGGAGGTGCCGGTCATGCTGGGCCTGGTATACCTGGGGAAGGCCCTAGGCAAAAGAGGTTTTTGGAAGTCTGGCGTTGAACAGGTTGCGTCCACGTACCCGGGCAGAAAGGTCGCTTGAAGCGGAACAAGGCGCAGAGCGACCGGTGGAGCGCATGGGCAACTTCTTCCTGCTGCTCAGTCTGCTCCTTCTGGTGAGCAAAGTCATGGGCTACAACTACGAGGGCTCCGCCACTCAGGCCTTCCGCCGCATGGGCAGGAACTTCTGATGCTGACCATGGAACTTGTGTCGCGCTATATCGGCGATCCTGGAACATCAGGGCTGTGCTCCGGCAAAGAATCGGTGGAAGGAACGCTTTGCAAGGTCAATTTGAAATAGTTGACGGGAGGTCCAGGTATCCAATTAGGGACGATCGTGTGTGGTAATCTCCAGTTGTAGGAGCAGTGGATCGTGGAGGCTGGAAAACTGAACTGTCCTGTGGTGAATGCATCGACTGAAGAGGTAACGGTCGCTCCTTCTGGGGATGACACCGAACCCCTGGTGAGGTTGTACGTCGAACCCACCGGTCGGTGCAACCTGGATTGCCGCATGTGCATTCGCAGCAACCAGCTGGTAGAGGAGGAGCACATGTCGTGGGAGGTTTTCGAGCTCCTCATCTCCCAGATCAAGGGTTACCCTCACCTGGAAAGCGTGGTCTTCATCGGGTATGGCGAGCCCTTGTTCCACCCCCGGATCCTGGACATGCTGCGGGCGTTAAAGGATCTGGGCCTGCGCACCGAGCTGGTGACTAATGGGACCTTACTGGAAGGCGATTTGGCTCACCGGTTGACCGATGGCAGGTTAGATCGCCTGGTCGTTTCCTTGGATGGCGCCAGTCCTGAGATATATGGTGAGATTCGACTGGGCGCTGCGCTGTCCCATGTACTTCAGAATCTGAAGGCTTTTTACGAGCTTCGGGGTGGCTACTGTCCGTCTATTCTCATGTCCGTGCCCTTGGACAGCTTGGGGCCGCCGGAGGTGGACATCGAATTCGTGGCCATGCGGCGCAATATCATGGAGCTCACGGATCTTCGATATTTGGCCTCCCATGTGGGCGTCTCCTCCATCATCGTCACCAACGTTCTGCCTTATACCGATGAGATGACCTCTGAAACGCTCTATTCGTCGTCCGCTTTGTCATGGAGGCTTTACCAGAACGGGTCGAGGGAGAGCGAGATCAGGCTGCCTCTTATGGATTTGACAGGGGAGGCTCTACCTCTTGTTCACGACCTACTGCGATCCGAGGCCAGATTGAGAATCGTCGATACTCAGTTGAACGCCGAACCCATCTACTGCCGGTTCATCGGCGGGAACGCCGCGATGGTGGCATGGGATGGGGGAATGAGCCCTTGCATGGCGTTGATACGTTCCTACCCCTGTTACGTGCTTGGAAAGCCCAAGCGCATCCAGCGGTACAGGGTGGGAGACATCCGCGAGAGAGATCTGCTCGAGATTTGGCGTGATCCCGAATACGTGGGGTTCCGGAACCGGGTGCGTGAATTCGACTTCGCACCCTGCCTGGTCTGCGGGGGGTGCCAACTCTCCGAGAGCAACGAGGAGGATTGCATCGGAAGCCCTTTCCCGACCTGCGGCGACTGTCTTTGGGCGGCTGGGATCATCCAGTGCCCTTGAGCTGTGAACGAAGGTGAACTCACCACCACAAAGAAGGAAACCAGACAGCCCAAGCCCACACTCCAAAGCCCCAATGATTGTTCACAGCCTCAACCCGCTACTGTAGATAGTCCAGCTCGACCTTCTCACTCTTCCCCTTTGAACTCCCTGAAGCCCTCCACCAACTCCCCAAACTTGGTCGGCTTGTACTCGTCGAAACTCTCCTGGTCCACATAGACGAAGTCGTACTTGACGTCGCCCTGCACCCGGTTGACGTCCTCGCACCACAGCCGCAGCCGCTCCATTTTCAGCGGCACGTCCAGGTCCTCCAGCCCCTTGGTCTCTACGATGAAGATCCGCCCATCCGACAGCTTGACCAGGAAATCCGGGTAGTAGTTGGAAATGTCGCCGTCCGCATTCACATAATCCAGCTTGAAGTGCACGGCGAAGAAATTCTTGGCATAGGACACTACATCATCGCAGTCCTCCAGGAACCGCGCGAACAACAACTCGAAGTGGCTGTCGCCGATTATCCGGTTGAAAACGCTCTTGGTAGGGACGATGTAGAGTTGATCCTTCACAACGAACGGGCGCGTCTGTCGCAGCTTGATGGAGGCTCGGATTTCGGCGTCGCCCTTGTCCTGCACCGTCAGGGCGTTGATCTCCTTCTTGAAGGTCTGGATCAGGGTCTTGGTTGCCACCGGTTCCGACAGGTTGCGCAGGGTGTTGGGGCTTTCCAGGTCCACCGGCTGATCGAATAGCTCGGTCTGCACGAAAGCCTTCACCTTGCCATACAGCACGTCGTAGCCGCTGACCAGTCGCAGCTCCCTCATGATGGTCTGCGCGAAGTACCCGATCACGCTTCGGTAGTCGGCGATCCCCGCCGTGTCCAGAATGGTGGTGTGAGTGATCTTGCCTGTGGTGATGTCCTTGAAGACGATCTCCCGCTGCTGCTTCTCGCTGAACTGCACATACTTCACCTTCTGATGCCTCATCGCCGCCACATCGAGTGAACTAAGGTTCTTGTACTCACGGTAGATTCGGGGTGTTAGCACGGGGATCTCGATGTCCAGCGCGTCGACGTCCTTCTTTACGTTCTCCTCGTCGACTTCCACCACTAGCGGCGCCTTGGGTTTCGTCGCCTCGCCCATCGGCTTGCGCTCCAGCACCACTCCCTCGGCCTGGATGGACTCCACGAAGTCCATAAAGGCGTCGGTGCCCACCACACTGACGTACTCCTCCAGGTTCTCCTGTGGATACATCTTGCGCAGCCCTCGCCCCAGGGTCTGCTCGGGAAGGATGTTGCTCTTGGCTGCATATGCGCGGAGGCCCACGATGGTGGTGACGTTGCGCACGTCCCAGCCCTCCTTGAGTACCATCACTGAGACGATGGCCTTGCACGGACTGTCCCATCCATCGATAGCGTTGGCCTGCTGGCGGAGCTTCTCCAGCTCCTCCTTGGCCTTGCCGGTCCTTGCCTCGGAGATCTCCCCGTTCTTCTTGGTGTGAATCACCAGCACGGCGTCCTTGAGATCGGGATAGGTGCCCTCCAGGTACTCGGCTACGTCGTCGCAGTTGCGAGTGTCGTCGGTCATCACGAATAGGACCGACTTCTTTCCCATCTTCTCGTTTTCGGCGTAGGCGTTGCGCCACTCGATTACGCCTAGATCGAGGTAGTCGGCGTATTTCTCGGTGAACTTGGCGCTCTGGCGCTCCACCAGTTTAGCCCGGCTGGGAGCGTCGGGCAGGACGGGGTGCTTGACCACATCCTGCCAGATCGCCTCCACCAGTGGGTAGTCGGTCACCGTCTGCACGAAGATGGCGCCGTTGTCGTGCTTGGGCGTTGCCGTCGTGTCTACCTGCAACGAGAGCCCTGTGCCCTTCTGTTTCAGCCGGTTGTGGATGTCTTCGATGGACTTAAACCAGGCCATACGCGCGTCGTGGATGTGGTGAGCCTCGTCGTTGAGGACCATCAGCTCGTCGATGTCGCGGACGATCATGCCCAGGTCCACCTTGGAGTCGGTGGTCGCTCCTGTGACCTTAGCGCCCAGGAAGTAGTCCCTGAGGTCCTCGTCGTCAGGCGAAGGAGGGATGTCGTTGCCAGCGTAGACGCGGTGGATGTTGGTCAGGAAGATGTTTCCCGTGGGGTAGGTGATTCGGACATCGTCCTGCCGGTGCAGGGTCATCCCACGGAAGTCGTCTTGCCAGTTGCGCCCTCCCACGCCGTTGTCCGGGAGTACCGGGTCATCGTAGAAGATCTGGAGTCCTTTGAAGTCCTTGTACAGGCGGTCCAGCACGATGATGTTGGGTGCTATCACCAGGAAGTTGCGGGCCAGTGTGGAGTCTGGCTCGTAGGTTTTGTGGAAGAAGCCCCAGGCCAGCACCAGGCTCAGCACCTTGGTCTTGCCTGAGCCCGTCGCCATCTTCACCACGAAGCGCAGCCAGTCCTCGTCGAACATACCGGCGGAGACCGCTCCGGAGCTGTCGAAGCGCATCATGTCGTACTTGTCCTGTACGCCTGCCACATCGTAGAGGTAGATGATCGTCTCCACAGCTTCGCGCTGGGCGAAGTAATACTTGAACTCCGCCATACTGCCATCAGTTTGAGGCTGCAAGTGCCGGGTGTTGAACCACCAGTTGAGCAGTGAGCGGCTGGTGTCGGTAGCCTCCGTATAGCCGCTGTCCCGCCATTCTTTCACCTTGCGGCGTATCTGTGCCACCAATGGGGGCATGAGCTTGTCCATGGTCGTCTCGCGCAGCTCCTCGTCCGCCGGGAACCAGCGGAGGGCCGGGTCGAGGATGGCATGGGGCGATTTCGAGAAATCAGGATGCACAGCCATTATCTCTTGCCTCCTACCGTCACTTCTACGGTGGCCATGGTGTCGTTTCCGAAGATGTCCACCACCTTAACTGCCATCTTTCGCCGCCCCGGTACGCATTCCTGGAAGGCGCTGGTCAGCTCCAGGGATCGGTCCTTCTTGGTGCGGAAGGACTGCCACTCGTTTTCAAAGATGTAGTCCCCCGTCCATCTCTCCTCCCACTCGCCGGAGTCCTCGTTCTTGATGCGGACGATCTCTTGCTTGCTCTCGTAATTGAAGTCCACCGCCCAGTAGTCGATCCAATCCGTCCACGATTCCGTGAGCACATCGCGGCTCACGAAGCCGTGCGCGTCCTTGCTCACCTTGACGATCTGCCCCTTGTCCACCACGATTTTGCTCCGCTTGTTCTTGAGCATCGCCTCGGCGTTAGCAATGGAATCCTGCGAGTAGAAGACTGAAAAGTCGGTCAGTTCCACCGCCACGCTGTTCTTCTTGACGTGCGGCTTCACTTCAATGAAGGAGACATCGTGGAACACCACCTGGTTCTTCTCCACCGCCCGCTTGTCGAACACCTCGGCGGGAATGTACTTGGGAGCTATGTCGATACCCTGGGCGTGGGCCTCGTCCAACGCGTGGGGGAACAGTCCCATTTCGAACTCGAATCCCAGGATGTCCACCCGGCTGATGTGCTTCTGGCGGCACTCCTGGATGACCTCGTCCACGAACAGGCGCGTCACCGGCAGGTTGACCGGCCCCACCGCCACCAGCCGCCCGGCCTTCTTGCCGTGGAAGGTGGCGAAGCCCTCGGTCTTCCCTGCACGATAGGCGCGCAAGATCAGGTCGATGAAGTCGGCTTCCTTCTTCTCGAGCTGCTTCTGCTGCTCAACCTCGCGCAGGTTGGGATTGACGCCGATGTAGTGCTGGCGCTCGTATTTGCCCAGGTTGAGGATCTCAAAGGCGCGATAATCCCCCCCTTCGGCTTTTAGCTCCCGCTGCACTCCGATCATCCTCTTGCGGGTTGTATGGATTGCGAACTTGCCTAAGTCGGCCACGATCCACTTGCGGCTCAGATTCTCGGCGACATCAGCCATTGTGCCGGAGCCGCAGAAGAAGTCGGCCACTAGATCGCCTTCGTTGGAAGACGCTTGAATAACACGTTCGAGCAGCTTTGGTGGCTTCTCGGTAGGGTATATAAGATTCGAAAGACGGTTGATGTCAGTCCATACGGTCTCAACGACCTTTCCCTCCTTGTCATCGAGATACTGCTTAAGTTTTGGCCCAGAGTCTGTATCCTGAATCTTGCCCTCCGAACGAAAGGTTTGAATACTTGCTTCTGTATAATCCCTTAGCTCCTGCAGCCTGTATCGCCCTTTGGCGTCTTCATATTTGTACTGTTTCAGCGTTGATTCTCGATAATCCTCTCGTGGTAGGTGGAAGGTTCTTGTTTCAGCAGACTTACAGAAGTAGTAAAGAGTATCATGGTTCTTGGGAAACTGACTGAGTTTGTTGGAGGGACCGAAAAAACTTCCTTTTCTCCATATAATCTCGTTCAGAAAGTTGTCCGGTCCGAATATCTCATCAAGGATGAGTCGAATAAAACTGCTCAACCGCCAGTCGCAATGTACATAGATGCTACCATCCTCAGCCAGCAAATCCCGCATGAGGACTAACCGCTCGTAGATCATAGCAATATACGAATCCGTGCCCTTGCCCCAGGTATCTCTATAGGCGATTTCTTCCAGGATATTGGGTTTCTTTGTAAAGGTATCCTCGCCGATCTCGATGTCCATGCTGAAATCTGCGCCAACATCGAAGGGCGGATCTATGTAGATCAGCTTGATGCCACCCTGTGCCTCGATCTCCTCTCGCATGGGTCCGTTCTTCAGCGACGAGAGGATGAGCTTGTTGTCGCCCCATATCAGCTTGTTCGTCCAGCCCTTGAGCTGGCGGCCGCGGGAATCCACGGAGATCCCGCCCCATGCAAACAGGGGATCTTCATACTTAGTGGTTTCAGCGCGTGGCTCGTCCACCTGCTCGATCACCTGGAAGGGCAGGACGACGTTTGTGACTTCGCTAGTCTTGCCGTTCCATACCAGCTCCACTTCGCGCTTATCGGCGAACAGCAGAAACCGATACTTGTCCGGCAGAGGCTTGTCCGCCTCCATGAAGCGGATGATCTCTCGTTGTTCCTGTTCAGTCAGTCGCGGCATTAATGCCCTCCAGTCTCTAGTGGCGTCTTGCCTATGGTCGCGGAACATACCCTGCGCTTGAAGGGTGAATCGAGTCACCCTCCGCCGCGATCCGATGCGCTTCGTTCAGGAAGACCTGCGAGGGTACGACCCCTTCCCGCTGGGGAGGCATCTCGACGGGCCTTCCTTTCCTCGTGGAAGGGTAGATGTCCGAGATGAAAAGTTCAGCGGAGGTATAGCGCTCCCAAGTCCTGCAGGTGATCCTCGATTCCGGCCATCCGCAAGGCTCGCCACATGGTGGCCTGGTTGGATGTGACCACCGGTTTGCCCAAGGCGCTCTCGAGAGGTTCGATGATGTCCACCGTGCTCAAGGCTGTGCAGCTGATGAAGAGCCCCTGTGAGCGGGGAACGTCGGCCTCCTTGGCCAGCTCGAAGACCTGGCTCGAGGACAGGGCACCGATGTCTGATCCCAGTCCCAGGTTCAAGCTACTGAAACCGACTACCTCAAGGCCATTGCCCTCCAGGAAGAGGCGCAGCCGCTCGCTCACCTCGTCGAGGTAGGGGGCGAGAACGGTGACTCGCCTGATATGCAGGGTTTCCAACGCCCGAACCACCGCGGTCGAGGTGGTGGTCGCGGGGATGCCGGTGCTCCTTTGGATCCGCTGGGAGATCTCCTCATCGTAGCCGGAGCCTCGGAAGAAGGTGATCGAAGTATCCGCGTAGACGATCACATCAGGGCGGATGACGGCCAGGCGCCGTGCCGACTCCTCGATGTCTTTGCTCTCCGTTAAAGCAAGATGAGCTTCGGTGTCCAGAGGGCCTTCGGGCAGCCAAGTTCGCGTTATGTGGACTGTGACATCGGAAGGCACCAACTGCCAGAATTCGGCATCAAGGTCCCCGTCTGCCAGGTAGAGCAGTCCGATTTTTGCTCGTCGGGGCGCAGTCGTGCCTCCTTCAGCCACGCGAATCCTCCATTTGGCGACTAATCGCTCTTGGCCCGTGATCCCTCCGAATGGGGGCGAGGTGGAATCTAGATCACATGGTACTTCTTGTACATATCCTTCACGCTCATCCCGGCGCGCAGAGCGTCCCTGGCCAGGTCCTCCTTGCTCCGCTTTTCCTCCGCCAGGGTGATTACCTCTTCGATCGCCGCCTTAGGAATGATCACCACGCCATCCACATCCCCGAAGACGAAGTCGCCGGGATAGATCTTCACTCCCCCAATCTCGATGGGAATCTGGTAGGCGACGGAATTCACGCCCCCTGCCGAATCCCCAGGATTGATACCAGTAATGAAGCAGGGAAACTCCATCTCGTTGATCATAGGGACATCTCTGGTGGTCCCCTCAATCACTACCCCCCGCCCTCCACACGCTCGCACGCGTGTGGCCATTAACTCGCCCCAGAAGGCCCGTGTAGGATGCTCGGCTCCCGCCACCACCGCCACGCTGTCGGGCGTCATGTTATCCACTGCCTCGAACTGGGTCTTGTAGAACTCCTCTGCATCGGCGGGAACAACATCTACGATCTCACACTGCACCGTGTACGCAAAGCCCACCACCACTGTGCTCGGATCGAGGGGGCGGAACTTCGCCGGCAGGATCTGATTCCTGTAGCCCACTTTATCGCAGTTATCTGCCACCAAACCCGCGTAAAACGTGGATGCCCTATCGATCCATTCCTGCTCTTTGCTCACCTGATATCCTCCTGGTATTAGTTATGGACTGTAGCCCGATGCATCCCCTTGAGTCGGGAGAGAAACCACTACAGCGATGAGAGGATACACCGACCTTGATGCAAGGGCAAGGAGGGCGATCGATGCGAGACATCGAACCCCGCGGTCGCCGTCCGAATCCCCGCTAGGGCTCGAGTCGGCCGTCCTCCCATTCATCCTGGTGTCTTCTATCTGGCCAGCTCTTCTGGAAGCTCGTACCATCGCACGCGCTCCCCCTCTTAGACCACGTTTTCTAGGATCATTTGAGACTCCCTGTGCGTAAGCTCGGCCTGTGTCGTGTAGCTCTCGGTCTCGGATGAGGAATATTCGCTCCGATGCCGGACGTCATCGGAGCCTCGGCATCAGCCTGAAACGAGCTGATGCCGCACTATCCCCTTCTCATTCATGGACTCGTTTCGCTAGATGGCCCCCTTCCGATCCTTTTCTCTGATTCTCCTCGGTCCAATTCATCAGCATTCTCTTCCTTGGAATGACTCTATCTATCGACGGGACGTCGGATTCACGATGTTGTCAGGCCACTCCCCCCGAAGCACCGCCGCCACCGTCTCGGCCGCCTGCGCCTGCAGGTCGGCCATGGCCTCCTCCGAGTACCAGGCCAGGTGGGGTGTCACCGTCACCTGGTCCAGCTGGAGCAATTCCCTGTAGTCTTCCTCCTTGGGGGGCTCATTCTCCAACACATCGAGGCCGGTGCCGGCGATTCTCTCTTCGCGGATCGCTTCCGCCAGCGCCGCCTGGTCTACCACCTTTCCGCGTGAGGTGTTGATGACATAACAGGTGGGCTTCAACAAACGAAGGGCCTCCCGATCGAGCATGTGGCAGGTTTCCTCGGTGAGGGGGACGTGAAACGAGACGTAATCCGAGGCGCGCAAGACCTCTTGTAGCGGCAGGAGGGGAACGCCGTAAGGCTCAGCTTCGGATGGAGAAATGTATGGGTCGCAGGCGATGACTCGCAGGCCCAGTGCCTGGGCCTTTGCCGCCACCCTCCGCCCGATCTTGCCGAAGCCCAAGATCCCCAGGGTTCTCCCCTGGAGCCGGTGGACCGGCTGTATGGGATGATAGTCCCAGGGGCTCCTCCCCTCCTTCACGGCCTGGTTCTGGAAGGCCAGCTTCTTTCCCGCCGCCAGGAGAAGCATGATAGCGTGATCGCTCACCTCCTCCACGCAGAACCGAGGCACGTTGGCCACAGGGATCTCTCGCTCCGTGGCCGCCTCGGCGTCGATGGAGTCGTAGCCGATGCCATAGGATACGATGATCTTGCATCGTTCCAGGTCCTGGATGGCCGCCCGGGTCAGCGGACCATATTGCACCAGGATGCCGTCGGCATCGCGGCAGATTTCACGGATCCGATCCGGATCGCCGCGGGCCTGGTGCACCTCCAGGTCGGCGTCCATGGCCTGGAGGATGCGTCTCTCTTCCTCATAGGAGAGGAACTCCCCGTCGGTCACCACCACCTTGTAGCGCATCTGCTGGGCTCCTCTCGATCTCAGGCTACTTGGGGAGCTGCGTATCCTTCATCGCTTCTTCCGCCTCACTCATGACCCGGCGAAGCTCCTCGAACACCTTGTCCGGCAAAACGGGGGCAGGCTCTTCATCGAGGATGACCTGCACTCGCTCGTGGGCGGTATGCACCACATCGTGGCTGCCTCGGTCCTCCCAGGTGGCGGCGTTGAGGCGGTTGGCGATGGAAGACAGCTCATATTCATGGCGGAAGTGGCGAACGGTGTGTTTGTCGCCCAGGAAATGGCCCGCGGGGCCGACCCGGTCGATCACGTCCAGGGCCAGAGTCTCCTCATCCATCGGTATTCCCCGCAGGTGCCGGTACATCCGCGCGTAGATGTCATCGTCGATCACCAGCTGCTCCAGGCTCACCGTGCTGAGTGCCGCCAAGCTGCCTGCACCGGCGTTGATGTTGGCTCCGGCCATGAACGCGGTATATCCGGTGAACATCTTGTCGATGGCGGCGTTGGCATCGGGGATGGGCGAATCGGTCTGCACGCCATCGCTCCCGGTGGGCAATCCATAGTGGCGGCCGATGTCGATGCAGGCGCTGGCGATCAGCCCAGCCTCGCTGTAGCCGAAGGCCGCCAGGCCAGTCTTCATGTCCATCACCAGCGGATGGCCGGCGTAGACGATGGGCGCGCCGGGACGGGCGAGCTGGGCGAGGACGATGCCGGCCAGCATCTCAGCGTTCATTACGGCCAGCGTCCCCGCCATGGTGATCGGCGAGGTCGCCCCCGCCACGGCCGAGGAATTGACGTTCACCGGGATGCCGATCTCCGCTGAGGTCAGCAGCACATCGATCTGGCCCTGGCCATAGATGAGGGGACTGTTGACCGAGCTCAGCACCATGGCGCGTGGTTGTCGGCCCGGAACGACCTTCAGCAGCTCTCCGATCCAGCGCATCCCTGGGCCCGAGAGGCCGGAGATCGTCAGGGGCTTGTCGGTGTATTCCAGCATGATCTCCACCACCCGCACCTCTCGGCTGGCCAACGGAACGTCCCACGGGAAGGCGCCATTGCAGACCGAGATGTGAGGCAGCGCGTGAGTCACTCGCACCCAGTTGATGGCATCCTCGAGCATCACCTTGCGCCGCTTCTTGGCTCCGGCGTCGATTATGAAGTCCAGCCCACCCGCGGGGCGGGTGTAGATTCCACCATCGACCCCCATGTTCGCGTCCAACGATTCGTCCCCGCTGCCGGCCAGGACGAAGGAGCGTGGCGCTTTCTCCAGGGCGTCCTCCACCACATCGGAGGAAATCCAGGCGCGTTGGTTCTCACCAGCCACCCTGGCGCCCGCCTCCTCCACGAGCTTCAAGGCGCCACCATGCTGCAGGATGATCCCGGTTTCGCTCAATATCTTCAGGGAGGCCTCGTGGATACGCTCGATCTGCTCGTCGGTCAGGGTCACGAAGCGAGGCAGCCCGGCTCCAGGCAAGCGATCGTCCGTCATCATGTCATCCCCTTTCGCGTCTCGCACAGCCGAAGGGCTGTCTGAGCCGCCGACCCGGCATCTGGCTCGTAACCGTCGGCGCCGATCTCCCTGGCGAAGTCCGCTGTCACCGGAGACCCCCCCACCATCACCTTGACCCTGTCCTTGATTCCCGCCTCTTTCAGAGCGTCGATGGTGTTGGCCATGGAGGATATGGTGGTGGTGAGCAGTGCCGACATGCAGACTATATCCGCTTGTGAGCTCGCGGCGCTCTCCACGAAGGTCGCGGGGCTCACATCCACTCCCAGGTCCAGCACCTCGAGGCCCGAGGCCTCCAACATCATCTTCACCAGGTTCTTTCCTATGTCGTGGATATCTCCCTGGACGGTGCCGATGACCACCCTGCCCGATTTCCTAAGAGTGCCTGGGGCCACGTGAGGGCGCACCAGCTCCATGCCTTTGTTCATCGCCTGGGCGCTCATCATGACCTCGGGGATGAACATGAGGTCTTTCTTGAAGCGATCTCCGACCACCGCCATCCCTTGCATCATTCCATCATCGATGATCTGGTCAACGGGCAGTCCGGTGTCAAGGGCGCTTCGGGTAAGCTTCACCACCGCTTCATCGTCCCCTTCGATTACGGCTCTGGCGATCTCTTGCAGGGAATCTGCGCTCATGCTTTACCTCCACGGAAAGACACCTTTGTGTCAGGGCCGGCGTCGAGCCCGGGTTGCCAGGTCGCTGGGGAAGCTCTTTCCTCCGGTTGCGTCTCATCTTCCCCCGGGGCTCGATACCTTCATGCGTCGACTTTCTCTTCCCTCTGGGGTGGGGCTACTTCCCTCCCGCGTATGCCACGACGTCCACCTCCACCATTATGTCGAAAAGGCCGGCGACCACGAGCAGCCTGCAGGGAAGGGGCTGGGAGAAATAGGTGAGGGGATCATGTTTCTCTGTCTCCTGACTCTGTCGAGTGGAAGCTGGGACGCTGCTGTCGACGCCTCCCTCCGGTGGGAAGCGCCCTCTATGGTTTTAATTGGGGGCCGCCGAATAGGAAGGCTCGGCCTCGATGCCGACATGGCCATAGCCCATCTGGCTCGAGATCTCCTGGGATGCCTCCTTCAAAATCTCGACCAGGAAGGGAATGGTACGGGGAGTGATTTGTGGAGCCAGAGCGGACACACTCAACGCTGCCACTACTTCCTCCGCATGATCGAGGATGGGCACCCCCACGCACTTGACGCCTTCCACCTCTTCCTCGTTGTCTAAAGCATAGCCTCGGGATCGGACCTCTTCCAGCTGTTCTCTGAGCCTGGCAGGCGAGCTGATGGTGTTCGCGGTCAGTCGGGGAAGGCCGTGGTCACGGATGTAGCGATTCAGCTCCTCCTCATCGAAGCCGGACAGGAGGCATTTCCCGACGGCGGTGGAGTGAAGTTCAGCGTAGGCGGTTTTTCGGGTCAGCACCCGAAAAGGGGTGGCGCCGTCGATGGTAGCGACGATGGCCGCCAAATCGCCGTCCACGACGCAAAGGGAGCACGTGTGCTGTGTGCGGGCGGATATGTCCCTCATGACGGGGAGAGCCACGCTACGAAAGTCAACGCTGTCCAGAAAGGCCTTGCCCAGTTGCAGGCACTGAACGCCCAGGGCGAACCTGCCATCTCGTCTTTTGGTGATGTAGCCTCTCCTGCGGAGCGCATTGAGCAGGCCGGAGAGGGTGCTTTTGGGAATTTCGAGCGCCTTGCTGCATTCGGAGAGGGTCAATACTCTCCCTTCGCTGAGGAGTTCGAGCACATCGAAGGTTCGCTCGACTGAAGTGGATAATGACATGACAGGAGGCAGCCTCGTTGTTCCTATATGGGAACGCTAATTCATATCTGTAAACCTATTATATACCCGAAACCTTGCAGAGTCAATACTTTGGCGCTGATGTTTCCTTAAATAATGGGGTTGATTTGGCGAATCCAGACGCCCGGGTGTTAAGTCCCGACGTGCGCCCATGCTTTTGAGGCGCTCCGCTTGACATTCAGGCGAGTTAGTGGTATAAAATCTCCGAGGGATTTACAACTGAATATCTTTGGCAGGGGAGTTCGCGCTCTCTCGGTGCGAACTCACGGGGGGAAGTCCGGTCGAAGTCCGGCGCTGTCCCGCAACTGTGAGCCGTGTGGATACATGGCAAGCCAGAGAACCCCGCCCTGCTGGAGCTCCGAAACCTTCGAGAGAAAGGGGTAGGGGACATGACCAGAGCACCGTAAAAGGCCCACTTTCATAAGGGAAGGGGGCCTTTTCCTTTTGGCTCCCTCCGAAGCCGAGTTACTCGGAATCGCCACTTACTAGAACAGGAGGGAGAGACCTATCATGAGGACCAGCCAATTCCTTCGGCTGGCAACGGTATTTGCCATTCTGATCGCGACGCTCGCGCCGCTGACGGCTTATGCGGCGGATCCCCTGGGGGATGCCCAGCCACTGGCCACGACTCAAGAGCAGGCCATTGAAGATGCTCTGGCTTGGCTGCGGACGCAGATGGCCGATGACGGCAGCTTCGATCCGACGGAGACGGGCATCACCATCGATGCCATACTGGCCATTTATGCGGCGGGAGAGGATCCTAACAGTTGGAAGAGCGACACCGGGAATTCCCCCGTGGACTATCTGGCGAGCCAGGTGATCGCCTACACGGTCGCCTCTACATCCAAGGCGAGCAAAGCGGCCCTGGGAGCCGTCGCTGCCAATCGGGATCCCCGCGACTTCGGCGGGATGGACCTGATCGCCGAGGTCACAGGCTACTACAGCCCCACCACGGGCATGTATGGGACCAGCACCTGGGATCAGGCGCTTTCCATGATGGCATTGAGCGCCGCCTACGAGACCATCCCCACCAAGGCTACGCAGACGTTGACGAGCTCGCAGCAAAGCGACGGAGGCTGGTTTTACTACGATGGTGGCCCAGGGTGGGATAAGACAAACGTGGACAACACGGGCCTTTGCATGCAGGCGCTCATCGCCGCTGGAATCCCACTGACCGATACCGCCATCATCAGCGCCACCAACTTCATCAGCGACTCGCAGACCAGCAGCGGCGGGTTCCCCGGCTGGGATGACTCGGATGCCGCGCCCACCACAGCCATGGGCATACAGGGGCTGATCGCTGCCGGCGTGAGTCCCTTCACGGACACTTTCACCATCAGCGATACCAATCCCATCACCGACCCCTTGACGGCGCTGATGGAACTCCAGACGCCGCAGGGAGATTTCGGTGGATATAATGCCGTGATGGCCACGGCTCAGGCCATCCCCGGCCTGGTGGGCAGGCACATGCCCATGCGCGGGAGAACCGCGAGCGCTCTGGCGGCGCTGGAATGGCTTCGCGCCAATCAGCTGGCCGACGGCGGCTGGGACGGCGGCGCCGA
>SDBT01010451.1_pt1 | contig 14978 bp, 8 predicted proteins | sample 2277101 | NCBI WGS metagenome assembly SDBT01 (sample SAMN10404973, study PRJNA504765) | marine sediment metagenome | isolation source: marine sediment core GS10_PC15, 103 cmbsf | place: Arctic Ocean: Southern Knipovich Ridge | collected 2010 | reverse complement strand
AGATTGCATTACTTGAAGCAGATGATTTCAGGAAGGAAAACCTTAAAAAACTAATTGATTATAAGGATAAGGAAAATAGGGGAGAAGATAAAGATTATATTACTTCAGTTGAAATATCTGTTGCTCATGAAATGAGCCCGGTAACAATTGAGACGGAAGAACAGCTTGATGCTTATCTGAAAAAACTTAAGGCTAAATTGATGGTGAAGCTCAAGAATTATAAGAAATTATTCCTATCCTAATCGCAAAGTATATGAACACCAACGCCATAAAAGCCTTTGCCAGGGCAGCCCGGTTGAAACTGCTGGACGGAGTTGAATCACGTTTGAAATATTGGGGAATAAATGATAATGCTACAGTTGTAGAGGAGCCGGAAGCTACCTATGGGGGATATATTTTCAGGGGAAAGGTTTTTACCAGTACCACAGCAATGGACAAATGGAAGCGGCTTCAATCAAAGATCAAAGACAAACAGGCTGTTAAAGGTGTGATTGAAGAGGCAGCTTATACCTGGTTCAACCGGCTAATGGCGATGAAAATTCTGGAGAAAAACGGGTACATCCCTCTGACCATTGGGTATGAAAACAACAATAAAACCCCTGCCATTGTACAGGAAGCCAAGAAGGGCAATTATAAACCGGTAAAGAGTTCTGATCAGCAAAACCTGCTCGAATACCTGGATGAAAACAAAGAAGAAAAAGCATTCGCTTTACTGATCACCGATTTTTGTAATAAGAATCCCTTGTTGAAAGAAGTTTTTGGCAGAATAAACGATTATACCGAACTGCTGATCCCAAATAACCTTTTAGTTAATGATGGTTTAATTGAAATGATCAATACAACCGAAGCTATAACCGATGAGGATTATAAACAGGTAGAGCTGATCGGCTGGCTATACCAGTTCTATATTTCCGACCGTAAGGATGAAGTATTTGCAGGGTTTAAGAAGAACAAAAAAGCCCGCCCCGAAGACATCCCTGCTGTTACCCAGATATTTACACCCAAATGGATCGTGAAATACGTGGTGGAAAATACGGTAGGAAAAATATGGCTGGATTACAATTCGGAATCCCTGATCCGCAAAGAAATGAAGTACCTGGTGGAAAATGAAGATGACAAAAATAACGAGCCTATCATTTCCGGCATAACCGAACTCACCCTGATGGATCCTGCCTGCGGCTCCGGACATATTCTGGTGGAAGGTTTTGACCTGTTGATGAAGATGTATCTCGAAGAGGGATATACCAGAAAAAGCGCTGTCCCGTCCATTCTTGAAAATAACCTGTACGGACTGGAAATTGACGACCGCGCCGCTCAACTGGCCCGCTTTGCCCTGTTGTTGAAAGCAGCCTCCTATTATCCTGAAATAATCAATTTGCCACTTTCGGATACTAAAAAAAAGAGATGTAACATTCACGTTTTCCCCGAACCCGCAACTTTTACAACAGATGAACTTTTAACTGTCTTTGGACAAGAAGGAAGGCCTTTTCTTGACGAAATAAGAGAAGCCCTTGATTTGTTGCAGCAAGGGAAAAATATCGGTTCTGCTTTAAAACTGAACCTAAGTGAAGAAGCATTAAAGTTTATCGAAGAACTCTTCCGGAAAGATCATAGTACCCTTGTTTGGCAAGGACTCAAACCATTCCTGGAAATTATTGTTGCTTTATCGAACAAATATTATGCTGTTGCTGCTAATCCGCCATATATGGGACAAAAGAACATGAATGGCCGGTTAAAAGATTATATTAATACAAATTACCCAAACACCAAATCGGATTTGTTTGCAGTCTTTATTGAAGCCATGCTAGATATGGTAAAACCTGAAGCAAGGATGGGCTGTATTACCATGGAATCATGGATGTTTCTTTCTTCCTATGAAAAATTAAGAAACAAGTTACTTGAAGACTATTCAATAGTAAGTCTTGCACATTTTGGATGGCATATCATAGGGATTGCTTTTGGAACAGCATCCATAATACTTGAAAAATCTAAGAACATTAAAATTGGTGAATATTCCTATTTGACAATTGACGATATAGATAGAGAGAAAAACATTCCTTTTGTTTTTCCTAGAAAAAATAATGGCCGATATGCACGAATTCCCCAAACCAACTTCTCTAAAATACCTGGTAGCCCGATTGCTTATTGGGTTAGTGAGAAAGAAAAAGAATTATACGAGAATGGTAACTATTTTAACAAAAAGTGTTATCCCAGAAAAGGAATTGATACCGGTGAAAATGATTGCTTTTTAAGGCTTTGGTCCGAACTTAACAATAATAAATCGTCTCTTAATTCATTTCAAATTGATAAAAAATGGCACCCTTACAATAAGGGTGGAGAATATAGAAAATGGTATGGTAACCGTGAAAACTTGGTGAACTGGGAAAACCAAGGTGAAGAAATAAAATCAAGATTAACATGGAAATCAAAAAAACCTACTATCAGAAATTCCCAATATCATTTTCGTGAAGGATTTACATGGACAACAGTTAGTTCAAGTGGTTTTTCATGTCGATACACACCCGAAGGATGTTTATTTGATAATGGTGGTTGTACTCTTTTTGCGGATAATAATCTATACTATTTTGGAGCAATGTTAAACTCAAAGGTTGCTAGCCGATACCTAGAATTTTTATCCCCAACATTAAATTTTCAACCTGGTGATATTGGTAGAATGCTTTATTATAGCCCACTAGACAAATATATTCCTATTGAAACTATAACAAAGGAACTGATTAAGCTTTCAAAATCAGACTATGATTCCAATGAAACCTCTTGGGATTTTGAAAAATCACCTTTGTTAAACGAAACCACTTCCTTAAATCAAGCCTGCCAAAATTGGCAGGAAAGTGTAACACATGATTTTTATCAGCTCCATGCTAATGAAGAAGAACTCAACCGTATTTTTATTGATATTTATGGCTTGCATGAGGAACTTACACCGGAAGTACTTTTAAAGAATATTACCATATTACAGGAAGAACTGGATCGGGATGCTTTGGAAAAGCTTGAAAAAACCTTCCGGGATAAAGGGAAAGATGCTATTCAATTGCCCATTAAGAAAGATATAGTCATTAGCCAGTTTTTATCCTATTGCATTGGCCTTATGCTGGGGCGCTACAGGTTAGATAAACCCGGTTTAAACATTGCCCATCCCAAACCAACAGAGGAGGAGCTTAGTAGTTATAAATACAACAATTATAAAGTGGAGATTGATGATGATGCTATTATCCCGTTCATGGGTTCGGAGTCGGCTTTCCCGGATGATGTGGTCAGCCGGGTAAAAAATCTGTTAATTGCCATTTGGGGTGAAGAAACTTTAACAGAAAACCTGAACTTTATCAGGGAATGTCTGGGTATGGATCTGGAGCGCTGGCTCACCGAGAAATTCTGGCTATTTCATGTGCGTATGTATAAAAAGCGGCCTATTTACTGGCTATTTACATCAAATATTAATAAACCTAATTCAGCAGCATTCAAGGTGTTGGTCTATATGCACCGTTTGGATAAATACACAGTACAAAAGATACGTAACAATTACCTGCATCCACACCAGGGTTGGATTAAGCGGGAAATAGAAAAATTGAAAGAAGATGAAGCCGGTTTATCAAGAGAAGATCAAAAACGCCTCACCAAACTCCAGCAGTTTGAGCTCGAATGCAGTGATTACGATGAAATACTGAAAGAACTTGCCAACCGGCAAATCGAAATTGATCTGGACGACGGAGTGAAAGTTAATATTGAGAAGTTTGATCCGGCGGTGGCAAATTTTTAAAAATATAAAGGCAGCGGAAAAATGAAATATATAACTTTATAGTGATTTATGGCACTACCAGTTAACATACAAGAATTAATCAACGGTCAGGTTGTTGAATGGGACCGAATTGAATTTAAAAAAGGATGGAATCCTGAGGATGTGATTCATACCATGTGTGCCTTTGCCAATGATATAAACAATTGGGGTGGTGGTTATATTATGGTTGGAATCGATGAAGATAACGGACGTCCCATTTTACCACTTGAAGGATTAGAGCTTAATCAACTAGATGCCATTCAGGGTAGATTGTTGGAATTATGTTATCAAATTCAGCCTAATTATTTCCCCATCTCCCAACCTGTTGTATTCCGGGAGAAACACGTTTTTATCATTTGGGTACCTGCCGGTGATAACCGGCCATATTCTGCCCCGGTTTCATTGGGAGGAAGAAGTGACCGGACTTATTATGTTCGCAGAGGTTCACGGACAGTTATCGCCAGCGGGGATACTCTTAGACAATTACAGGAATTGACAGCACGTATCCCTTTTGATGACAGGGTAAACCAGAAAGCAACGCTGGATGACCTTAGTTTATCACATATACAAGCCTATCTGAAGGAAGTGAAAAGCAACCTTTTCGAAGAGAGTTCAAAAATACCATTTACAGAGTTGTGCCGTCAAATGGCTATTGCCCGCGGGGCGGATGAACATCTTTTTCCTGTCAACGTGGGGCTGCTTTTCTTTAATGAGGATCCGGATCGCTTATTTGACCGGGCACGGATTGAAATCGTGATTCATAAAGATGATTCCGGTCGTAATTTTATTGAAAAAGTATTTACTGGACCAGTCCATAATCAGTTAAAGAATGCATTGGATTTTTTAAAAACAATGGTGATTCAGGAAAAGGTTATAAAAGTAAAAGATAAGGCTGAAGCATTGAGGTTTTACAACTATCCTTATGAAGCCATTGAAGAAGTTCTTGCAAATGCCGTTTATCATAAGGGATATGATCTCGCGAATCCCATCGAAATACAGATTTTCCCGGACCGGATTGAAGTACTAAGTTTTCCCGGTCCCATGCCGCCCATTGATGAAGAAATGCTAAAGCAGCGACGGGTTGCTGCCAGGCAATACCGTAACCGGCGTATAGGGGATTTTTTGAAAGAATTACACCTGACTGAAGGACGTAGCTCCGGATTTCCATTAATCCGTCGTGCCCTGGAGAACAATGGATCGCCGCCACCAAAGTTTATTACCGATACTGATAAAACCTATTTCTTGGCTGTGATCAAATCACATCCGGAATTTAAAAGTGTCAGAGTTAGTGACAAAGATGGTGACATAGCTGAAGTTCCTGATGAATTGCTGGATATTAATAGCTTAGATAATGTAAAAGTACTTGTTAATTATTATATTAAAGAAGGTATTGACAGAGTTAGTGACAGAGTTAACGATAGAGTTAGCGATAGAGTTAACGATATAGCTAGCGATATAGCTGGCGATAAAGCTGGCGATAGAGTTCGTAAAGTAATTGAAAGTTGTTTTATGCCACGTACAAGAGAAAAATTATTGGGAGCAATAAAACTAAAAAATCATCCTGATAATTATAATCGATATATTAAGCCATTAATTGAACTCGGATGGCTTGAAATGACGGAATCAGATATGTCAAGCCCTAACCAAAAATACCGTACAACAAAACCGGGGAAAATATTATTACAATTAATATCAAGGCCTTAAAGATGTTAGAGAATAAAATCAAGGAAATATTACTACGCAATCCTGAAATACAGATAATTTTCTTTTTCGATCAGAATAAATCGCGGTACGAGGAATTTAAGATCCTTAAAATAGAAAATTTAGAAAAAATTGAGGTGGATGAAAAGTATTTTAGTCTGAAAAACCGGTTGGAATACGAATTAAAAGATCAAAAAGTTATCCTTTATCACCCGTTTAAGAAGCCAGTTGGGGTTGCATGGCACAAGTATCCTTTATTGGGTTTGTATTACGCCAACAAAGAACTTTTACTGGATGATGTAGGGGAGTTTATGCAGGAATATGGCTTATCCCATTCCCACGAGCACCTTGTAAGAAAATACATTCGCCAGCTTAAAACAAAAAACTACCAGCGTAAGCTGGCTAATATCCTGGAGCCTTCACTTTTTAACGAATTCAATCTGATGCAGGGATTTGTTTCAGTTTTACTGAAGTTTAACCGGGTAACAGAAAAAAATCTTTTGCTTGCCAGGTTATTTGAATTGTCATTAAACCCTTCCGAATTTGAAGACACTTTGGCTAAATTAAGAGCAGGAGAGCTGGAGGAAGAAGTTTGTAAGTGGTTGTTTGTTTTATTTGGTTCAGAGGTTAAGGAATTAAAGATTGAGATAATACAGGAATTAGTTAATAAATTCAAATACAACCTGTTGTTGGCGAACATCGATGGAGCCTATGAAAAAGATCCTTATGCCAAACTTAAGTTCTCCCGGCCTTCAGAGGTTAACAGGATGCTCTCGTTGATGAATGACTGGAGAAATGATCCTAAGCTTAAAAAAAGCTTTGAGCCGGTAATGGAACAAACCGGTTCTGCCATTGACCCGTTTAAAATTATGGCTGTTTATGGAAACAAAGTTGAGTACGGTTATTATTCCGATTTGATGGTTAATGAAATTTTCAAACATTTACTGACAGACCTTGCAGACAGACCCGCTGATATTAAAGTGGATGCTCTTAATTGGATAGAAAATATCGGACTCGATGAAAAACTAAGATGTATGTTTAATTATCTTTTTCATCATGCATCATTTCTTGAAATACTGAATGTTTATAAAAGTTTTGTATTCGATACATTAAACCAATACGTTGAAAAGTACACTTCTGAACTATATAAAATAGATTACCATTATCGTAAAACTGTAAAATATTACAATGGATTGCCGGTTGATGGTCCGGATATTGATACTGAAACGAAAAAATCTTTTCAGTTATTGAATAAATGTTATGATCGCTTTCTGATCGATTTAAATGTTGAATGGCAACGGTTGTTACAGGAAAAGGAATTTGATTACAACCAGATTAGCATTAAAAAACAATTCAATTTTTATCATGACAAGCTGGAGAAATTCGATGCGAAAATTGCAGTTATTATCTCAGATGCCTTAAGGTATGAAGTTGCGTATGAATTATACGAAGAATTGATACGCGATGTAAAGAATAAGGTAAGCCTTGAACCGATGATGGCTTCGATCCCATCCATTACTTCATTGGGTATGGCAAATCTTTTGCCTAATGACAGGATCGGAATAAATTTTGATGATAAGAAATCAGGATTTATAATCAATAATATCTCAACTTCAGGGTTGGATGACAGAAGGAAAATTTTAAAACAGGCAAAGGAATTATCCGAAGTGGTTGCATTTACTGAGTTAAAAACTTTTGATCGTGACCACGGCAGGGATCTATTCAATAACAACCGGATTGTTTACATTTACCATGATACCATAGATGCAATTGGAGATAAAAGGCGGACGGAGCAGGACACATTTATGGCTTGCGAAAAGGCTATTGATGAACTTAAATCAATGATTGCTAAACTTTATGGCTGGAATGTTTACCATGTTCTTATCACTGCCGATCATGGATTCATCTATAATTATAATGCGATTAATGAGTCGCAGCGAGAGAATCTACCGGAAGCAGAAGGAAAATCAGATTCGGGTATCCGGTATGTTATTGGAGAAAAATTTGAAGGAGAAGTTACAGGATATCAGTTTCCTCTGGTTAACACAACAAATATTAAAACTGACCTTAGAGCACTAATTCCGCGAGCCATTAACAGGTATAAAAAGTCGGGCGATATCGGTTTGCATTTTGTCCATGGCGGGGGTAGTTTGCAGGAATTAATAATTCCATTTATCAGGTTTTATAAGAAAAAAGAAGAGATTGCAGAAATTGTTGAATTCAGGAGACTTGATTCAATAAAAAAAATAACAACAGGAAGCTTGAAAATAAGTATATATCAAGAACAGCCGGTCAGCAGCGATATAAAACCTGCAGAGATTTTCATTGGGCTTTATGATGATAAAAGTAAATTAATCTCTAATGAAGTAGATGTTGTTCTTGAAAGCACCTCTGATAATCCCAAAGAAAGAACAAAAAATATTGTTTTAACCCTTTCCGGTAATGGAAATCAATCTAGTTTCTGCTATTTGCGTGCTTTTGATATCAACGATAAAACGAGGTTAAATCCAATCAGGATTAATGATAAACTAATTATCAGTACGGTAATGGATATAGACGAATTTTAGATATGAACTTAAAAGATAAAATATTAACTGCTTTCGAAGGTAAAGTAGTGAGAAAAGACCTGACGAATCTGGTTAAAGGCAATGCTATTGTTCCTACTTACGTTTTGGAATATCTGCTTGGTCAGTATTGTGCCACCGATGATGAAGAGACCATTATGCAGGGTGTTGAAACAGTAAAGGAAATTATCGCAAAACATTTTGTTTATCGGGATGAAGCTGAATACATCAAATCTGTAATTAAGGAGAAATCTTCACACCGTATCATCGATAAAGTTTCAGTCACGCTTAATGATACCAGGGGAGTTTATGAAGCTGCATTTATTAATTTGGGCATCCGTAAGGTATTGGTTGCATCGGAAACTATTAAAAAGCATCCCAGGCTTTTATCAGCAGGTGTATGGTGCATCATAGAAATGACCTATTTTCGGAGTGAGGAGAGGGGGGTATCGCCATGGATCATTGAATCAATTAAACCCATACAAATTTCGAAGGTTGATTTAAATGAATATAAGGAAACCAGGAAACAATTCACAAAGGAAGATTGGATTGATTTTCTAACCCAAAGCATTGGACTGGTACCTGCCTTGTTTAATTTCAGGTCGAAGCTTATACAATTATCCAGGTTAATACCATTTTGTGAGAACAATTACAATTTTATCGAATTAGGACCTAAGGGAACAGGAAAGTCACATCTCTTCTCAGAATTATCTCCGCATGGTATTCTGGTATCGGGAGGCGAAATTAGCATTCCCAATCTTTTCATCAATAATACAACTGGAAGATTAGGCTTGGTTGGCTATTGGGATGTAGTAGCTTTTGATGAATTTGCCGGAAGTAAAAAGAAAGGAAATGCCAAATTGAAGGACATTATGCAAAACTACATGGCTAACAAAACATTTTCCCGGGGAAAAGATGTTTTTGGAGCTTCAGCCTCAATTGCTTTTGTAGGCAATACTGAACACTCTGTTCCTTATATGTTAAAGCATACTGATCTTTTCGAAGCCTTACCCAAAGAATACCACCATTCGGCATTGTTGGATCGTTTACATACCTATATGCCGGGGTGGGAGGTTAGTAAGCTAAGGAATGAGATGTTTTCAAATGATTACGGTTTTATTGTGGATTACCTTGCAGAAATACTTAAAGAACTTAGGAAGGAAGATTATTCCAATGATTACAGTGAATATTTTGAACTCTCAGATAACATGACAGAACGGGACAGGGCAGGTATCGCTAAGACATTTTCGGGATTTATTAAAGTACTTTATCCTGATGGGAAATACACAAAAGAAGATGCCAAAGAAATACTGGAATTTGCAGTTGAATCCAGAAAACGTATTAAAGATCAACTCATCCGGATGGATGAAACTTTTGAAAAAGTTGACTTTAGTTATAAAGATAAACAAAGCGGAACGACCATTCACATTGAAACCCTGGAAAATGAAAATTATGGATATGGTAAAAGGTTTAAGGATTTTGAATATTGTCAACCTGGTCATTCCGATACTTTAAATACTACCGGTTCTCCATCGAAATTACCTGAAGCGAAACAAATAATCATCAAGGATAATCAAACCGGCATTTCCTATCTAAATCTTTTTAGTAATTACTTAACTGGTTCAAAAAAAATAATTATAACCGATCCATATATTCGGTATCCTTATCAGTTTAAACTGTTACTTGAGTTTTGTGTAATGCTTTCGAAAATTAAAAATGATGAAGAGGAGATGGAACTGCATGTGATAACATGGAATGAGGCAGAATTTCAGAAACAAAGTGAAGAGAACTTTTATGGGCTGGATTTAGCTGTGGAAGAAATTGGAATTCATTTAACCTATGAATTCAAAAAAGGACATGACCGGCATATTTTATCAGATAATGGATGGAAGATTATACCTGGACGGGGACTGGACATATTTGAAAAACAGGAAGGAAAATTTAACCTTGGGGAAGTCGATCAGGAAAGAAGGCAGTGCAAGGCTTGTGAGGTGACTTATTTAAAGCAATAATAGCCTTTTCGTATGCATATACTTAACCAATCAATTCAAGATACTTTGCAAGTTGCTGGTGAAGAGACATTCAGCAATAATGATCTGGTTATAGTAATAATTATTTTGTCAGTCTTTATTTTAATATTTTTTCTCATTCGAGATAGCAGATCGAAAAAAAAACAGCCAGAGGAAAATAAACTATCAGAACAACCAGATTCACAAAAAGAGAGTAATTTAGTATTAGAAGAAGAACCAAATTCTTTAGTACCACAAGAAGAAGTCCTCACTGTTGAACCAGAGAAGTATAAGGAAGTTAACGTTTTAGAGGAGTCAGAAGATAAACCGCCAATTCCTGTGAATATTTCAAAACACATTAATAATCCTCCTTCAGACGAAACAACTCAACATCCAGAAAGTAAAATCCGAATTAATAAACCAAAGATTAATGTTAATCCAGAAACCATATTCATTATTCCTGAAGATGAAAAGCGAAGTCAGATGAAGTTTATCGGATATGAAACAAATCAACTATTTCATCAGGAAGAACCCTTTAATTACCCAATTGTAATTATGCCAGGAGAACGGAGCGTTATTAAGTTTCCTCGAAAAAATAAGATTGGCAATAAAGGCTATACAGAAGAATACTTCTTTTCATACATTTCAAAATACTTTAGTGATCACTTTAAGGTTTATAATGATCGAATAATAATTGTCACTACAAGACAAAATGCATATGAACCTGATATCGCAATAATTAATGAAACAAATGGAATAAACTTATTTGTTGATATTGAAGTCGATGAGCCCTATGATGGTATAACAAGAGAACCAATACATTATTGTGGTTATGATAATGAAAGGAATAGATATTTTAGCCGAAGAGGCTGGTTAACAATTCGTTTTGCTGAAGTACAAGTATGGAAATATCCGGAAAGTTGTTGTAAGTACCTATTTAAGGTTATTAGTAGTATTATTAGTGAAATTGAGGTCCCAAATGAATTATTAAATATTAATGATCTTGAATTTATTTTACAGTGGACAAAAGAGCAAGCCAGGGAAGGGGAAGAACTTAAAGAACGGGAAAGTTATCTTGGAATTAATGGATTTGACCTTCAATCGATTCAGAAAGAGTTAGGAAAAATACCTTACAATGAATTAGAGGATAAAATTGAAGATCAAGTCAATGAAGATGATGAAAAATATGAAACTAATAAAAGTGTTTTTAAAACAGCTGTAATTCAGCAAGCATTAAATACAGGAAAATATATTTCATGTAAATTTTCAGATGATGAAGTATATACAATAATAAAACCTATTTCATTAAATAGAATTGAGTTAAAAGCATATTGTTATGTAGAAAACGCAAACAGAACTTTTGTAATTACTGATTTGGATGATTTAATTATTAGAGATCAGCCTTTTCAGGCAAGAATTAATGGACAAGTTGGAGTAGATGAGATTAAAAGGGTTGTACAGGATGCCATTGATAATAATAAAATCGTGCGAATGAAATATACGAGGAGTGAATGGACTTCCGAGCACGTAAATGAAGAAACTGGAGAAATAATTATAAATCACACTGAATCCGAAGAGAGTCAGCGTACTATAAGTAATATCGATTATTCAGTAAATGTTTTAGATCAAGAACAAATTGATCATTATGATCTGGATGATGAAAATTATATTACAGCACATTGTCATAAAAGGAAAGAACAAAGAACTTTTAGGTTTGACCGTATTAATGAATTAGAAATACTTAATATATAATCATCTCCTCTGTAAATTCAACTTTAGCTGAAATACTTAATCTCTTCCAGGATTAAACAAAGAGAAGTAAATATTTTGAAGCAATTTTATTTACTCAGAATAGTGCAAACAATGAAAAACCTCTCGGGAAAGCTACTACAGAAGATGTTGCACGGTTAGTTGAGATTTTGTAATTTTAGTTTATTCTATATATTAAATATTAATCAGTAAAAAAATCTTATAAACTACTATGTCGGAGAGTCTAATTATAGATAGGGAGTCATTAAATACTTACGATAACGATGGAAAAAAAATCGTTAAAGAAATTCCTATTTATAAAATTGGTGTTTATAAAGGGAAATTATGGCTTGACAAAAAGGGTATTCCTTCTTTATTTAAGGAAAATCTCGGTTCAACAGGATATAAGTTATTTTGCACCTTTTTTGATATATGGGATGAAAATACTGGAGCTTCTGCTAAAAAAGTAATGGTTGTGTTTAACAATAATCTTGAGAAAATAATAACGAATTCTTCAAAATGGGGAGAAGAGCAATTAGTAAAAATTGAATGGGCGACCTCATCCTTTCCTGGAAACAGAAGATATCAAAGGATATATCTTTTACCAGTTCCTAAATAGTTGAAAAAATAAAATTGCATTTAGATTGAAATCTGATCAATAATTATTGATTAGCTTTTTCACCGTCCACCCAACACAATTCAACACCCCACCATTCTCTGCAATTTCCCGGCAATTTAAATCATGAACATCATATCCATAAAAGATTTTTCGTATTTTATCGATAGTTGATTTCTCATTGGTTAAATGAAATTTTGGGATGATGATTCTGTTACCAATCCAGAGAAAGTTCATGTAGCAACCAAAAGCTGTATAATCTCCGTCTTTGTTCTTCCTATTTGATGGATAATATGGAAAGGGAATTGGAGTGAGATGGTTTTCCATGAAAGCCCTTTCCAATTTATTCCTAAAGGTTTTGCTGTATCCTTTGTAATTGTTTACTAAAATCTGGCCTTCATCAAGAAAGCGGACCATCCCATCAGCATGCCCGGTATAATCTTCAGGTTCAGGAGGGATAACAATAACGCTTTCTACCTTGAGTTTGTCTTTCAAAATGCTCCGAAGTTCTGCTCTGGAGTACCCGGGATTGTATTTATATAGAAAATCAGTAACAATGATAATATTTTTGGATTTTATCAGGTTGCCTCCATCCAATACAATATCATAACAGAATTCCGGTTTAATGCCAATATTATTTAAAACAAGCTCGGGATCCGTAATGGTATCCTCTTTGCCTATATCATAAATATACCTGGGGGCATATTTGAACTGTACAAAACGGTCGCTAGAAACCTGGATCGGCATATAATCCCTGGCCCATACATCTTTGGTGCCTGGTAGGAAATCATATTGAATTCCGATTTTGTCCAGTAGTTTGATAAATCGATCGAAGAAAACCGGATATTTGATCTCAAGCTGATCGGAGAGAAAAAGAAAGTTTGTATCGGGGTCAGTGATCATCGGATATCAGTTCCTTGTATTTGGCATCAATGTATTCACGGATTGAAGTAGCGAAAAATTTTATAAAATCCTCCTCTGATATAATATCACTCTTATGATTGTTGCAGAAGTAACAGGCCAGGACGCAATTGTCCGAAGTATACTGATTCCCCTTCGCATCTAGTCTCTCAAGTTCCAGGGACCTACCCCGGTTCCTTTTAGTTGATAGAATCCCTTTCTTTTTGTTAAACAGAGCTTCCAACTTAAACTCTTCTGATTTGCAGTAGTAGCAATATCTGGGTTGCTTTTTATACCATTGGTAAAATTCATAAGTACCTAGTTTTTCAAATGTAGAAAAATCATCTTTCCCTTTCCTTCCATTGAACATCTGTTTTGACTTGTTAATGACCTTCCGTTCGGCTTCGAGTTCATCCCACCACTCTCTTATCTTTTCAATTGATATTTCAAGTATTTCAGAGATATCAGCATAATTCTTATCATCAAATAGGTGCAGTTTTAAAAACAATATTTGATTTTCTTTTATTTCTTTTTTTGATTTCATAAGAAGATATTAAAATATTATATTAATAATTGATAATCAATGTGTTGCAAGGTGATAAAAGATTTTGGTTTTTCAAAGGATAGAATAAGATATTTGCCAGTTGTATTTCAATAGATTAATGAAGTTATCTTTATTTTAACCGTCTTCGAATATTATAGTATATTAAACTTATATGAATAATCGATAAAAGTTAGGGTGCAATTCATGGATTTTGGTTGGAGCAATAACATTCCAGCCTTTCATTTTCATAAAGTTTTATATATATTTGAATGACAGATTAATACAGGTCTTGTGTTTTTTAAATATTGGCGCAATATGGCCTTTTTTGGCGCAGAGTGATATAATAAAATTCATTTATTAAAGATAAGAAAATTGGAATTATAAGTTGAATGAAGTTTATTTAAGTATTAAATAATTTTGAATTAGATCAAAAAAAAGAATCCTGAAAAATATTACTTTATCAAATCAGTATTGAAATCGTATTTTTAACCTCCCCTGTAATCAGATGGGTAAACAAACGGACAATTATTTGATCGCAGCCAAATAAAATTTCCCTTCTAAAATATCAAAGGTATCTCATAAATTTATGTTTGTTTTAGTTCCAATTTAGCTAACGACAAACAACCCTAAAGATGCAATATCATATGAGTGGCAAGGTGATATAAAATATGGTATCAATGATTACCATGGAGCTATTGAAGACTACACAAAAGCAATAGAACTTAATCCAGATCGAACCTGATGAAGTAGTTTTGTTTTTTTTGCCATAGTTTCTCTTGTAAATAGGATAATTATCCATATTGTACAGCACATATATCATATAATACAGAATTCTCATTAATTTATTAAAATATAGAGTATTATATGGAATCCGTTTTTACTTGGATATATGAGGATTATATGGTAATTTGCAGTAGAATATTATGTTATGTGTAATTGAAGATTAGGAGAAAGCATGAAACTGGAAAGTGTAAAATTGAAAAATTTCAGAGGATATAGAACTGAAACAATAATTCCTATATTGGACTTAACTGCCTTTATTGGTAAAAATGAATCGGGTAAATCAACAATTCTTGAAGCACTTGAAATTTTCTTTAATAGT
>SDBT01010450.1_pt1 | contig 14978 bp, 11 predicted proteins | sample 2277101 | NCBI WGS metagenome assembly SDBT01 (sample SAMN10404973, study PRJNA504765) | marine sediment metagenome | isolation source: marine sediment core GS10_PC15, 103 cmbsf | place: Arctic Ocean: Southern Knipovich Ridge | collected 2010 | reverse complement strand
GATATAAATAGTTTTAACTTTTAAATAATCCATAATAATCTCCATTTTTTCTTTATAATCCCCATATATCATAATCACGTGATGTGCTACTCCGTTTTTTAACAAGACTTCAAGGAATTTAGTAACTTCTTTATTAGGATTAAAATAAAATTGAGGAGCGAAGCAAGGTCTTTTTTCTAATTGTAAGCATTTTCCTTTTGAAATTACAACTTTCCAGCCATCTTTCTCGTCAATTAAGCTAAACAGAGTTACGGATCCTTCCTTTCCAGTATACTCAATAGAAAGACCATTTCCAGTTATGTCCCATTTTTCAGGTGAGGGTGTCCATCGGCAATTATCCAAGCTTGATGCATAAATTAGAGGATTAACTACACCATGATGTGATAAGAGGATTGTATTAGTCTTAATATCAAAAGCAGACCATTCTAAAAAAATAGGTAAGTCTCCACTTAAATCATATGTGATTCTTTTTAAAACAAGATTTCCTAAGTCTCCTTCATGAGTAGTAACACAACCATTTCTTTCTACTTCGAAAAAAGAAAAGTCTACAGATGATTTGCAAGCTTTTTCAACATGGTGCTGACCTAATACACTTAACCCATCTAAATTAAATCGTTTAACTAATTTTGCCATTGATATTGCAACTCTAATAGATTTTTCCATGTCTTCTTCGTTTATTCCAAATTTTTTTATTGGAATTTCTTTTTCCAATACTCTTTTATATTCACTTACATCATCATATTTTATTCCATCCCAGATATTTAAAAAATGTTGAACATCAATATAAAATATATTTGATCCAAAAACTCCTTTTATTTTTGTCTTATCTGCTTCGAGATCATACATACCTCTGAAAGTATGCCCTAATAATCCAAAATCATATCTTTTTAATTTATTTTTTATCTCGAATATTTTTAAATGTTCATATATTCTTTTATATAGATTATTATCATCTAGAGGCCCACATATTACGTCATAACTTTTCCCTATTTTTTTAAATGCACCTGTAATTTGGGTATTACCTACAAGAGCTTCATATCTTATAACATCAAGATTCGTCATATTTTTTTCTAAATTACCTGAGGCTTGTGTAGATATTAAAAGAATAGGTACATTAGGTATATAATCAAGAACTTCCATAATAATATAATCTGTCACATAAGTGTTTTCAACGATAATTATTACATCAACATTTTCCTTTTTAAGTATTCTACCAGCACTATTTGCGCTATTGAGAGTATCTATCATTCCCGGATAAATAATATCAAATTCCTGATTAGCTTTCTTCTTGAAATTATTAATGAAGTTTTTTGCGTCTCCTACAATCATTTTCTCTAAATTACTATCAGGAAACATTCCATACCATTCAAACCAGCCAACACAAATTACTCCTACTTTAAGTTTATTTTTTTTCTCTTTATTTTTTTTTGAAAGCATATCTCCAAATTGCCCATCGTTTGAGACCTCAAAAGATTTTATTGCCATTTTCTACCTCTTATAATAAGATGATATTTTTTTAAAAAAATGCAAAATTTATATCCAACATTTTAAAAATATACTTCAATTCTTCTAATGCATAACTACATCGAATATTTAAATAATATCTTGACCCAATACCACATACCTCTTCTAAATATTTTTTTACTATTCGTTCATTTTAATAACTTTCCCTGCTTTGGTAATTATTTCAAAAGTAATTCCCTAATCTAAATACCCATACTTTTCAGTATGAGCTTTCAATAATTGTACAGTAAAAACAATTTATTATTAAATTTAAAGGTTTATTATTTTTCTTCCATAGTTAGTAAATCTTTCAATCCCATTATTTGTTACTAAAGCAGTATCTTCAAACCTTAATCCATACCTTGCACCACCTAGGAAAGTATCAACAGCGAAAGTCATATTTTTCTTTAACTTATAATCTGATGTAGTTTCTATAAAAGGATATTCACATTCCATCATTCCAATTCCATGAGCTGGTCCATAAACAATATAATCTGAGTAACCAATCTCCCTGATATAACTGTGTACTTTTTTTGCAATATCTGATGCTTCTGCTCTTGGTTTCATTAAAGAATATGTTAACTCATTTGCCTTCAACCCAATCCTAATAATTTTCTTTATATCTGTAGGTAACTTTCCATAAACAACGGGACGTCCAAAACTTGATACATATCCATTCACACTGGCTCCCATATTAATCTGTACTATCTCACTTTCCTTAATTATTTTATATCTAGATTTACCTATGGCTTGATTTGCCCCCTCTCCTGAAAGTATCCACACTTTAAAACCCGTATCTTCAGCACCTTTAGAAAAGATTCCATAAATACATTCCGCAGTTGCCTGAATTTCTGTCATTCCTGGTTTTATTCTTTCAATTGCATATTTAAAACCTTCTTCAGCTATACTTGCAGCTTTCTTAAGTAGTTCTATTTCTTTTCTGCTCTTAAACATCCTTAAATCTCTTAATATTTCATCAGATTTAACTATATCTATTCTTTTCGCAGCTGATAGAATTCCCTCATAAGCCTGTACAGTCATTATATTTGTTCCAATTAAACCAAGCCTCTTACTTATTTTCATCTCTTTAAATATTTCTTTAAAACTATCATGTTTTATATCAGGGTAATCAGGGTCTGATGATTCTCGAAATTCAATTAATTTTTTAATTCTCTTTACAACTGAATGTTCTTCTGCTAGTCTTTCCGACTCCGGGCCAATTAATAATATTGCTTCACCATCTTTATTAATAATTATTCCAGCTGTTTCAAAAATTGGAGTATAGTTGCTAAGATACCTCACATTTGCCGGTTCTGATTCGCATGATACTATCAATACTGCATCTAGCCCCTTTTCTTTTACTTTTAAACTTATTTTATTAATCCTTTCAAAATACTCATCTTCTGTTATCATATATTCATACATTTCTTACCTTTCTGAAAAAATAATGAAATCATTAAAACATATTTTTTATATAAAAAATATGTTTATGAGGTGATATTATTCTTTTAGCATTATAACATATAGCTACGGTTATAATTTTTACTAACACTTTTATATCCCAAATATTTATTATAAAATTTTCAATTATCTTCTATAATTTTATTTAAACTTTCCCTGTAATATTTATAGTCTTGCCAGCTAATATTTGGTGGAACTGCATGATCTATATAGGGAATATAACCACCTTTTTTTATCATTCTTTTTACTTTTTCTAATTCAATATTAGTTTCCTTTCTGCTTGTCAGAGCCCTTTTATCAATTCCTCCTATTATTATAAGTCCTGGATATTTTTCTCTTATAAGTTCTATATCATTGACTGCCTGGACCTCGAAAGGCAGCATGCCAGTAATTCCTAATTCCAGGAAAAGTGGGATAAGATCTCTAATATTCCCATCTGAATCAACAATAAAATGCTTTACCCCCCTGGATCTTGCAAAAGTTATAAGCCTCATGTAATACGGAGCAATAAACTCCCTAAATATATCTGGACTGACAAGTGAACCAGACTTATAAGCCATATCCTCAAAGAAATACCCATAATCAAAATCAACCTTCGAAGTAAGCTCCTCTGCAATATTGATCCACATATCGCAGAGGTGTGCCAACATCTTTTTTAGAAGTTCCGGTTTATCATAATACCAAAAATAAAGGTTTTCTTCCCCGATCAGAAACCTCAATATCCCGAAGAAACCAATAGGAGAGCCGTAAAGGATCAGTGGATAATCTCTCTTTTTTACTTCTGTTATGTATCTGTCTACATCGTCAACAGTATATCTTTTTTCAAAATCTTCCAGATTCAGTCTCTCACTTGCGATCTCTTCCCAGTCCTTCTCATTTTTTACTGGATGTTCCAACCACTGCGGCATGCTCCTTTCATCTTTATAGGCCAGCCTCCTGATACCATCATTTCCAATGTACTCGACCTTATCTACAGTTTCTTTTATGACTTTTTTGTCAAACCTTGGACAGATATACCAGTTGAATGCAAATGGACTAGGGCCCAGGTCTAGGCTGAAATAATTACTTAGGTCATAGGCCATTAGTACATTATCATCATAGCTAGGCATGGGGTACTGCATTCCCGGACCGTTTATAAACTCCCCATCGATAAAGTTCCTTTTAAATCCTCTTTTTTTGGGGAAGCCCTCACTGTACCATCTTTTTATAGTCTTTCCCCAATAGCCCATTTCCCATTTAAGGGTTCTGTTTGTAGTGTTAAATTCTAACACATTTAAAAATATATCTCTTGATATCATTTAAAATAGTAGAATACCATTTTATAACTTATCTAAAATTTGCACTAATTAAGTTTTTTTAAAAACCTTGATAACAGTCCTGTCCAATATTTTTTAATAAGATAATTATCTTTTATGCTAAATACTTTTTATTGTAGATTTAACAATAGGAGGAGCTGCGGACTCTCTTATTTTTAATTCAGGTACAAATTTTATTGTTTTCATATTAATATTTCTTTTATTATTTATTTCATTAATTAAGAGTTCCATAGATTTTTTTCCCATTTCATATTTTGGGTGGGCAATTGTTGTAAGTGGGGGTGAAAAATTTTCAGAAGTTTTAATATCATCATTACCAATTATTGAAAAATTATCTGGTACTTTTAAGCCTTCCTCTTTGACTGCATTATATGCAGCCACTGCAGTTATGTCACTGATAAATAAAGCAGCTGTTGGTCTTTCTGCTTTTTTTAGTTTTAATAATTTCTTTACAGACTGATAGCCGCCACTAGATTTCAGGTTACACACTTTTAAATATTCGGGATTAATTTCTATTTTTGATTCCTTCAGTGCCTTTAAAAAACCCGATTTGAGTTGCTGACATGATGAAAAACTATCAGGACCATTTATCAAAGCTATTTTTGAATGCCCTAGTTGGATAAGATACTTGGTTGCAAGGTACGCACCTTCATTCTGATCTGTATAGACACAGTTTACATTAATTCTTTCAGAAGGTTTAATATCAATAAACACAAATGGGGTCTTTTCCTCATTTAATAGTTTAATTATAGGAATTTTTTTACCTATAGGCATTAGTAGCATACCATCAACTCTTTTATCGAGTAATATATTAATATACTTGCTTTCCTTAATTGGATCATAGTCAGAGTTACATAATATAATATTTATACCTTTTTGATTAGCAACTTCTTCACTCCCTTTTACAATTTCAGGATAAAAAGGGTTAGTAATATCATCTATTATTAAACCAATAGTTTTCGTTTGTTTTAACTTAAGACTTTTAGCTATTAAATTTGGCCGATAATTTAATTTTTTTGAGACTTCATAAACTCTCTTTTTGGTTTCATCGCTAATTTTCGGATTATTTGCCAAAGCACGTGAAACTGTTGATTCTGATAAATTAAGTTTTAAAGCAATATCTTTTAATCTTACTCTCATGTTCAATTATATTAATTTTTAAAGGAATATTGTTCTAACTGGTATTATCTTTAATACATATCAATTTTTTCCATAATTATATCTATTTGAATAAGACTTTATCTATATGATTCAAGATATTCCATCCGTAGGCCACTTATCAATCTTGAAAGAGTAATCAGGCCATCATCTTTCACTATGAAACCCTCTTCGATTCTATTAGAGCCAACCTCTGGGATTCCAAAAAGGCTTACGTCAAAATTTATACCTAAACCAGGCAAGAACTTCGCTACAGAATTTTCATCAGGATATGGTGATTCTGCTTCAGCTAAACCATTACCATGCATTGGGGGATATAAATCATATTTTTCCATTCCATTATCCCTAAAATATTTTCTTATAATTCTTACAACCTCGCCTTGGGAAACACTCCTATTAATACTCCTTACTCCAATATCTTCTGCTTTTACAAGATGGTATATTAGTTCATTTTGTTTTGTAGATGGTTTTCCTCCAGCTACAAAAGGCCATGCATCTGAAGCGATATAACCCTCATATTGAATTGCCAAAGCATACATAATTAAATCATTTTTTTCTATTACCTTTTCTGATGGACGACCAACTACTGTATTCGTCCTTTGGCCAGATGCTAAAACAGAGAAAACTATACTTTCAGCACCAAAATCATAAGCAGCTTTTTCTCCTATGGCTGCCGCCTGTCTTTCACTTAATCCTACTAAATCAGATTCAATTACTTCTTTATATCCACTATCACATATATCCCAAGCTTTTTTTAACATTTCTATTTCAATCGGAGATTTTATATATCTTAATTTATATATAATACTATCTCCATTTTCTATTACCGCTTCCCCGAGTTGGGATTTAATTTTTTCATAGAGTACTACTGACATAGCGTCCATTCCTAAAATTTTTACTTTTATTTTCTTCTTATTTTTAGTTAGTTGTTTAATCACTTCGTTTATAGTGTTAAATTTAATATTAGTAAAATCTACTTCCTCAGGAACATAAGACATCCCTACTTCTCTGACTAGTCTTATATCTTTCCAAACAGACATCTCTCTGGCTAAATGCTCACATTCTGGAGAAGCTAGCAGTACGGGATCCTTATCAAGACTTACTAAAAGTATTCCTCTTTCAAATATTGGCCAATAGTTGGATGCATATCTTAGATTTTCTCTTCTGTATTCATCTCCATAAATAATAAATATATCTGCATTTTCTTCCTCCATTTTTTTTCTTAAATTTTCAATTCTTGATTCAAATTCTTCTTTTGAAACTTTGTTCATTTTATCTCCCTTATTTTATTTCAAATACTAAGTTTATTTTCATCTAAATCTTTATATGTAATCCTTTTTGATACCCATAAAATCGGCAATGTACCCTAGTTCTTTTGTATAATCTCCATAACAAATTACTGCATGATGATCAAATCCTTTTATCAGGAGTTTATGTATATATTCTTTTATAGGTATTTCAGTTTTTAAAATCAAAGTAACATCTTCGCAAGGTATGCTTTTTTCAACATCTATTGATTCTCCTTTTGAAATCAACATTCTCCAACCATTATCCTTATCATAAATAAAATGACCAACTGTAACCATACCAGGCTTTGATGTGAATTCTATACTAAATCCCTTTCCGGCGAACCCCCAGTTCTCAGGCGTAGCTGTTATCTTTACATACTCAGGCCCTTTAGCATAATCTAGATCAGCATACCCATGCATCATTATTTGCATTGCATTCTCCTTTATACCAAACTCCCCCCACTCACCAAATAGAGGAGATTGACCAGATAGTTTATTCATGATACACATCATAATCAGTCCATTTACATCACCTTCTGTATTAGTCATATATTTCTTATCTTTTGCAAAAAATATATTGGACAAATAGCCTGTGCAACCGGTTTTTACCTCAACAAAATGCTGACCCAAATAACAAGCAGCATCAAGCCTAAACTTCTGCAATAATTTCTTATATGCAACTGTAAACTTGGCTTCCCTATAAAAATCATCATCCGTAGTATCCTGAAACTTATACTCTTTAATCCAGGATATTTCTTTTATAAAATCTTTAACTTCTTTTTCCGTGACATTCTCCCATATATTAAGAAAATGGGATACCTGTATATCTATTACCTGTGGACCTAAAATACCGGTGATACTTGTCCGGTCAAATTCATGATCGTACATACCCCTAAAAACATGACCGATCATTCCAATATTGAGTTCTCTTAAATATAGATATGTCTTTATGGCATCAAAATATCTTTTTATCTGAATATATACTTTTTGCTCTTCATCAGTTCCCACAACTACTTCAAATCTATTAAATATACCCATTTTCCTAAATGTACCAGTTAACTGTGATGCACTTATCATTGAACTGTTTCTCAATGTTTGTTCATAGTTTGAATCAAAGTCGATATCTCGGTGGCTTTGTCTCAAAAAAATCAACAAAGGGGTATTTTCTACATGCCTTAAGCATTGTAAAGATATAACATCTACAGTATAAGTAAACATTATAAAAATAATCAAATCAACATTTTCTTTTTTAAATAACCTTCCTGCAGCATCTGCATCGTCAATTGTTATTACAGTCCCCGGCCATATTATATCCGCCTCATTACCTATTGTTTTATTTAAATTTTTAAGGACTTTATCTACATCATTATTTACAAATTTTTCTAGAGTCTTTGGGTACATCCGGTAATACTCAAAATAAGCACTTGTATATACTCCAACTTTCAACTTTTCCTTTTTTTTATATTTATTTAACAAATCACCATATTCGTCATTTTCTGAAACTTCGAAAGACTCAATAGTCATCATTTATCCTCTCTATAGATATTTTTCACCTACATCCAAAAGACTCATTGGATTTTTAATCATAATATTATCAATATCTTCTCTTTTTATACCTTTTTTTAACATTATAGGAACTATATTATTTAGTATATGAGAATATCCAAAACCACCATATGCAGTCAAATCTGTTTTATAGCATAAGTCCTGGGAAATTAAAATTCTTTTAGCATAACCAGATTCTATAAGTTCCTTTATTGCATGCACTCTATCCATGTCTCTGTCCATTAAAAAATCACTTTCCTCATAATAAAACTCCTTACCAATATGATCAAATTCTGCGTATGCTCCTAAATCTATTATATTTTTAATATATTTTATATCTATTTTTGCATCTGTATGACATATAACAACCTTATTTAAGTTAACCCCAGATTTTTCTAAAATATTTAGTACTTCAACTCCATTTAATCCCCCTGAAAAATTAGACACAGAAGGCACTGCTTGTATATGAACAGATATCGGAAGGCCTGTCTCTTGATGGACTTTTGCAGAAACTCTTAATGATTTTTTATCCCACTCTTCAATAATAGGTCCAATTCCAACCTCTCCAATAATACCAGGTTTTATATTTGTTTTATCTACCCCATAATGAATTTCACTAACAATTTCTTTAATCAATTCTTTTTCTGATTTTTTAAACACCCAATCAGGTAAAGTTTCCTCTAAATAATGTCCACAACCCATTATTATATTTATTCCTGTAATAGTGGAAACATTTTTAATAGCTACCGGAGATCTTCCAATACCAATAGATGACACCTCTAAAATTGTACCACCACCTGATTTTTTAAACTCGAGTAACTCTGATACTGCAAGATTTTCATCAGAAAGAAATAAATTATCCTCTACTATATAAGGATTTTTCTTTAATAAGTGTAAATTACTTATATTTACTTTTTGCTTCCCCAATTCTTCCTTTACTATTTCCTGAAAACTTTTATACTCAAATCTTGAGTCAACAAATAAATGTTCGTGCATCAAAGTTATACCAAGACTTTCTTTATTAATTTCGCCATTTACAGTAATAACAGCCATATAAACCTCCAAAACTAATTAATATGATTATAATTCACTTGTCCTGCCTAACCTTTTACAGCACCTACAGTCATTCCAGCTATAAACCATTTTTGAAAAATAATAAAAACAACCATTATGGGAATAATTGTTATTACAATTGAAGCAGCATAGGTGCCTACTGGAATAATATATTTTCCACCTGCAATTTTCGCAACAGCAACAGGTATTGTTTGGATTTTTGGATTACTTAGAAAAACAAGAGCATAAATAAATTCATTCCAGGATTCTAAAAATAATAAAATAGCAGTGGATGCTATAGCTGGCTTAGATAAAGGTAATACAATTCGAAGAAATACTCTTATATCAGATGCTCCATCAATTTTTGCTGACTCTTTAATTTCCTTAGGAATCTGTTCAAAAAATGATCTTAGAATAAGAGTAGCAACAGGTATTAAAAACCCCATATATGGAATTATAACTGCTAAATACGTATTTAATAATCCTGTATTTCTAAGAATAAAAAATAATGGTATCAGTAAAGCTTGTGGTGGTATTACAAAAGTAGCAATAATCATAGTAAACGTTAATTCTTTACCTTTAAACCTGTAGTTGCTAAAGGCAAATGATCCGAGACAAGCAATAACTAAAGTAATACTTACGGAAATTGAAGTAATTATCAAACTATTTCTAAACATTTCTAAAAATGTAACATTTAAATGTGTTTCAGCATAATTAAATGCATCTATATAGTTTTGGAATGTAACTGCTTTTGGTATGAGGTATAATATAGCGCTATATACAGTATCTTTTGTACGAAGCGAAACAGAAAATATATAAAGCAAGGGGAAAAGTATTAAAATAAGAGTAATTGTTATTATTACTCTTGAATATATATAATAACCTAAATCCCTTTTCCTCGTAATGCCATAATAATCAGTATGGTTGTTTTTTCTTTTTTCTAATATTCTTCTTTTCACTTCCATCATTTATTATTTTCTTCCCTTCTCAATAATCTTACTCTGAGAATTCCAAATAAAATCACTATTGCAAACATAATAAAAGCTATACTAGAACCAATTCCCATTTTATTTGATCCTTGAGTTGAAAAAGAATAAAAATACATTAGTGTAGCGAATACTTCTGAAGAATGTACTGGACCCCCTCTGGTTAATATATAAATTATATCAAATACCCTAAAACTACCAATTAAGTTCAATATCACATTTAGGATAATAGTAGGCACCATTGAAGGGATAACAATTTTAACTATTTTTCCCAGCCAACTTGCGCCATCTACATCTGCTGATTCTAAAATATCTTTATTTATAGATTGAAGACCAGAGTAAAAAATTATCATATTATATCCAACCCATTGCCAAATACTAACAGCTATTACACACCAAATAGCAGTATTGATATTTGCAAGCCATGGAAAATCGATACCCAATATTCTATTAATTACACCATCCTGCTCAAGGATTTTTCTCCAAGCTAAACTTATAGATACCGGAGCCAAGACTACAGGAAAAAAAATTAGCGTCCTTATTAATGTACTATTTTTAAACCTTCCAAAAAAAATAGTAACTGCAAGAAAAAATGATATTGCTATGTGTACAGTAATGCTTGCAGTTACAAATAAAAAAGTATTTTTAAAAGAGACCCAGAAATACCTAGAATTAAATAATTCCTTAAAATTTCCAAAACCGACAAAATTTTTAAAGACAGCAGAATCAAAACCTGTAAAATCATAAAAACTTAGAATAAGTGACATTACTACAGGAGATACAATTATAAATAATAAAACTATTAAAGAAGGCGATAAATAAGAATAAGGTCTACCCGTATTCTCCCAGAATTTTTGATAGTATAAATTTTTATATGGACTTTTCATTCTTATAACTCTTCTTCGGCTAATCTTTTCAATTTAAATTAAAAAATTCTTATCCTTTTATAAAAAGAACTTTTATTACTAAAAGTTCCAAATTTTTTATATTAGGTACAGGAAAAATATTTTTCCTGTACCTAAGCAAAATCAACTAGAATTAAAATCTATTCTTTACTCTTCATAACCAGTAATTTGATCAAGTTTTGCAAGAACCTCATCAACAGTAGTTACTCCTAAAATAACTTCTCCAATACCATTACCGATAGCTTCCATTGCAGCTGCAGTTACTTCAGAATTATAGAACATTTCACTATGTCTGCCAGGAGAATTATATAGTTTTATACATTCCTCAAGTATGGGATTATCGATTTTAGGAAGATTGTTAATATCTGCACCTGCTGCTGGATTAACACCATAAGACATAAATATTTCTGCTGCTTGTGGACTACTTGTAAGTCTAATCCACTCGAGGACAAGATCTTGATGCTCTCCCTGTGCGGATACAGCTATATTAGTTCCCATATTCTTATTGAAAGCTATTGTAGAATTAGGGGATACTAATGGATACTGAACAATACCAATATTAGGATTCTCGGAATTATTTTCTTCTTCCTTCATCGCACTTGCAAACCAGTCACCTTGACCCCACATAAAGATACTTTCTCTTTCTAGCCATTTTCCAAATGCTTGAATCTGATAATCCATATTCAAGGCATCTGCTCTCCAAACACCGCCATCATTAAGCTTTACAAATACATTTATGGCTTCTCTAAAAATATCCTGTTGCCAAGAAATTTCTCCATTCATCGCTTGTAAAGCTATATCTGGTGAATCACTTTCTTGCTGTTGGTGAACAAAATTAAAGAAAGGATCATGAAAAGTCCATATCTCAATAAAACCAGCCATCATTACATCATAGCCTTTATCTCTTGCGGGTTCTACCATTGCGATATAATCCTCTACAGTGAATGAATCAGTTGATTCTATAGGATTCCAACCTATTTCTTCTAGCATATCTTTATGGTACCAGATAGCTTCGGTGTAAACATCCTGAGGAATTGTCCATAACTTTTCTTTATACCATGGTCCTTTAAAGTCATACGCACCACCTAGCCAACCCTTCCATTCTTCATCAATATCATTTGTTAAATCTCTTAATGCACCTGCATCAGCAATATCTGCAATATTATAACCTTGTATAACAAAAAACATATCAGGCGCTTCTCCTCCAGCAATTGCTGGTTTTAAAAACTCTTCATAGGTTGTAGCTGAGTATTGAGTGTAATTAATTGTTACCTCTGGATGTTTTTCATAAAATATTTCCATTAGTTCGTTATAAGCAGATAAAATACCTTCATTTCCTGCTTGGTAATCAGTCCAGTTTAAAACAATTTTCTCTACTTCTTCTACTTCTTCTGTACCAGAAATCTCTTCCCCAGCTCCTTCCTTACAGCTAATTCCAATAAATCCCATTGTAGCCAGAAAAATAATTACAATAAATAAAATTAATGATTTCTTCATTTCTCCTCCTTTTGTAAGTTTTTTACAAAATGTTTTTTAACTTTTCTAACATTAATTCTACATCTTATACCTCCTGTTTTACTAATGATTAAAATAGTAATATAGTACTCACCTCCCCCATCTATTTATTTTTTTATTTCTTTTTCTTTATACAATATTTACCACACTTTGACTCTTGCTCTCGTATTATGTATTTTTATCAAATTAAAACATATCCATTCCTATTTATAATTTCTTACCCCGGGAATGCAATCACACAAGCATAGGCTAGATTAGTTTGAGTTATATCCATTCTTCCAAATTGAATGATCACTTCAATATTGCTTTTAATTCTTAGAGCATATTGTATTAACCTAGGTATTTTTATTCCTCTAATATCTTGAGGATTATCAATCCTAAAGCATTTAACTCTTCTGGCATTAAACTTCTAATGCAATATTTTCTATTGGCTCTTTATCCTCAAAAAAAATATCCAGTAAAATTTCAGCATTAAACTCTTGGTAATTCAATATTATTAGGGCTTCATGTCCTTCTAGCTTAGCATCTATAGTCTTATGCTTTAATGGTAACCAACCATCAACAATATACCAAGTCTTAGAACCATGCTTCACGTTACTCTCTTCTTCCATTTAAACATCCTTGGAATCAATTCTTGTATATATTTTTTTCTTAATAAAATTTATAAATTCAGCTTCACTTCTTCCTATAAAATATCTATTTCTATTTGGAATGTACCATGAGGTAAATTTTTTGAGTAAATACTTTCATCAAATTAGATAACATAAAATATCAATACAATCGATTGCAATAAATATAACATCTTTAACTTCTACTGTCAATATTTCGAATTACTTTATCTAAAAAGTATCTGAAACGGTATCGTTGCCTCATTTAAAAAAGTATCCGAAATTTTTTAGAAATTGACTAAAAACCTCATATATTCTAAAGAAGAAGTATCTTCTTTTAGATATGAGGAGGAAAGAGGCAATGTTAACCATGAGAGAGAAAAAAGCCCTTACAAAAGAAATTCAGGATAGATACGGAAAGGCAACCAAAAAGACAAAGGGTAAGATCCTGGACGAATTCTGTGAGGTAACAGGATACAACAGAGTATATGCAGCAAGAATACTCTGGCTAAGCGTGGGTAAAATCATAGGATATACAAGATCAGGTGGAAAAAAGATAAAATATGTAATCGGAAAGAGAAAGAAGAAAAAAACAGTAAGGCCCAGAATATATACCCATGATGTATTTCTGGCCCTTAAGAAGATCTGGGCAGTATTTGACTTTATCTGCGGTAAGCGCCTTGCCCCATTTATGGCCGAAGCTGTAAAGAAACTTGAAAAGCATGGGGAGCTGGATATAACAAATGATGTAAGGCAGAAGCTATATAAGATATCAGCTTCCACGATTGACAGATTGTTAAAGAAAGAAAAAGATAAATTTAGGCTGGGCAAGGGTAGGTCCGGTACAAAACCGGGCACCCTTCTTAAAAACCAGATCCCAATAAGGACATTTGCAGACTGGGATAATGCTGTTCCTGGTTTTACAGAGGTGGACCTTGTGGGCCATGATGGCGGGAACTCCTCTGGAGACTTCATGCAGAGCTTAAATTTCGTTGATATAGCTACATGCTGGGACGTATCAGCAGCGTGTAAGAATAAGGCCCAGGTGCATGTATTTGAAGCAATTCGAGCTATTGTGGCAAGGTTTCCATTTGATGTGCTGGGAATTGATTCTGACAATGGATCAGAATTTATCAATGCCCATATGCTTAAATACTGCATAGACAATGAAATTACCTTTACAAGATCCCGGGCACATAAGAAAAATGATTCATGTTTTGTAGAGCAGAAGAATTATTCGGTTGTAAGAAGAAATGTGGGGTACTTAAGGCATGACACCGATGAGGAGCTTCGCGTTTTAAATGAGCTCTACATCTATCTGGACAGCTATGTAAACTATTTCCAGCCTGTACTGAAGCTTATATCAAAGACAAGGGTGGGCAGCAAGTTAAGCAAGAAATACGATAAGGCAAAGACTCCTTTTAGAAGAGTACTTGAGTCAAGGTCTATTGATGATAAAATAAAGAAAAGCTTAAAGAGAGAATATGATGACTTAAATCCTGTGGAGCTTAAGAGAAAGATCACAAGACTTCAGGATAAGCTTCTTAAACTGAATACATTAAAACAGAAGGTAGGAAAGGAAACGGTTATAAATGCGGAGGCTTACGGATATATCACTGGGTAGTGTATCTATTTTACT
>SDBT01010449.1_pt1 | contig 14979 bp, 9 predicted proteins | sample 2277101 | NCBI WGS metagenome assembly SDBT01 (sample SAMN10404973, study PRJNA504765) | marine sediment metagenome | isolation source: marine sediment core GS10_PC15, 103 cmbsf | place: Arctic Ocean: Southern Knipovich Ridge | collected 2010 | reverse complement strand
GCTCATGCAGCACTGGAAGTCTTGAGTAAAATCCAGCTTTCTAATCATCGGGCATATCTCTCCCATCGGCGTAACACTTTGCGGAAGCTTCTAGACACCTGAAACCATCGTTGTAGTACTAGCGATTGGAAATTTGGTAAAATATGAGCGTTTCGCCCGTGGGATGGGCAGTAAAGGCCGTTGGATTTTTATTAGTGTCGTTGGTGATGCGATAGATTTCGCAAACGAGGAGAAAGTTCATGAAAACAGCAGCAGTCGCGTGTGTAGCAATCATGTTGGTCGTATTGTCAGGTAGTTTTGCCAGAGCGGAAGTTAAGGCTCTCTGGCTCTTTGACGAGGGTCAGGGAACTGTAGCACTGGACAGCAGTGGGAACGGAGCTGACGGAGATATAAATGGCGCCGTTTATGACACGGGTAAATTTAACACAGGTTTGAGATTTGATGGAGCATCTTTCGTTGATCTTGGCTTTCCGACTTCCCTTCAGGACGAAATTGTCGGTCCATTCACTGTTGAGACATGGATCAAAACAGATAGCGCTCCCCCGGCGGACGCGAGTACCATCATCTTTATGCAGGCAGACGGCACAGTCTCGATAGGCTTTACCAGCAGCACCGGCGGTGGACTCTATGGCTATGCCGGCGATAATGTCAAGATAACTGATCCTGAGCCATTTCCGGTAGGCGTGTGGGTACACATAGCTCATACATTCGACGGCACGATCCAGAAGCTTTACCGTGATGGGGTGGAGATAGCAAGTCAGGACGCGAGCAACGCCAACTTTGATCATCCTACAGACAGCCCCTGGACTATAGGAGCATGGAGTACGCAAGATCAACGCTTCCTGGAAAACGCTACTCTGGATGAAATGCGCGTCTCAGACGAAGCCCTGCCTTCTGCAGAGCTTGGCTTTTCTGTCGGTAGTTTTGGCTCCTCTGCTTCTGTTAAGCCTGAGGGAAAGCTGTCTGAATGCTGGGGTAGGATAAAGCTCAGCGATATGCGCTAGGTTCATATCCAAAACCAATTAATGGAGGAAATCAGTCATGCGAAAAACTTTTTTTGCCGGTATTTTGGTTCTGCTTTTGACGTTCAGTATCTATAGCGCCCATGCTGAAACTAAGGCTTTGTGGCTTTTCGATGAGGGGTCGGGCAATATAGCCACTGATAGCAGCGGTAATGGATGTGATGGCACAATAGAGGGTGCCCAATATGTACCAGGCAAGTATGGTACAGGACTGAAGTTCGACGGCAAATCCTATGTTGATATTGGATTTCCCCCGGCACTTCAGGAGGACATCATTGGCCCATTCACTGCGGAAACATGGATCTTTTTGGATGATGAGCCGCCGTCGGATCACAGCACAATTATCATCATGCAGGCAGACGGAACACTGGCGATGGGATTCACCAGCAGCACCGGTGGCGGATTCTATGGTTATGCTGGTGATAATGTCAAGATAACTGATCCAGATGTACCATTCCCGGTGGGCGAGTGGGTACACATAGCTCATACATTTGACGGCACAATCCAGAAGCTCTATCGCAATGCTGAGGAAATAGCGAGTCAGGACGCTTCTACCGCCAATTTTGACCATCCTACAGATAGCCCCTGGACTATAGGAGCATGGAGTACGCATGATCAATACTGGCTGGAAGACGCCACCATTGATGAGATGCGTATCTCAGATGAGGCAGTAGAGCCTGAGGATCTTGGCTTTTTCGTCCAGCATTTTGCTGTTGAACCAATGGGCAAGCTGACAAATACATGGGCGGGCGTTAAGACAGCATATTAGTCTTATGCACTAACCAGCTATTTCCGTGTGTCATTCTAAGCGGATCAAAGAATGGGGTACGTCATACTATAATAATGCCGTACCCCATGCGGGATTTACATAGAGCGTGCCCAAGAATTGGCAAATCCATTCGATACCCTATGCTGATATTTGGCATCCAGCCTATCCGAACAATTTCACCTCAGCTACTGAGAAATCCTGCTAAAAATTGCCCCCCCGCAATTGCCGTGATACCCAGAACGATATTCGCAGCTATATTGCGCAATGCAAGCTGGATGCTGTATTCCCTTATCAACTCAAGCGTCTCATACCCAAAGGTTGAGAACGTGGTAAAGGCGCCCAGAATACCAATTACGCAAAAAGATCGGATGCTGGGGCTGAAAAGCTGCCGCTCCTCCAGCAGATATATAAAAACTCCAATGGCGAAGCAGCCAAGCGTATTAACGACAAGCGTTCCTGCCGGGAAGCCCCCCCTGTAGTAGCGATGTATCAGGCTGGAAATGCCAAAGCGCGCGGTCGCTCCGATGAATCCACCTATCCCAACCATCATTATATGTCTAATCATAATTCTATTTGAATTCCCCCCTTATCATAAGCGCGCTTGAGATGGATATGTAATCAGCGCCCTCCTCCACACGATCGTGATTGTAATCCACGGCCAGACGCAGAGAAGCGCGAATTGTTCTTCGGAGGTTATAGCTTACATCCAGCGATGTTCCATACTGCTCTGATTTCTCATCGCGGTTAATGCCAAGTTTGTCCCGCCTCACCATTGCCGAGAAGGTATTACTCACGTCCAGATCATGATCCAGTTTTATTGTTCTGCCAATCAGCGGCAGCCTCATCTGACCCTCAACGTGCAGATCATAGTCAATATTGATGTTGGGCGCGAACATCTTTGATTCCCTTGTTACTCCGCCGCCTTCTCTTTTGCTGAGTGTTATCCTCATGCCCAGGTTTGAGCCAAACCCAGATGACCAGTTCCGCCTCAATATCACCGATTGGCTGTGAGAAGTGCTGTTAGATATGGGACCACTGCGATTGCTTGATTCTCGTTTGGTCATATTGTATTTGAGCATCAAGGAATTCCTGGTGCTGGAGAACTTCACATTCCCGCCGACAGTAGAGGAATCGGAGTCGGAGGCCGTACCGGCAGTCTTGCTGAATCTATTGGTGAGGGATATATTGGTACCCAGAGATGCCCACGTCAAGGGATCCATGTTAGCCCGCATTGAGTATCTTTTGCTTCTGGTGGACCTGGTTCTATATTCTGACTCCTGATCCAGTTTTATAATATCCGCGAAACCCATGCCTGGCTCCAGACGTCGCAGATAATCATTCAACTGAAGTTTGAAGTCGGTGTTAAATGAAAACGTCTCTAAGCTTCGCCTTAGAATACCTTTTTTGGCTTTCCCGTCCGATTTTCCCCGCTTTTCCATCGCCCTCTTTAGCTCATCTTTATCCTGCCCGATCCAGTTTCCTCTATCCTCCTGCATTCGCCCATCTATCATTTCACGGAGGCTTTCCTCATCCAGCACGGCATCCATATCCTCTTCGTTATATTCTATCTCTTCCTCACTGTAGTCTATCTCTTCCTCACTGGAATCTGTCGTATCAGTTTCAGAACGCTTTTTATCTTTTCTACCAGCGAACCAGCTTTTGAAGGCGACATTGATGCCAAAGCCAAGATCAGTGGTCATAGAAGCATCTTTTTCATCCCGAAACCAGTCTTCATTAAAGCTATACCTGGCGCTTACAGTTGGCCTGATCCCTAAAAATTTTCTGAGCGTTGGCTTAAGATATATTTTCTGATCCCGCGCAGCCAGCTTATACCCACCTGCGCCGTTACCATCAACACCGGATTCCTTCTCCAACTCTCTTCTTATGTCATAGGATGGATTAAGGCTGAAGCTCTTTATAGGTGATATTATCAGTGAAATTCCACCCCTGTCGATTATGGCATCCTGCGCCCTTCTATAGTAATATGAGCTTGAATATGAACCTGTATCTGTATCAGATTCTTCGTCTGATTCATCATCCGCCATGGCTAATTTCTCATGAGAGTAGCTCATCCGCAATGTTGCCATACTACCCAGAGAATATCCCATCTCTGATGCATAAAGATGGCTTATCTCTGTACCCCTGCGCTCATTTTTCTCCGTCTGTCTATCGTAAGAGAAGGACAAACTGGGAAGGGATGTCATGTCAAAGCCAACACTGAAAGTCTTGTTGTCGGTAATTGTTGAGCCGCTATCGTATGAACTGATCATGCCGAGCGAACTTATGCTTTCTGACTCTCTGTGAGAAACGCTGAAGCCTATGGGAAGCCAGGAAATAAGCGTGAGTTCAGTATCCACATTGTATTCGTCATTGCTTGTACTATACCCCATGCTGTATCTGGTCGATCTCCCGGTTTGCCCCGCAGAGTTCTCAAAATTCCTATCTTGCTTTGCATAGCCACCTCGTATACTGAAAATATTCGCCAGAGCGGTAGAGAAATTAAAACGCCTGGCCCAACCCGATCTGATATACGGATCACTTAGATGTATCTCATTGACCCATACTTCGCCAGCACGCGTTAACTCCGTGTTGTTTTCAATTCCCACCAGTACCTGACCGATATTTGTAATGGACGGATCATTAATGCTTTCCATACTGTCAGGATGACCATCGCCGTCTGAATCCTCCAGTGATATACTTATCAGCTTCCAGCCTGTAAAGTCGATAATCCGTGTGTATTCATAGTAACCCTGCGCGCCATACCGCGAGTATGATGAGTATGATGGATATGAAGAGTATCCATAGGGATCCTGCCCATCGGTTTCGCTCTTCCTAACAGGACTGCCAGCCCCAAAATCATCCACATTACTGCCTAATCTCATGATCAAAGTTGTTTGACTCCCGTCACCATGAAACCACAATCTGATGTTTCTGTGCTTGGAAAAATCCTGCCCATCTCCACGACGCTGACCTGAAAGGTCACGCATAGTATATCCAGTAGAGTTAGGCTCCAGATTATAACTTAAAGTAAGTGCTTGCTCCTTTCTTTCGCTCTCGTAAGTAATAGAACTCTGCACGTATGGGTGCAAGACCTCGAAGTCTTTATCTTCCTCGATGGTCTTGTATGCTTTCAGATAGTCCTCGAATTCATGGGTGTTCTTGGTTCCCACCAGGAGTTGATCCTCATCATTTTCTGACAGCTTCCCCTCTTCATTTACCACATATCCTTTTTCCCATCTGTTGCCAGCCACTACTATGGAATACCACAGCAATTTCCCCACTACAGAACCGGGGCCAGTTTTTTCGAGCCAGAGGCGCGCGTGCTTTACTATCGCCCAACTGGGCGACCGCCCTTGAGGCGCCGCTGCTTCCAGTGGAATACTCAGAAACATCCAGCCTGTGTCGCGAGTTTCCTTTCTTATCCATTCTGATGGTATATCGTTAAGCGGGATGGTAAATTCATAGTAGGAATTCGTTGTATCAAGAACCACATCGCCATCAAGATCCTCTGTATTCAATACAGTGTTGTCTTTGCCGATGATCGCCAATTCTTCGCCGCTGTAATCGTTATATGCCCAGCCCGTATCCTCCCTCTGATCGAGCCTGCCATTTCCCTTATACTTGTCTTCTTCCGGGAGGTCTTCCTTGTCCAGGTCCAGAATATCCACTTTATGGTCGCCATTCTGGTCGATGAGAGATCTGGGCAGGTCTTCGCTATCCAGTCGGAAATCATCATCAGTATCCTCGCTGACGACGCCAAGATCTATATGCAGATTCAGGTCATCATTTCCCTCCACCTTCAGCCATATCTCCAGAAACTCGTAATCGCCGTAGTCTGCACCGGCCGAAGACAATGCGTAAGACAGAGACCCCCAGGAAGCGCTTTCATCCAGATCATAGCCTATCTCCATAACCAGATGATGTTGAGTGGCTTGAGCCAGAGGATTGATCTCCACTGCTGAAGTCTCTCTGTTCTTCATATAATTGCCGTAACTGGCATCTTTGTCTCGTGGAGCTATGTGAAATACTGCCCTATTATCGGTTGATGTATCTGCATCTGGAGCCACCGGGATGCTTCCGATCTGCCAGGAGAACTTGTAAGTAGGAATCCTGGAGCTTTCTTTTGCTCCCTCCATGCTATCTATCATCGCATATCCCACGCTGTTGGGATTGTTTCTGCTGTAGGCTGCCTCGCCATCCAGGTGTATGGATAGCGGGACAGCCCCTTGCAGCGATACAAACGGCAAAAGCCCAAAAACTCGGGCTACATCAAATTTGTGCCCCCAATTCCCACTGAAGACCACTGCCTGCAAGCGGCTGGGAGCGGAATTTACATCGGGAATTGCTGAGGTTCGCTGGCCAGTGTTGTATACATATCCCAAAGCCAGTTTTAAGCCCTCACCACCGCTTCCGCCAAAGGCGCTACGGCTGGCTCTTCTCCTGCTTCCGGTAGAGCTACCGTATCTTCCGCGCCTGCCACTGGAGGAGCCATAGCTCGAAGATCCAGAGTATCCAGAGTATCCAGAATCGAAGCTGTCACCGTATGTTGACCGTCCGGAACTATACCCAGACCCACTGCCCTGTGAGAAAGAACTCGAATACGGATCAGAGAAAGGACTCATGCCATCATCATAACCACCAGGTTGTCTTCTCTGTGATTCCGGTTTTCTCTTTTCTCGCGGCGTGAACGAGTATTCTGCCCAGACGCCGGCGATAGTCTGCTGAAATTGACCGCCAAATGGCATATACTCGTAGTCTATAGTTATCTCATCATATTCATCCAACTCTTTGAATATCTCTACTGATCCCACTTCGTATACCATTATATAATCTACGCCGCGTTTAAGTCTCTGGTTGTTCACTTTTACTTCTTCGCTGTCAGGCAATATATTCAGCCGCCCGATATAAAAGCTCGGCATCTGATACGAGTAATCTGCTTGTATGACGTACTTTTGGTCAGTGTATCCGGGATTTTCGGAATATATAGCTTCATTGTTTAATTCATCACGGTATTCATAATATGGGCTATTGGGATCGTCCACCATAAAGGGTCGCGGAGCGAGGAAAGTCAGCAAACCCCGTTCGAAATCTATCAGTTCAGGATCTACCAGTCCGTCGCCATCCGAATCCAGTCCGAAAATACGCGTATATAAAACAGTACCACTATCTGTCTTAAAAGAGTCTGTGCCGCCTTCACGCCAGATACTCAGATCGAAATTGCGCCGGCCAATATTTCTGTTACCCAGACTGTAGACATTTCTGAGTTCGGCTCCATGCCCCCCTGATTCTTTGATCACTATGTAGCCGACGGGATCGGCGGGGTCGTCCAGTTGATCTATTACACCATCTTCATCATCGTCCGCAAATGCAGCGTCTGGATTTCCTACTGTACCACCTCCGTCACCGCGGTATTTGTATGCGACCACAATCTTGTATGAACTTCTGATGTTTTTCAGAAATTCTATCTGCCCGATAGCGTAATCAATATTGTAATCCTCGCCGGGATACTGGTAATCGAAATATCCTCGTGCCGTCGATATTCCACCCTCGTTATTAGTACCTATTCCGTCGTCGATATATATCTGCTCACTGCCTGTCTCAATGGGTAGATAGGAATCATGGATCATGCCGTCTTCCCCAACATTGATCCCATAATATCGCTCCTTTATATAGTTAATATCCATAATCCGGGTGCCCGTGCCGCCACCCGCTTGTCTGGATTGGCCTTTCGATGACCACGTTCCCTTGATGCCTTTTGTTCTGGTGGCAAATGTAGTAACCTTCAGATCACCCAACTGCATGATCAATTCTGCACCAAAGAGGCTTCTGCTCATGTTAAGAAATCTACTGCTGGGAAGATTCAACCGAATATCTCCGAAGGATGCCCTCTGAATTATGTCCCCCTCATCGCCCTCGTACCAAACGGATATCTCCTGCTCCTTCCTTCCCATACCGCCAAACTGGGATTTGCCGGTGTCGTTATAGTCCACGTCCACATGAGTATGCAGCCCAATGCGGCCATGAAGGTGGATATCCAATTCCTGTTGAATGTTAGGCCCTTCGCCCCTGCCAGCTCCATAGCCTGAACCGAATCCACTGCCGTAGGAACTACCATATCCACTGCCGTAGGAACTACCGTATCCACTACCATAGGAACTGTAAGAGTCATACGATCCGTAGGAGTCGTAACCATAGCCTGAACCCATGCCTCCTGAATAGTATCCGCTATATCTGTTAATGTCGGAATCGCCGAAATAGTGTGTCTTGTTATATTCTATAGTAATGGATTTGTAGCCGTCGATTTGAAGCAGAGAGTGCATGGGCAGCTTTACACCGCGTTCTTTGTCTCTCTCTGCATCCCGAAGCTCTTTCAAACTCAGTTCGTCGAGTTCGCGGTCCCATCTTTCCAGTGCCTCCAGTATAGGCAAAAGTTGAGGAGCCTCAGTGGATTCCTCCTCAGGAGGCACTTCCTCCTGAATCCAAATGGATGGAGGCGGCCAGACTATTTCTGGCTGTGGAGGTCCTACCTCAACGCGTATCTGATCTTTGATAGGGATTTCCGATACTTCGGGTTCCGGCTTCTTTATTTCAGTAAGGCGGAGGTCTTTTCTGACAGGTGGGATTACTTCCTCTTCTCTTAAAATGGGTTTCTCCTGAACTTCCTCTGGTTCAGGTTTCTTCTCCTCTACGGCCGGTTCAGGTTCTTCCTCTTCCTCTGCCGGAACTGGCTTTTCCTCAGTTGGTATCGGAACTTCCTCTTTTTTTACAACCTCTTCTTTGGCTGGCGGCTCTTTCTCTTCAGTGATTTCTGGCTTTTCGCGCTCCACCACTTCCTCTGGCGGAGGTACTTTTGGCTCTATCGGCTCTATAACCTCTTCTTCGGTGGGTGGTATTTTTTCTTCAGTGACTTCTGGCTTCTCGCGTTCTACCACTTCCTCCGGCGTTATAGCTGGTCTTTTCAGCGACGGAATCAGCGGGATTGTCAGGCTTCGCCCAGCCACAATAAAATCCGGATCAGGGATAGCGTTATACTCGGCAATAACACGATACTTTGTCCAGCTTCCCAGTATGTTCTGAGCAATCTCTGTCAGAGAATCGCCCCTTTTGATTTTATATAGTATTAGATGTGGTATTCTGATCTCGCGTCCCACGAAGATACGCCTGGGGTTGGCAATATTGTTGTATTCCGCGAGAAAGGCCGCAAACGAAGTATCTCCATAGTGCGCTAAAGCCAGATGCGACAGTGTCTCACCTTTTTTGAGGGAATAAACTGTATAGGGTAGGCCGCTTTCACTATGACGAGTATCCTCTTCAGAGGATGGCAGTACGGACGCTGCAAAAATCAGAAAGGAACCTGCTATAAGGATTATGAGAAGTATTCTCAATTCTATGCTCCCAAAGGCATATATTATAGTGGAACATGGTTAATACGTCCCTTAGAAACGCAGAAATGCAAACAGCGGTTTACAGCGCAATTAGTGATTCTGCTGAAAATCATCCATCATTGCTGAAGGCATCTGTTGATTGAGCAGACACCATGATTACTGATAATATGCAGTGATGAAAATTTGACACTGTATACCCAGGTACCTCTGAAGATACAAGTATTTTTGTGTTGACACCAGTGCGCCGGTAGTGTATATTACTATTGCCTTTGCGGCTTTGGTATAGTGAGGAGACTGCGGTTATCTCTTTAGTATAGCAGGAGCAAAGGCAATAGGACTGGATACAGCTAATTTTATCAACCCTCTGGCCGCTGTGGAAATCATCTCCGGAATAGAGGACTTCATGATTCGGAACGACATTCGGAATGTGAGCGATCTGGTGTGAAGTTTGCAGAGACCGGATGGGTAAAGAGGGGGGATAAGACAGATGAAAGACTTAATCGTAATAGACGATCTCTCGGATCAGGAGATACAGCATATATTCAGCATAGCCGACGATATGGCAGGGATTATAGATTCTGGTCGTCCGCGTCTCTGCCAGTGCAAAATAATGGCTACTCTCTTCTACGAACCCAGTACCAGAACACGGTTCTCGTTTCAGAGCGCGATGCTCAGGCTGGGTGGCGGTGTTATCGGGTTTGCGGAACCCAAAACGTCCTCTGTGGCTAAGGGTGAGACTATCGCCGATACTGCCAAGATCATGTCCGATTATGCAGATATAATAGTGGTAAGGCATCCACTTGCGGGCGCGGCTAAAGTGATGGCTGACTATGCGGATGTGCCGGTGATCAACGGTGGCGACGACAGCCATCAACATCCCACGCAGACTCTCTACGATCTTTACACCATACAGAAGCATCTGGGGCGTATAGATGGGCTGAAAGTTGGCTTGTGCGGGGATCTGAAGTTTGGCAGAACCGTTCACTCGCTTTCTTATGCTCTGGCTCGATTGGGAGCGGACATGGTGTTCATAGCGCCGGAAGGTCTGGAGATGCCTGAATATATCACCCAGAAGCTAGAATTGAAACACAAGAAAAAGGCCGAATATGCTGACCGTTTGGAGGATGTAATCGGCGATCTGGACGTGCTTTATATGACACGCATTCAGAAAGAACGTCTGCCAGAGGAGATCGACTATAAAGCAGTTTCTTCCAGATATGTTATAGATAAGGAATTGATGACAAGGGCAAAGAAACAGATGATGCTGCTTCACCCGCTCCCCCGGGTGGACGAGATTACATACGAGCTGGATAGCGATGAACGAGCCTTTTATTTCAGACAGTCTGAGTATGGTGTGCGTGTACGGATGGCGATCACTGCTGTTTTGCTGGGTGCATTGAAGATGCCGGATTCCGTCCGACGCGAGCCGCCGCCAAGACTGATAAGCGTGCAAAAGCGGTGCGCAAATCCCCGATGTGTAACCGCTCATGAACCATATCTGGAACAGAAATTTGAGGTGATCTCAGAACTTATGCTCGGCTGCGCCTACTGCGAGGAACAGCCAGTTGATGAGTAGATACCGTCAGTCTAACTCGTTTCCCAGTAATACTGACAGAATCGACGGGAAACTAAGGGGTAGTAAAAGAAGGTTCATCGCGAATGAGTGTGGTGACTCAAGATGTGAAAGCGGGAAAGTGAGAAAGTGGGAAAGTGGGAAAGTGAGAAGGTGGGAAAGTGAGAAAGTGGGAAAGTGAGAAAGTGAGAAAGTGAGAGAGTGAGAAAGTGGGAAAGTGAGAAAGTGGGAAAGTGGGAAAGTGGGAAAGTGAGAAAGTGGGAAAGTGAGAAAGTGGGAAAACGAGAGAGTGAGAGAGTGGGAAAGTGAGAAAGTGAGAAGACGGCTCAGAGGATTCAATATCACTGGCAATTGGATGTCTATGGGCTATCTATACAAGCGGCTATGGAAATCTACCAGTTGTCCAAATGGGAAACAACCCCTTAAAATGGGTACTCAAAACCAGGAAACAACAGTAATCCCATCTTCTCGTCTTCAAATCATTTCCACACATTTTTTTTTCCGCGATGAACCTAAAAGAATAACTTCCCATTTGTGAGATAACACTATTCATCAAGGGTGGGTAAACATTTTCTGATGAAATCAGAAGATGTTTACCCACCCCTACAAAAAAGGGAAGTTGTTTCTTTACAGGCACTAACTATATGAGATGAAAATGAGTGCAATCGACTATAAGGCGGAAGCTAAGAAAGTATTGGACACTCTCCCGGATGGTAAGATTAGAGTCGCATGTAATCTCCTGGAATGTCTGAAAGGCCATCACATCTGCGAGGAATCAGAAGCGGGTGAATCGCATAACTGGATCAAGTGCTTCACTGACGCTGAGAAAAGGGAATTCCTTGAAGAACTTCTGGGATCAATAGAAGACGCTTCTTCGGATGGAGATTGGTCACAGGTTCAGGGAATCATTGAGTCATGGGAAGAGACGGCAGAGATTCTGTCCGACGATCAATTGATGGCAGAAATAAAAGAAGCAGAAGAAGAGATCAGACGCGGGGAGACCATTAGTTGGACAGAGGCAAAGAGAAGGCTCAATTTAGAATAAGCCTTGCGCCACTAGCCTACAGAAATCTGGAGAGGCTTATGAAGGCTGACGAAAAATTGGCAAGGAGAATATCAGAGAGGATAAACTCCCTTTCTCAGCAACCCATGTTGGGTAAGCCGCTAACAGGCATTTTTAAAGGTAGACGCTCTTTGCGAATTGGCAGATATAGGGTAATTTACAGGATGGATACAGCTAACAGAGAAATTCTGATAGTGAACGTCGGACATAGAAGAGACATCTACGATCACTGAACGGCAATCCAGTGTCAAAACGAAGATAAGGAGTATTACACTATGGCAGGTTTAGTTAAAGTCAAAAAAGTTGCGTTGGCGTATTCTGGCGGATTGGATTCCGCTCTTTGTATCAAGCTTTTTCTGGATTCAGCCATCGCGAGGGAACTTGTTGATGATGATTATGGAACAGATGAAGTCCTCTGTATAACTGTAGACGTTGGATTGGACGATCAGGAGTTGGACGAATGTAAAAGCAAAGCTGAACTCATGAATGTCCCGTGGACCTACATCGACGCGCGAGAAGAATTTGCCAACGATTGGATCAGCAAGGCGATAGGAGCCAATTCCAATTACGAGGGCTACCCGGTATCAACGTCCATGACCAGGCAGTTGATAGCCCGGAAGGTCGCTGAGTTTGCTGTGGAGAATGGCTGTGATGGCCTGGCTGAGGGTTCTACCGGTAAGGGGAATGATCAGTATAGGATGCACAACGTCTTTAAGATCTTCGCTCCGGAACTGGAAGCAATAGCTCCTATAAGAGATTTTAACTTCACCAGAGATGAGGAAAAGAATCTGTCGGCGCGGCTTGGCATTCCATATAAGGCTGGTATCGGCGACGACAGGACTATGTGGTGTAGATCCATTGGGAGCGGTGAAGTCGATAATTTGCAGATGCGGATCGCTCAAGAGGATTATATGTGGTACATATTCCCGGAGAACGCGCCCGATGAGCCGACGGAATTGGAAATCGAGTTCGAGAACGGAATCCCTGTGAAGCTGGGTGATAAGACAGAACTGGCAGACATAATAAACCATCTGAACGATCTGGGCGGCAAGAACGGCATTGGCAAGATAGATATGTTCGAGGATGGCCTGATAGGCCTGAAATCCAGAGAGGCTTATGAAGCCCCTGCCGCGGAGATAATTCTCAAACTGCATAAGGATCTGGAGCAGTTGTGCCTGACGAAAGAAGAGGTACAGTTCAAGGCCATGATCGACGCAAGATGGGCGTATATGGTCTATCATGGCGCGTGGTTCCATCCGCTAAAGAATGATCTGGACGCATTCATCGCTGAGTCCCAGAAGGTAGTGAACGGAAAATATAAGATCCAGTTGTATAAGGGAAATATCGACATTCTGGAGCGCGAGTCATCCAGCGGATTATTCGCGCCTGAACTCAGGTCGCTGGCGACACGAGGGTTCGACCAGAGAGATTCCGGCCCGGCAGTGCATATACATGGGATGCAGTACCAAATCCTCGGCGCCAGAGCGGAGAGACTGAAATAGAACGAGGGAGAACCGGGAGGGGAAGTAAGATGCCACGATTATCGCTCTCCAGAAATTGCAGAACCATTGGATCGTGTGTATCCATATTTATAATAGTGGTAATGCTTGCCGGCTGCGGCTGTATCCTGGGACCCGGTATGCCGCGCAAAGGCAAGCCGCAGGTCGGTCTGGCGTCCTGGTACGGGCCGAAGTATCACGGTCGAAAGACAGCGAACGGTGAGATATTTGATATGAATAAGGTCTCGGCGGCGCATAAGAAACTGCCACTTGGTTCAGTTGTGAAGGTGACTAATCTCGATAATGGTAAAACCCTTATCGTGAGAATCAACGATAGAGGCCCTTATATCCGAGGTCGCATCATCGACCTATCTCGCGCTGCTGCCGAAAAACTCGATATGATGAAGGACGGCGTCGTCAAGGTCAGGGTGGAACTTATCAACTAACTGGTTCTCGCGTTAAATCTGAAGGGGGATAAATTGCTGCGGTCATTGATCAGGGGAAACTGTGAAATTGCCAGAAAACACTGGTTAGCCAAGCTCTTCAGCTTTTGCTTACCTGTGATCATCTCGATGATATTGCTTACTGGTTGTAGCGCTCTCCGCAATACTGGACTGCCGGACACGGGCAAACTCCAAATTGGTAAAGCCTCCTGGTATGGTGGTTATTTTCACGGCCGCATCACTACCAGCGGTGAAAGATATAATATGTATAAACTCACGGCAGCACATAGGATACTGCCATTCGGAACGCTTGTTCGGGTAACCAGCATGGAGAATGATAGCTCTGTCATTGTGATAATCAATGATAGGGGACCGTGGATACCGGGGCGCGTGATCGACCTCTCATACGCCGCTGCCAGAAAGATAGGAATGGCAAAGAAGGGCATTGCCAGGGTGCGGCTGGACATTATTGACAAGCAAACAGGAGAGGCATCGTGGTATGGTAAGCCATTTCATGGTCGCTCAACAGCCAGCGGCGAGGTCTTTGATATGAATAAGCTTACAGCAGCTCATAGATTACTGCCCTTCGGCGCGATTGTTAAGGTGACCAATATTGATAACGGCGAATCTGTGACGGTAAAGGTCAACGATAGGATGCCAAAATCTGATAAACGAGTTATCAACGTATCCAGAAAAGCCGCCGAAAAGCTGGGCATACTGAAGTGCGGAACAGCCAGAGTTACACTGGAGGTTGGCAAGAAGAGCTAGTGCTCTGACAAGTTGGTTTTTCATAGTACCGTTAGTCGCCGAAGAGACGGGCATTTCGTAGAACGCGGCTGCCAGCCCGTTTGGAAACAAGCCAGCGGCATGTTCTACGGAAAGCCGCCCAGAAATCGGGTCAAAATCCCTGAATCCGCTACTCCACGGATGTATCGCGAATTTATTTGTCAGTGCACTAGTGCAGTGACAAATTAGTTTCTGCGGGTACAATTTCTTGACGAAGGGACAGGCAATTAGTAGAACGAGGCTGCCAGCCCGTTTCCGAACAAGCCAGCGGCATGTTCTACGGAAAGCCGCCTAGAAATCGGAAAGTTATTATAAACTCTAAGAGCGTGTCTGAAAAGGCCAGATCATAGAACGCTGATGACGCGGATTGGGCGGATACTCGCGGATCAAGCTTTTGGAAAAAGCTTGAGCAAAAAAGAAAAAGAAGGAAATCCACGGG
>SDBT01010448.1_pt1 | contig 14982 bp, 14 predicted proteins | sample 2277101 | NCBI WGS metagenome assembly SDBT01 (sample SAMN10404973, study PRJNA504765) | marine sediment metagenome | isolation source: marine sediment core GS10_PC15, 103 cmbsf | place: Arctic Ocean: Southern Knipovich Ridge | collected 2010 | reverse complement strand
CTCCGATGATGATAAAAAAAGATTTAAAGAGCAATTTGATCCTTATATCGATAAATCCTCAAGCCAATATATATATTCATTAAAAGCATCAGACCTGCCGCATGAGATGGAAAAAGTAGGTCATTTTTATCACTGGATTGAAAGCAATTTAAAATCTGCCTACAAAGATAAAGAGATTTTCAAAGTATTTGATCGTGTTTTGGGAGAGCATTTTACTATTTCAGGTAAAAAGATAGAAGTAAAAAGTCCCGATCAATTAAAAAGCGACAGCGTTCAGTCACCGGATGATCTGGACGCCACATACCGCAGGAAGCAAGGGAAGAGTCATAAAGGACAATCAATAAATATAGTTGAAACGGCCAACCCCGATAACCCGATCAATTTACTTAACGATATTGCCATTAATCCAAATAATAAAGATGATTGTAGAGTGGTCGGTAATCGCATTGACCGACTCAAAGCGAAAACCCCTGATTTAGATGAAATTCATTTTGACGGGGCTTATGGCAGTTCAGATAACGACAAAAAGTTTAAAAGACATAATATTAATCCCATACAAACAGCAGTAAGAGGAGCCAAAGCAGAAGTTGAGATTGATATAGAACATGTTTCAGAAACAGAATATGAAGTGAGTTGTCCCCATCAAAAAGTTAAATCATCCGTAACACGAAAGCGATTTAAAGCCACCTTCGACTTAAAAAAATGTTCGACCTGTTCAGAGCAGAGTGAATGCCAGGCTTTGATGATGAAAAAGAATCGGGTGTTATATTTTACACATGATGATTATCTCAAAAAGAAACGCAGGAAAAACATATCAACCATACCCAAAGAACGAAGACGCTTGCGTAACAATGTAGAAGCGACAGTAAATGAATTTGTGTGTAAAATGCGAAAGGGTAAACTAAAGGTCAGGGGTCTGTTTAAAACATCTGTTTTCGCATATTCTGTAGCAATATCGATAAACTTTGGATGGATATATCGCCTGATCCTGGAAAATCCGTCCGGTTTATTCCTTATTTTGCTTTATTTTATCCGTAATGTCAAAGAACGAACGCTAAATTTGCTGAAATTTAGCAAAGAACAAAACCATGTACATCGACACGGTAGTTTGGTGTTAATAAATGAGAGTTTTTAGAACAAAGTCATATATATTATACTTTATTCTTAACCTGTAATATGCAATTGATTTTACGCTTAATTCTTAATTTTGATTTTCAGTCATACGGGCCATAATAATGGTATTTAAAGTATCAACAAAATTCTGATCTGTATTTAGCGCCGCGATACAGTTATATTTAGTTATTCCATTGGCTTGAGCCAACTCTCTGTAGAGTATATCGATTTCATAGATAGTTTCAGAATTATCGGCCACAAATCCAAGTGGGTAGACGAGCAGACTTTTTACATTATTTGCTGCCAACTCTTCTATTTTGTCCGATGTGGCCGGACTAAGCCATTGCACAGGACCTACTTTACTCTGATAGGAGAGGTGAACATTTAAATCCGCGGGCAATTGTTTTTTTATCTCAGCGATGGCCTGTTCAATTTCATCCTGATAGGGATCGCCATTTTTTATCCGTTTCATGGGTACGCTGTGAGCACTGAACAGCAGATCCCGGTATGAATCTTCCGGGTGTGCGGACAGTTCACTTTTAATCTGTCCGACCATCACCTTTATAAAGCCGGGATGAGTGCCAAAGCGGTCAATGAAGCAAACTTTATTATCATCTACTCCACTCTCAACCGTTAGTCTTCCAATCAATTTCTCCATGGATCCTGTGGTTGTAGTGGAATAGAAAGGATACAGACTAAGAACCACAATTTTATCAAAATCCTGCGACAGAATAATTTGCCATACATCCTCCATAAGGGGATGCCAGTAGCGCATGGCTGTGAATACTGTAAAACTGCTATTTTTATCTTTGTTTAGAGTTACTGCCAGTGCTTCTGCCTGCTGTTTTGTAATGTTATTCAGGGGCGTTCTGCCACCAATTTTTTTATATATATCCCGGATTTTGGGTCCGCGCTTGCGTAAGAGCCAGCGCACAAACCGGTTTCTTAAAAATTCGGGCAGTGGAATGTCTATAATATCGGGATCGGAAAAGATATTCAAAAGATACGGTTCAACCTCATCCAGTGAGTCCGGACCGCCCATATTACATATCATCACCGCAGTTTTCATATTATTCGTATCCTCTTTACTAAACCGTCTGTGAAAACTGGGGCATTTTTTGTTCTTTTTTATTAATATAGGCATCAAAATTCATAGCAATATTGCGGATCAACAAGCGCCCTTTGTCAGTAACACGCAATTCATCACTGCCTAGTTGTATAAGATCATCGGATTCAAATACAGCCAACGCGTCAAGCGCATCGGCAAAATATGCATCAAAGTTTATGTGATACTTATTTTCCACATCCTGTTTTTTCAAAAGGAAATTGCACATCAATCGCGTAATTACCTCGCGGCGCAGCTCGTCATCGTCATTCAATTCAATACCACGATTTACAGGAATTATCCCGTTATCCAGAGCCTGATAATATTCCGGCAGTTTTTTAAAGTTCTGTACATACAAACGGGATGTCATACTGATACTGGTAATGCCGATCGACAGCATATCCAATCCGGCATGGGTCGAATATCCCTGAAAATTGCGGTAAAGTGTACCCTGTTGCATAGCTCGGGTCAGTTCATCTTCCGGTTTTGCGAAATGATCCATACCAATATAGATATAGCCGTTTTGTGTAAGTTTCTCTATACTTAGTTTTAGTAATTGTAATTTGGTCTCTCTGCCAGGCAGCCATTCATCCTTTATCAGCTTCTGGTGTTTGATCATATGCGGTAGGTGTGCATAATTAAATACTGCCAGCCTTTCCGGTTTTAAATTAATAATTTTATCCAGAGTTTGATCGAAATTAGCTATCGTTTGGTGCGGAAGACCGTACATCAAATCCAGATTGAGACTATGGAACTCCAGATCTCGTATCCATTCAACTGTCTGTCGGGTAATTTCCTCTGACTGTATGCGGTTTACTGTTTTCTGGACCTGAGAATTAAAATCCTGGACTCCCATACTACAGCGGTTAAAACCTACCTGGCGCAGAGCGACTAGATGCCCACGGGTAAGCTCCCGCGGATCAATTTCCACACTAACCTCTGCTTCTTTGTCTAACTCAAAATAATTCTGAATCAGAGCACCCAATCTTAAGATCTGTTCCGGGCTCAGATGTGTGGGCGTGCCACCACCCCAATGCAATTGTGCTACTTTACGCGATGGATTTATAAGTGGACCGATCAACGTCATTTCCTTTTCCAGATAATCGATGTAGGTGTCTATTTTAGACCGATTGCGGGTCACCATCATATTACATCCACAAAAATAACATAGTGTATCGCAGAATGGTAAATGAAAATATAAAGATATGGGTTCATTTCCCTTTTCCCGGTCATCTTTAGCTATGTGGGCCTGGTAATCTTCAGGACCGATTTCTTCAGTAAAATAGGGTGCCGTGGGATAACTGGTATATCTCGGCCCGGATCGATCATATTTTTTTAATACTTCGATATCTACATACATAGAATTTTGTGACATAATACCAGCGTTTTTCATTTATTTATTTTCATGCATCTGGGTACTCCGTTCCCGGATATAATCAACTAAAAACTGAACGTTATCCATCGGTGTATCAGGCAGAATACCATGGCCAAGATTAAATACATGCCCGCTCTGATGCCCGAATATATCCAGAATTTTATCCACTTCCTGCCGGATAATATCCCTGCTTCCATAAAGTGCTGTGGGATCGAGATTACCTTGTAAGGCGAAAGATTTTCCCAATTCTTTTTTAGCGGTTTTAAGATCGGTCATCCAATCCACACCCAGCATGTGTGCACCGCTGTTTTTAAGTTGCTGTAACAGGCTGAATCCGCCCCTGGTAAAAATTGTAACCGGTATATCAAAGGATTTAAGTGCCTGTACGATTTTTTTTATATTTTGTGCGGAATAAATCTCATATAAATGTACGGGCAGAATCCCCCCCCAGGTATCAAATACCTGGACTGCCTGGACGCCAGATTCAATCTGCATTTTAAGATAACGGATCACTGCATCAGTTAAAATTTCTAGCAATCTGTGAAGTCGCTGCGGTTCACTGTAAATTATGGTTTTTATGAATTTGAAATTCCTTGTTGGCTTTCCTTCAATCATATATATTGCCAGGGTGAAGGGCGATCCGCTAAATCCAATTAGTGGTATTTCTGCTGGCAGGTTTTTACGTATCAGACGAATTGCTGAAGCGACATAATTCAGTTTATCTTCCAGATCAACGCTGTTTAAGCCAGCCACCTCTTTATCATCTAATATTTGTGGTGATAACCTTGGTCCATCATTTTCCAGAAATTCTAGATTTTGTCCCAGGGCCTCGGGTAAGACCAATATATCGGAAAACAAAATAGCGGCGTCAAAGTTAAAGCGGCGGATGGGTTGTAGAGTGACTTCGGTGGCCAGTTCAGGTGTTTTACAGACGGACAAAAAATCATGTTTGTTGCGTATTTCTCTATATTCAGGCAGATAACGCCCAGCCTGGCGCATGATCCAGACAGGTGTCCTGGATATATTCTTTTTACGTATCGCATCTAAATATAAATACTTATGATTTTGCATCAACTATCTCCATTTTAGTATTGAAATATGCTAAAACGGCATTAATCAGATTTTCCTGTGTGCTTTGTTCCGGCATTATCTGCACCATTAAACCAGCTTTTTGAATGGCATGAGCGGTGGTCCGACCAACAGCCCCTATCGGTATTTCACTGTCAATAATTTTAGAAATAACAGCAGCATTAACATTTTTTATAAAACATTTAACCGCAGAGGGGCTAAAGAACAGTATTGCATCAATTTTATCTTCCATAAATGCATGTAAGATATTATCTGATGACTCATGTTTGGCGCATTCCGTTTTGTAGGTGACTACTTTTCGCACCATGGCACCCCTTGCCTTCAGGCCCCGTGGCAGTTCATCCCGGGATATATTTGATATAGGCATTAGAATAGATTTATTTTTTAAATCTACCGTATCAAATAATCGCAGGATGCCCTCTGCTGAGAATTCTTCTGGGATCAGATCCACCTGCCAGCCATACTCCTCAATCGTTTTCTTTGTTTTAGCGCCAACTGCGGCGACTTTCCCTCTAAATTGCCCGATATTTTTTTCCCGGATACGCCGCAAAAAAAACCGTACACCGTTAATACTGGAAAATATAATCCAGTCGAATGAATCGAGTCTGTTTAATGCATCATCACAGTCAGACCAGTCATCAGGTGCCGTGATTTTAACGGTGGGGAAGACGATACATTTCCCTCCCAGCTGTTCAATTTGCGCTACCAGTTCAGTACTTTGTTTTTGATCTCTGGTAATGAGGATTGTTTTATTGGATATTTTATTTTGCATTTTGTGGATTCAATATTTCCAGGGCACCCTTTTCTATAAATTTCCGGGCCAGTTTCCGGCCCAGATCTTCTGCCTGCCCGGCTTCCCCGCACAAGGTTTGAATTATGATCTCTTTGCCGTCTTCGCTGCCCACAAATCCGCGCAGAATGCATTTTTTCTCCTCAATACGGGCATATGCACCCACCGGGAACTGGCAGCCACTATCCAGTTGATGAAGGAATGCGCGTTCTGCAGTTACTGCCTGGTAAGTCGGTTTATGATTTATTTTTGATAGAATAGATTTTAATTGCGTACTATCGCTGCGAATCTGGACCCCCACTGCCCCCTGTCCGACGCTGGGTATCATTTCGTCAACGGAAAAGACACTATATTTCACGCCTTCAATTTGCAGTCGTTTCAACGCCGCACGTGCCATAATGATACCGTCGAGGTTCTGGGTATTCAGCTTCTTCAAACGTGTATCGATATTCCCGCGTAAATCAGTAAAATTCACATCCGGGCGTAAGCGCAGCAATTGTGAACGGCGTCGTATACTACCAGAAGCAATCTTTGCTCCGGAAGTCAGCTGATCATAGGACAGTCCATCGGGAGTGATTAGGACATCCTCAACTGGACCTCTCTCCGGTACCGCAGCTAAGGCCAGACCATAGCTCATATCAGAGGGCAGATCTTTCAGACTATGTACTGCGATATCTATCCGTTTATCCAGCAGTGCCGCTTCGATGGCTTTGGTGAATATACCCTGCCCGCCGATCTGGGTTAAGGAGGAGTTTTGATCACGGTCGCCCTCAGTTGTGATAATAATCCGCTCCAGGGCTATTTCGGGAAATTTGTCCTTCAACAGGTTTTCAATAAGGATTGCCTGCCAGAGTGCCAGGCTGCTGCCCCGGGTGCCAATTCTAACTATTTTCTTCACCTTTATTTTCAGATCCGTTTTTAAGGTATATCTCACTCATCAGGTCTATGTATTGTTTCCGACGATGTTGATTATTATTATTTTCGCGCAGGGTCTTGATGTGTTGATGCAGAAATTTTTTCATTAGACTCTTTGTTAAATATTCCACTTCAGCCTGGTTTTCTTCCGGAAAACGCTTCTTTAATCTTTGATACTCTTTTTCCCGGATTTCCTCAAAAAAACTACTCAATTTCGTAATAGTGTCTGTGACCGGTAAATCTTTATACCATTGCATGTATGCATCGACGTGGTGCTGAATTATCTTTTCTGCTTTAGGTATTTCTGCCTTTCTTTTCTTGATATTATTATCAACGATATCCTGTAATGAATCCAGATCGTACAAATAAACACCATCTAACTTCCTTGAAGCCGGATCAATATCTCTGGGTATTGCCAGGTCAATTAAAAATATAGGCTTATGATCTCTTTTTTTCGTTACATCCTTAAGCATCTCGATTCCCACAACATAATCTTTACTGGATGTTGCAGAAATCACTATATCACTCCTGTATAGAGCCGTATTTAGATCCTCTATCGGTACAGCTTCTCCACTAAACTTTTTTGCCAGTGTTTCTGCTTTTGCATACGTGCGATTGACCACCAGAATTTTACTTACGTCTCGCTTTAAAAAATGCATTGCTGCTAATTCCGCTGTTTCCCCGGCTCCAATTAGTAGTATGATATTTTTTTGTAGATGGTTAAAAATTTTACGCGCAAGCTCTACGCCTGCAAAACTCACTGACGCTGCACCATCAGTTAAATAAGTATTGCTTCTCACCTGCTTTTCAGCTTGCATTCCAAAATGATACATTTTATTTATAAACAGATCTGTTGAATTTAAAGCAAGTGCTTTTTCATAAGCATCTTTGACCTGGCCGGTGATTTGTGTCTCCCCGATCATTTGTGAATCAAGACCTGAAATGACCCGGAAAAAGTGATGCACGGCCTGCTTATCGTAATAAATGTAAGTGACATCCTCGTTACAGAAAATTTTTTGTTTTATAAATTCATCCACTTGTTCGCATAATAGTGACAACTGACTGCTTGCTTCTTTTCCGCCGATATAGAGTTCAGTGCGGTTGCATGTCGAAAGAATCATGATCCCACATGCCTCATATTTGGCGGTGAATTGTTGAATAAGTGATTTGCATTCTTCATCGCCCAAACTTGCTTTTTCACGGATTTCCACACCAGCGGTACGATGGTTCAGACCAAAAACCGCTAATGGAATATTTCGCTGATATGAATCATTCATAATCGTAGTAATCAATAATTATTTGAATTGATGAAACGTGTTTTCAATGAATAATATGGTAACATTTGCCAGAACAAGGACAGCAAACCCGGTCAGACAAAGGTAAGCCATCCATTTTCCACGCCATTTCCGCATTTGAGCAATAACATACCCTAAAGCATAGGCAAACCAAATTAGGTCAGAAAATAATACCTTAGCATCCAGTGGCCAGTAACTTCCCAAAACATCGCCTGCACGTAGATGTCCGAGAAATAATCCTATTCCAAGGGTTATAATACCAATTTGAATCGAACGTATACTCATATTCTCTAATAACTCGATAGATGGTAATTTATCGTATATTACTCCTAATTTATGATTTCGAATATTGTGATTTAACATTATGTACATCAGCGCATACAATGCTGAGATGCAAATTGCTGTATAGCCCATTATAGTGAACACAACATGAACAGCATAAACAGGATTTTTTAGCAGGGGATTATAGGTTAAATCCCAAGTATAGAGAACAGAGGAGATAGACTGAATAATAAAAGCCAAAGTGAGCGTAAAAAATCCGGTGCCTTTGTTTTTAACGCTCAATTCTATAATTAGGTAAACCGTTACAATAATCAATGATAAAAATGATAACGCATCGAATTTTGTGGCAAGTGGAATGGTTCCTATGGCAAGCCCTCGCAGAGCGATTTCTGTTGCATGGATTATCAATAAAGCTATTAACACCCATGTCGATTGTTTCTCAATTTGTTTCGATCTCCCAAATAAAATATGACCGTAATAAAAAACGACAAGCAAGTAAATGGTTGGCAATATAACACTCAATGCCTGACTATATATTCTCATAACCTATCCATATTGAATTTAAATTGTAATAAACTGCAAATTTTGTGCCATATTTCACAACAAAATAAAATCTTTGTATATCCCAATATTTACTATATTTGGTTCATTTTCGTAGAAACTAAATATATAGATTTTATCCAAGCCATGTTTCATATTAAAACCACTTGTTCATTTTTGAAACATTCTATGATTTATATCAATTCCCGTATCAACTCTATAAGTTGTGATTGGTTTAAATTTAAATATAAAAGACTCGCTATGCGAGCCCTAATGTTTCTTACCAATTTTGCAGTCTATCAATTTTCCGGAATGTTAACCAATTTTTGGTATTTTAGTACCGGTCCATATCGGAAAATGTATATTTTGACTTTTTCCGCTAATATAGTACACACAGTGATAATTTTATCAAATTTATTAATATCTTGGGAGGATATAATGTGATCATTAGTTTTGCTAATCATAAGCACCTTTACATCTGTAATGCATTGAATTTCGGTGAATGGTCCTTTCAGGTTATATAATCTTGTGGATGGAAAGGCAGATTTTAAATTGAATTTTAATTCCCTTCAATAATTTAGAAATTGTGAGAGCGCTATTTGGTTCGTCATAAATTATCCATAAAATAAGACATGATTAAAAACAAAAAGGCCTTGCTATGCAAGGCTTTCTTAGGTAATTAGGGCCGGACTTGAATCTCGTTACATCAAGACCTCTGTTTCACTCTAGCCTGCACTAGTACCGATGATCGGACTTTAATGGATACGGGCAAAAATGTCCAATTTAAGCCCCCTAGATCACTCAGAATAGACAAATCTGGATTCACGGACTGAAAATCCGTGTGTCCCCAGTTCGATTCTGGGAGGCGCCACCTCAAGAAACCCTGTGAACAATGCGTTTGCGGGGTTCTTCTTTTTAAGTCTCGCTTCCAAATATCTATCAATTACTACTCAGGTGGCATATAGGTGACATTCACTGGACAAAAGACAATTTTTTAAGATCGAAAAACTTATTTTTAACTGAGATATAGATCCGAAAACTTTATATAGAAGTGATGTATGTGGTGGAAGATAATCCCCGAAACACAAAAATATAATATTATTATCTATTCTCTTGATATCGTTCAAAGTCTATCGTATATATATTAATGATTACATACGTAAATGGTATTAGTTGACCCGGCTGTATACACAAAGTGTTATTTAAAGTCGCGTGCCATCTGCCACTCATTTCAGGAGATTCGTGAATATGGCCATGCAGGGAAATTAGCGGCTGGTGTTCCATTAAAAAATTATAAATTGCTTTTGATCCTACTTTCATTCCGTTAACGCATTCATCCAGTCCCAATTCCTCTGGTGGCATGTGAATCACGTAGATGGCCTTTCTCATGTTATTCGGACTAATCAGAGACTTCATTTCATCTTCTATCGTTGGTAATGATTTGGCATAATGAACCCAATCCTCTATATTTCTCCATCCGGTAGAGGTGGAGATAATACCGGGGCCTAATTGTTTCTGAAATACATAGTCCTCCGTATCCATCCTGCACCTGTCTTTCAAACGGAACGGATAATCCACAACCCGATTCATTCCGAGAAATTCATAACCACCTATTTCTACTCTGCGTTGGGCAATGTTTGAGATAAATGAGTATTTCTTACAAATCTTTTCGAACAGGTGATCAAATATTATTAGATCGTCATTACCCGGATAACACAGATAATAAATACCTGCAGCATCAAATTTGGCAAAATGGGAATCTAGTTGCTCGATGATAAACTGATCCTGGCTAAACAGATCTCTATCCTTCGGATACATGTCTCCACCGTTTATGACGATGTCGATTTTATACTTCTGCGACAAATGGAATATTCGATCATATTTCCATTCGGATCCATGTAGATCAGTTACGTATAGTATTCTCATCAATGAAATTATTCAAAATTTGACAGACATGTTGGACAAGCACAAGATAGAAATTCCAAATAACAAGAACCAAATTTCAAATAAATAGCAATTACCAAATTACCAAATGATTAAAAAGATTATTTGGCAATTGGGAATTTGGAATTTAAAAAAGGTTGTGCGTCCAGACCAACTCGGAATATTTAAAATATATTATTAAATCATTTAGTTCGTTACGGCCGCTGCTTGCCCGCCCACTGGCTTGGCGCCGCTGCTTGCCCGGCGGAGAAGGGCGAGAAATCGATTGAACGCGAATTTTAAAAACCGATGGATATAACCAAATTGACTAATTGGCGGGTAACGGTTCCACTATCGGGAACATCATCAAGGGTAGGGAATAATGGCTCGACTCGTCCTGACTCTATATCTGAAAAATCAACACCTACTTTTTGAAAAAACAGACCATATTCTCCACGCACCGTTAAATCAATCCCCCTTGGAAATTGTTTAAATCCCTTTATAATGACCCATTCAAGTCCGATCCCCAAATGAAATGAATTTGGCAATAAACTGCTAAGGGAGTCAAATGAAGGTTGATTGATCCAATCTGTTTGATGTGTTTCAAACAATACACCATTGGACTTCACATTTTCCAGTCGGTACCAGAACCAGGAATATCCTCCCAATAAATAGGGGCGTAGGTTTGAGAGGAATAGGTTGTAGCGAAAACTACCGGAAAACTCCCATAAATTGATTTCGGAATAATATATATAGGGATCAATATCATCAAATTCCACAGTTATAATGTGTTCGCTTTGTGAATTACGAAGACTATTGATGGTGGCAAAGTAGTCACCGATATAAAAGGCTAGTTGAAATACCGGCGATTTGGGATTGGTCAATTCACTAGTGCTCGATGTAACTTCTGCAGTGTCCCCTTCAATAATCCGATGATCATCAAAATTTTCCATAAATTCATCATACTGCTGTTTGTTGAGGCTAAGATTTCCGAACTCTTTTGGCAATTTTTGAAAGGTTACTCCAACGGCAAGGTCGACAAAACGAAAGGGTATTTTTTTCTCCGGGTGGAAAACCGGATAATTTTCATTCATTATCATTTTGTAAGGATATACCCCAAGCCGGAAAATAATATCGATGGGCGGAAGGTTGAATAAAACCGGATAGGTAAGATTGAAAAAGCCAATCGCATTGTCGAAGCTGTCCTGAAAACCAAGAGGAAATACGGGCGGTAGAATATGCGGTTTTATTTCATGAACACCCGCAGCGCCCATACTCGAATTCCACCAATTTGTAAATGCCGGTCCGATATCTCCCTGATTACCTGTGTCAATGTGCTTGACAATTCCTGAAAAAGGTGATTCTGTGGCAGGATACCCCCATCTCAGCGGCAGCATCAGCCAGCTCCAGTGATGTCTCGCCGTTCTGTCAGTAAGCACAAGATCTGCGACTCTCTCCCAATCAGGAACGATTTCTATTCTCTCGTTTTTGTTGAAGGAGATGACATTCCCCCGTTTATAGGTAGGTGAACTCACCTCAACGGAATCTTGCATTTTATTTAAGTATTCACGCATATTGACGTTTGTAGAAATCTCTTCAGATGCCCCTGCCGGTCCGATATTTCTGTAAAGACCCGAACAGGGATAGCTACCATGCGAGTCTCGGTTAGTACCTCCCGGCATACTCAAAATCTGATCGAGACCCTTATTATCACCGCCAATAAAGACGAAAGGGTGAGTATTGATTTTATTTTCTTCCTCATTAGTATAGGCCTGATAACGTATGTATTCAATTAATCTCTTTTCACCATAACGTTCGATGATCATTTCATCAATTTGCTTTTCCCATTGATCTCTGTGTAGATATACGTTTGGGTAAGAATAATCAAATGCCATCACATTATGGTGAAAATAATATTCTACCCTCTTTATCACTAAATCATCCTGGGAATCTTCTGCCTCAAAACGGGAGGTATCAAGAATCCTAATTATTTCTTCCTTTGAAAGATACCGGGTTACCATATTTTTAGGGGAGACGACAACATTTATGTGCTCCCAATCTCCTTCGTGGTTATTCCCTCCATCATTGTATGGATAGAAAAACCAGTATTGTAAAATCAATTCATACCCTAATAGGGTATCATCATATTTTTTACGGTAATCCAGAATAAAAGGGTGGACATAATTTTTTAGCAAATTATGATATTTCACATATAGTTGTCCGGTAAATTCACTTTTAAATTCATTTTTCCAGCTTTCCGGATCTTCTCCGGGAAAATCGAAATACATCACCTTAAATATATTTTTCTGCGGATCTTTTTGTGTACTTGTGATCGTTTCATTCTTCGGATCGTTTGGATTAAATTCCTCTAACAGAGATAATAATTTGCAATCGTCATTATCAAATCTTTTGTTGGATGGAATACTGATTCTCAGTGAAAATCTGATGATGATCCGATCGACAAATGGAAGTACCAATCGTCGAGAAATCGATTAAATTCGTATTGATTAAATGCGGTTTTTCCGGCGAGATGTTCCAGGTATCAATAAAGAGTGGGAATGAGACCCTGCTTTCAATAAAGGCTTTTATATCTATCGGTACAGTGGTCGTATTTTGAACGAGATATGGAGAAAATTTTAAGGCAATTTTTTTCAATACCTTCCATCTATCATCATCAATACCATCAACGGGATCAACATCCTTATAACCGGGATTGGATTTGTCACCATATAGGTGTAACTCCGCACTGGCCCTGGTTTGTTTAACAATTTTTGGATATTCTAACTGAAGGTAATCGAGATATTCATCATGTGGTATAGCCTGCGGATATACCAAACGATGAAACAAGATGATCCATAGGATCGACAGAACTAAAAATTTATTCATGATCCCCGACCAGCAATATACGCATTCTTTGGTTTTCTTTTTTTCGGGCTAGCGATATTGATATTATCCAGCTCGCTCAATACTTCCCGACAATTTTGAAGGCGTTTATTCGGTTCTTTTGCTAATAATTTTTCTATATCAAAAGAGTATTTGGCTTTAATATCCTTTAAAAGTTTAGGCTCTTCATTCAAAATAGCATAATGTACAGCCGATTCATAGTCGCCTTTAAATGGTGGCTCACCAGTTAGTAATTCATATAAAACCACGCCAACCGACCATATGTCCTATCTCTGATCTACATCCTTCCCCTGAATCTGTTCTGGTGACATATAATGAATTGTGCCAAGTGTTGAGGTTTCTTTGGCTAGCTTGCTGACCCCTTTCAACTTGGCGAGTCCAAAATCAAGAATCTTTACTCTAGCATTTTTATCTATGATGATGTTCTCTGGTTTGATATCACGATGGACAATACCTGCTTTTGCTTCCCGCTCGAAGCGTTCGACGTTTTCTTTGTCTTTGGTTAGGTCTTCAGGAAGAAATTTTATTGCTACTTTACGATCGAGCTTGGTATCATCAGCAAGATATTTTTCACCCATCCCGCCTTCGCCGAGTTTTTCGATGATTTTGTAATGTGATATTGTATTGCCTACCATAGTCTGATCGCCTGATTTTTACTATGAAAGACCTGTTTTGAAGTAAAATAAGAATAGAAATACAGTACAGGTGAAGCTACCTAAGTATTGCAGAAATCGCAATAATATTTTAGCTATAAAAAATATGGCACAAAAATTACTTTCATTTTTAAGTATACTTTTATAATATCATTTGCGTCACCTTCGGTTCTGATAAAACTGCATCTATTATTAATATTCTGTCTGACAAATACGATAAGTAATTCTAAATAAATTCAGTATTAAAGATGAATTAGAAGTTGTGGAATTTGGAATGGTAATTGTATTCATTTGCTCACTTATGATTTAGGTGCTCCGCAAGAATTTATACCATTAAATAATAGGAGGATATTAAATGAGTAAAGCTGCTAAGAGTATTTTCGTATTTGGTATCTATCTAATTTTTATTGGTCTTGGCTTTCTTTTAGTTCCAAATACTGTGCTTGGCCTATTGGGATTTCCGACAACGACTGGGCCTTGGATTCAAGTTGTTGCTATGTTATTGCTGATTTTAGCATACTATTATATACAATCAGCACGTAGCGAACTAACTTCGTTCTTTCGCTTCACTGTTCACGGCCGCCTGTCCGTCATCGTGTTCTTTATTGCTTTTGTTCTACTCGGTCTTGCTCCGCCGATTCTTATAATGTTCGGAGTCGTCGATTTATTAGCCGCAATTTGGACTGCATTGGCTTTGAAAAGTACATAATACAATACTATAGATATTCTATTAATGTTTAACACTGAAAAGCCAAAGGTGTTAAATTTATTTAGTTGTTGAGTCGCCTTCAATAGTAAAGAAAATCGGCGGAACCCGTCGGCGCATGGGGTGAATCTTCATTGTTATTTGAATTGATATTACATTTATTGGCAGTATACAGAAACTGTCTACTTACTTGTTATGTGTAAAAACTGATATTGAAAATAAAATAAGGATAAAATAAAATGATGAACTCAATGATGAATGCCATGATTCGCAGCATGACAAAAGAAGAGCG
>SDBT01010447.1_pt1 | contig 14982 bp, 5 predicted proteins | sample 2277101 | NCBI WGS metagenome assembly SDBT01 (sample SAMN10404973, study PRJNA504765) | marine sediment metagenome | isolation source: marine sediment core GS10_PC15, 103 cmbsf | place: Arctic Ocean: Southern Knipovich Ridge | collected 2010 | reverse complement strand
GCGCGTCACTCTTCTTCTCTTTTTTTTTTGGAGGTCTGTGAGTGCTCTGAGGGGGGAAATTTTTGCATTTCGCTGTAAGGTGTCCAGGCCGGGTTTTTTTTTTCTTTTTTTTTTTTTTTTTTTTGCTTCGTGCACAACAAAGAGACAACCACCAGCCTTCACGACTCTCCACGTAGCACCACCTTTCCCTCAAACTCCAGAAAGATGCAGTGATCCGTTATTCTGACATCAATGTCGCTTTTGACTGCCTCGAATTCTTCTTCCAAAAAAAGGAAAAAAAAAATAAAAAATAAAAAAACCGCCACGTCTACGGGCAGGTGCGGTTCCTTTCTGTTCGTGGATGTTGTAGTTTCCATAATTTCAATCTTACAATCGATTTCCACAACCACACGACGAAGATAAAGAGAAACGAGAGGAAAAAAAATCTAAACACCGAGAGGAACAACATTGTCAAGGCGGACGGGATCGTGTCATAGACAATCTTGTCAAGGACAATCGAAAATTTTTCACTCATCGCTGTTGTTCCTTCCATCGACGAGGCGAATGCAAAACAATCGTGAAAAGTCTTGTTTATTTTTTCCTCCTCGTGCACAACAAAGAGGCAAGTATTCATGTTTCACGATGAGATGTGCCGGATGAGCCAGTATCCGTATCAAAATTCATGAAGACCTCCTCTCCCTTTATTCCTCGCTTAATCTTCTGTTTGATCTCGACGTAGCTTCTTACGGTCTCCTGGAAATCAAACGTAGTCCCATCTGAAGTGCGAATCATAAATTTCCCTGTGTTTGGGTCATAGTGCAAATACGTAATGTGGGCGAGGACGACCGAAACCTTTTTGCTCATCGCTTTGCTTGCTCGTGTCGTGCAAACAAAAAAAAGATGCGGTCGGAGTGGTTATTTTTTTTTGGATTACTTGTTCTCCTCAATATTTCGCTGAGTCGCTTCTTTGTATGGCGTCCTTGTATTGAACGTTTTTGATGGAAGGATGAGGACTCCGAAAGGGATAGACGGTCATCTTCACTTGGATAGGTACGCCGTTAATTTCGTCGTATTCCTCCTTAGTGCATACAACTTTGTGAAATTTTGCGCTCTTGAAAGTCAATTCGTCATGGTGCAACCAAGAGTCGAGGATGCCTTTTTCTTGGAGTATTGCATTTCCCTGATCTACTGCTTCCTTGTCAAGATCTTTCGGAGCATCCATCTCGATAATACGAAAGTACCTCGTGGGGAAAGCCACGATTCCAGCAAATTTGTAGTTCTCCACTGTTTTCCGCCGAGATTTGCCATACCTTGTTTCGAAATGCCTTCGTTCCAGATCTACAATGTGTCCGGTCCATTCCAAACGTACGTTTTGCGTAAGTCTATCCACCCTTTCATTCATTTCGCGCACATAACGCAACCAAGAGAGGACACCGAAAACAGAAGCAAAGGCACCTACCAATGTGACAGCGACGCTTCCAATCAGTAACCAGTCAGTGAAATCCAAGTCCAACATAATGCTTTTTTTGTTTCCTTCTCCTTGAGTCTCGCTCGCTCGCTTCTCGTGCACGAATAACACAAAGGACAAAATTTTATTTTTATTTTTATTTTTTGTCCCGAATAAGAAAAGGACACGTCAGATCAGATCCTCGCACTTTTTGTTACGACTGCAAGAGTGCCTCCAACTCGCTGATCAAGACATCGTTCATCTTCTCTTCACTCATCCGCTCGGCCAGTGTATTCGAGTCAAGATAGAGTTGTTTCGCGCCACTCACGTCCATGTCTATGGTGATTCGAAGCAGATGATGTCCTCGTGCAAACGACTCGGCGCGCACCTCTGCCTTTCGTGCGTATCCATTGTCTGCAAGATACTCGGCCAACTTTTCAATCTCCTCGTCTTGGACAGCGTCCAGACGCGTAAAGAGCGAAACCCGAGCCAGGTGGCCAAAGAATCCGCGACTCAGAGTTCGATCGATATCTCCATTGAGGAGTCGTTCGTACTTGCCTGCGACGCGCTTCGCCTCGGCAATTTCCTTGGCAGGTGGCAGTCTTAGGATCGTCGAGGGAGCCGTGTGGCGCAACACATTGCTGATGACACGCAGTTCGTTGGGCATGCTTTTCACTGTGCGTATCATCCCAATGTTGTCGCTCTTGTGCACAAAATCCGTCAGATTTACCCCATACGTGAGGTACCTTTGTTTTCCCTCGTCTTCCTCTTTCGGCGCGGAAGCAAGTCTTCGCGGAGCCATTTGAACGGGAAACACGCGGTCCATGGCGTAGATGCACTCTGTCGCCCGTACGCTTCCAAAAAAGGCTTTCTTGCCCGAGGAGGTTGCAGGTACGCTTGCATCGAACCCCGGCAGGTCAATGGTTCCTGTAATGGCGATTTTCTCTATGGTTCCAGGAGTCTTGAGACTGCGGTTGTACATGAGTTGCGAGAGGACAAGCTCCTTGGGCGTGATTCTTTCGTCCGTGTTGCCTGCGGGAATTCCGTAGATTTCCGTGAGCATGCGGTAAAACAAAGAGATGCGTAGATCCGGGGAAGCGTCCACCAAACGATTGGTTTCAATTGGCATCACAAACGCGGAGAATATCCCTTGGTACGCTTGAATCGACTCGGGTGTCACTTGATCCGACGGCATGCCAGACACAAGACGTGAAACCGCTTCTATGTGCAAAATGCTGCCATTGATGGAGGCTACCTTGTCTCCCAAACGTTCGTAGTACGAAGAAATGGCGTTTACCAGCGCGTTGGCTTGTCCCGTACCTTCCAAGGGAAGAGGCTTTGTCCATCGTTCCAAGTGTTGCTGTATCGCGTCGACATTCTCACGCACGGATTGTCCTATCTTCTTGGTCCTACTTATCTTTCCTCGTGCCACCTCCGTTGCTTTACGATTTCGCGACACGTCGAGTCTGTTCTGCACCGTCACGGGCTCTCCGCCCTCGGACATTTCCCACATGGGCTTGTGGAGCACACGCTCAGAAATCTCGGTTTGAACCTCTTGGGACAGAATCGAGCCGTCGGGCAAAGTTTCCACGCGGCTGCTTGTCCTCTGAATCGACTTAAGAACGTCCTTCTTGGGCAGCAATGCGCCGTACATGTGCGCACCAATCCCCGCTCTCAAATCCTTCTTGCTACCGACAATTACGCCTCCAATATGCGATGCGCTACTGTTTCCATCGTCGTCGTCCGGCGCTTCTCGAATGTTGCGTGAGGTGACGCTTCCGAGGACAGAGAAGGGCACGTAATTCTGCAGGACAGACTGAATCGCTAAGATGGTCGGATGGGCTGACTTGGCCGAGTACATCCCTGCCAGAATACGTGAGATCAGCTTGTCCAAGTCTTCGCAGTCTCCGCTGCGATCAATCGTCGCGTCGCCAAACATCTCGGTGCCAATCTTGAGGGTCTCTTCCCATCGTTGCACATACCGAGAAGGATGCTTCCCCGCAGAAACGCGTGTCATGCCCGACGCGTGAACCGCATGGTGAATCAAGTCAGGATCTTGTATAATTGCCTCGTAATTGGCCACCGCGTCCGTGTTCAAGTCGGCATAGTCCCCTCGGTACGTCATCGATGTGGGAAACGCCGTGGCAATCTCTGAGACAATGCGCACCACGCGGACGTACTCTGGATTGATGTACAAGCCCGAGAAAGATTGGGTACCTTTGGATTCGAGAGGGACAGCGTCCGGGGAGCTTAGCGCATCGTGATCGACCGCCGCAGCGTCTGTGCCCGAGGAAGATCTAGGTAACGACCCCAGTACAGGATTGTTGGCGTGTCGGACAAAGTCCTTTTCGGACATGTTGTGGCGTTCGAGCACGATGCGGGTTACATGGAGCAAGAAGGTAGAGCTTGGAAGTCTCTGCATGCCTCGGTCGTGATAGAACGTGAAGCCAGGAAGCGTGTGCGTATTGACCTTGTTCCAAGGGGCGTGCACGTCTTCTGCTTCAGGCAAGCTGGCTTCAAAGGTCCATCCCCTCTTTGAAATTCTTCCTCGTGCATCGCGCTCTGTAATGGTCGCAATGTCTTTGGTAAAGTCGGAGATAAAGGGGGCCATGTCACGTAGCACGTGCATCTTCATGGATGCAGCAATGCGCGAAAAGTTGCCTCGGGTAACGTCGTCCCGGCTGATCGGATCAAAAGACACGTGTTGAGCGAAAAAGTCTTTGGTTACGGGATCCTCCGTTCGCACAAACAAAAACAAGGACCCCTCATAGAGCGCTTCGTTCCGCGATTGTGGTTCCAAAGAGCCTTGTCCCTTGCTCTGGTTTCTCCTTCTCGTGCTCTCCAGATTTACTGTCTCCACGAGTTTGGCACGAGGATCTTGGGAAGAAACGGCGTTTAAAATCATGGGGATTTCGATGGGCTCCATGACTTTGCCGTCTTCTTCTCCGCAGCGCGCCAAGAACTGGCGAACCCTGGACGTAATCTCGGCAATGGAAACGCTGCCTGTGCCCGTGAGTGCATACGCCGACTTGCCCTCGCTATTACCAATGTCTGAGTGAATCTGGAAATGGATGGCTGCGTCCGCTGGGTACTTGGATTCAAAAACAAACTGCTGTTTGCGTGCACCCTTTTTTCGTGCTTTCTTACCAATCTTGGAAGCCGCATCTCCCGGCAAGGGAAAGAACAAAGTAAAATGGCTGAAATCGCTCACGAGCGTGTCTTCTTCTTGTCGCGAGAAGTCCTGCAAGGGCACTTGAATGGTTCCGTCGCGGATGTAAGGACGCTTGCTCTCCATCTCCGAAAGAAAGGCATCCACCGTCTCTTCTTCCTTGACGTCACCCTTGCCCGAGGTGGCACGTGCTGCAGCACTTGCTGTAGACGAGAGGATTTTGTGCAGACCCGTCTCCGCATCCCTTTCTTCAAAGAGCTGCTTTTCCTTATGAACGAATTCGAGTTTGCCGATTCCTTGGTCGCTCAGAGACGTCCAAATGTGTACAAAGGGACTCTTGTCGTGGCTCGAGAGATTGCTCACCAGACGAAGCGAGAAAAACAACTCGGCAAACAAAAGGTCTTGGCTTGCGTGCTTGAGGGTCTTGATATGGGAAGAGCGCACCTCCTCCACCTTGGGTACGTCCATCTTGTCCCTGGATCGGCTTCCAGAAGTCCTGGAGGCATAGACTTGCTTGTGCAAACGCTGTTGTTCTGCATCCACGACAAAGTCGGACAGCGCAAAATGCGTGCTCACTGGAACACGGATCATTCTTGTTTCCCCTCTTGCCCACGTTATTTATTCTAAAAAAAAAGCAGCCTTGTTACATCATTCTCTCCCCTGTCATTTATTTTTTTTCTTTTCTTTCACTTTTACGCGCTCTTACCATGTGTCGAGGAGCAAGGTTACAACTCCTTTCGGAGCCAGCGGTTGTTTTCTCTTTGTAACAGGACGATCTCCTCGTGCTTCCCTCAGAAACTCTTTCAGTGTCTCTACTGCACGAAGTGTGTCTCTATGCGTTACGTGTGTCATACTCCGCTGAATCCAGCGATACAGGCCATCCCAGAAGAGGTCCCACTGCGCCACGACCTTTTTCTCTGCAGGAAGGTGTGGATCTTGTTCGTCTTGTTGCAGTGTAGCAATGTCACTGATCGTGGGAACTCCCTGACGAAACCGGTCGGCTGCGTCAAACGGATTGTTGGAAACAACCGGCACGCCCTTTTCCACAGGCGCTATTTTCTCCTCGTGCATCAGGCTCAACAAACGCGTAGTCGTCGCATACCGTTTTTCGGGCTCGCCTGCTTCCGCCATGCTGTTCGTAACTTTCCAAATGTCTCGGATTACCACTTCAATCTCTCCCATGACAGATTCTTTCTCTTCTTCTTCCCCCCTAACCATTGTCCCCGTGACTACTTCTTCTGGAGGAGGAAGAAGAGGAATCCGCCGTCTGGGTTTTGCTCGTGCTTTTTGCTTTGGTGGAGGAGGAGCACGAGGAGGAGACTCGAGTGGTTCCATAGGTGGTTCTTCTTCCTCGGTCTCTTGAGCCCACCATGGGTGTCCAATGGAAATGTTCTTCGCGGAGAAATCCGTACGAAAGACGACTGGACCTTCTTCCCTTTCGTTCCCCCACCTCAGTATGGATTCGTACGTGTTGAACGAGTCTTCGTACATCATGGCTCCGTACGTCCCCAGCAAGTAATACGCCGACGGTCCTCTTCCAAACGTTGCATCGTCCTCTGCGTGAATAAAGTCTTGGTTCGGGATGAGGATTCGGATGGATTGGGACGGGTAGTAAAAGTAGGGTCCCTTGGGGCGCTTCCACTCTTGAAAGTCTGCGTACGTCTGAATCTCTCTCGAAAGGATTTCAATGGCACGGATGCCGTGCATCGTAACCCGAAGTTCTTTGTTCTCTAGAGCAGTCCAGTGCGAATTGAATGTATTCAGACCGTTTTTCATCAAGTGGAAAAGAACGTTCAGGCGCTCGAGATTGTGCCGAATGATGGCGTCGTAGTGAGCTTCAATGTACGTTCTAGCCTGCGGAAAGTCTGCGGTTATTTCACCGTAGAGTGCGCCAGGAATATAGTCGCGGTGTATCTTGTTCAGTTGCAAATTTTGATTGACCGCTCGAATCATGGCTTGCAAGCGATCCGCGCCCATGTCCAGCTTGTACTCATCGTCGGGAAGTGGGTCAATAAAGCTTTCCGAAGGCTTGGCTCGGATCAGGTGAACAATGTCTTCCATGGATTCTACGACCATTTGAGGGTTTCCAAGACGAGTAACAATCGGATAGGTCAATCGCAGCCGAATCTCCTTGCGGTCCAGAGGGACTTCTCTTTCTCCGCGCACCGGTGAGGGGGGTTGAGCACGAGGAATGCTTCCCGTTTCGCTTATTTCAGCCAGCGAGGGGACCTCGCCCTCTCGCAGCAAGGTTTCCGCAGGGATTCCCCCCGTTTCAAGAATGTCTTGAAATACAGGATCCAGTGCGTGCGTGTAAAAGGCAACACGAGTAGGATCCACCGTAGACTCTCCAATGCGAGCTCCGTGTTCGGTTGAAAGGATGTGGTGGTTGGACACGATCGTTTCCGTCTCTTTCTGGATCACCCTCACCTTGGTAGAAAACAAGAGTGAGGTGAATCCGAGAGCGCGCAGCAGCGCTTGCACCCTCTTTATCTGTATCGGCCTATTCTCTCTGTCGTTTGTAAACAATGCGCTCGTCGTCCTCCACGAAGCCATCCACAAGAACAACAAGTTTCTCTGCGCTTGGCTTGGAAGAATGTCAACATGGAGGACTTTCTTTACAAACGTGCCGCCTTGCTTTGGATCCGCCGCGATCTTGGGTAAGACAGAAAAGAGTCTCTTTTGAAGATGATCCATAGCCAAGTTGGCGTACGCAATCAGCATAACCAGTATCCTCCTCTTCTCTCTCAGCTCTCTCCGAATCGCCTCGGTTGGATGCCTACGCTTGGGCTCCGAGACGACCTCTTGAGCCATACTGTGTTCGCGCTTGACTCTTTGGCCACCGTCTCTGACAGAGAGCCATGCGTTCCGAATCGGCGTTGAATCAAAATGGCGAAACGGGAGGCCATGAAAGAGTGAAGTCACGTTGCACCACGCTGCTGTAACGGCATCGGACGTCACTTTGGTCTCTCGTAGAAACTCTTGGACTCTCCAAAGAGCTATAGGGTCTGTGACACCCTGGTGAATGATGTCGCCTTCAGCGGCAAGGGGGGACATGCCCTTGGGAACAAAGTTGCTCGTGACCCCCAGCATCGACCGGACCAACTCGAGGCCAGAGGCTGGAAACGTTCCCGCGTATTCGTTGTAGCCTTCGAGCGAAGTGGGTTTCATCACCATGGTATACTGCGTCCATTCTTCGTGAATGGTTTCCTTGCCGTAGGGAAAGACCTTTTCTTCCTCGAGCGCGTCCTTTTTTGTCTGACTGAAAAAGAAGCCAGTCTCTGTGGTCCAGCCACTGTCTTTCTGTGGAGCAAAGTGCTCGACAGGAATCCGGGGAGAGTAGTCCTTGATTTCTCGCAACTCCGGTTCTTGAACGTCGACCGGTACTGTATCAAAGATGTTGATTTTGTGCGTTTCAATGTCGACGGTCCAGGGAGCTCTCTCGTAATCCAGATTGACCGAGTCTATCTCGTGCTGTGCATAATCCCATAGGATTTCCTCTCCCGCGTGAATCATTTTCGAATAGGTGTTGACAAGCCACGGTACGAGTTTGTACGGTTCTGCGTCCCTTGTCGCCGCGTCCTGATTAAGCACGAGGATAAACTGCAGCGTGCAATTGTTGTAAAAGCGACTCGTATTCGCAATACGCGCGTCGTTTCCTTGTAGTCGAGGGTCAATCTTGAGCTGCACCCCGCCAAGCTTCAAGAAATCTGCCGCGTAGTACAAAGGGTCCGGGTGATCCAAGCCGTGCGTTTCGGCAAACAGTATCCCCACGTTCTTTCGAACGCCACGTTCAATCTCTTCGAGTGTCTCTTCGTCTGGAGTCTCTATCCCTTCCTCTGCTCGGTCGGCCAGTTCCTTCCGCACGCTTATAGGGATTTGCGCCTTGTACGCATCGTACAACTCTTTGTGGTCGTTGAGATACTGGATGAGCCTTGTGTCAAACTCGTTTTGGGTAACCAGCTCGCCCAGAAAAGGAAGAATCGGCTCTCCGGGGACAATATCCTCCTTGGCGTACAGCCCAAGTCCCCGACTAGCGTCCCCGGTGTACCGCACCACGGCCTTTTTCGTGCTTCGAGTAGACTCGTAGTTTTCAATGTAAACACGAGCCGATTTGGCCACAGTATTTTCCGGTTTTGCTGTGGAATCCTTGGCTTCCTCGGCTCTTGTTCTTTGCAGGTAGTTGGTCTCGTCCGTGTTGGAATAGACATTGTCGTAATGAGATAGCACCATATGCGCGTTTACATAGATGTGATACCCTGCGTTTTTCGACCATTCTTCTTGGATGGTTTCTCGCGCAGCGTTGCTGTAATTCATCGAGTGTGTAAGCTCAATATACCGCGTACTTCCTTCTCGGATAGCCGGTCCTGTCTCTTCTTCCACTTCTATTGCCGCGCCTTCTTCTTGTACTGTTCCTGGAGGAAAACCCGTCGCACCCGATCTCGTTCTACCAGTGAAAAACGCCGTGGAAGAGACAAGAGACATGTCCTTTGTTTGCTCGAGAGCCCTCTCCATTTGAGCAATGTTCCCAAATCCCTGCAAAAAGACATCCATCTTGCCATACTGAGCCTGCCGCCTCGAGCCGAAAAAGGCGGACGTGATCTCGGAAATCGTCTGGATCATCTCCCACGAGTCTTGGATAATACTATTGCGTTTCACTTCGAGACTCATGGCTGTGTCGGAAATCTTTCCTCGTGCATCGTCGTCATACACCGCATGCGGCGTATTGGCATAATTGTCCACTTCCAACTTTGGGACCAAGTCTACAATGGCTGAGACTCCGTAGAGGCTCGCAAGACGCTTGAACGCAGGAGCAATAAATACAAGCGCAGGGACTTCGCGAGGCACTGGAACGCCGTAATACTTGACCCGGTCTTGTTTCGTTTCCGTGCGGATCGTCCACGCTTGGCGGGATGCATACGACACGTAGCGAAGAGGCTGGTGCCACTCGGGCCTCGTCCTTTCGCGCTCTCTTCCGTCCGTAGTCACCGCAGTCTGTAGAGCACGATGATGTTCTTCGCTCTTGTAATAATCCAAGAGTGGCACGTCCACCTTTCCCTCGTTACGAGATTCGTCCGTTGGAATCGCCACGCCAGAGTATAGGGAGTGTATAAGATTGAACCGTTTGAAACGTTCCTCGTGCTCCAAACGATATGCCTGCAGTCGCTTGACTTCCGTTTGAGCAATCTCAATGACTTCTTCTTCCCCTTCTTCTTCCCCTCCTCTCGCTTCCACAATTTCTCGTGCACTTATTTTTTCTGGACGACCGTCGATGAATCGCATGCCAGCGTCGTGAAGGACCTTGGACGGTCGATCATTCTCAATAACGAGTCGTTCCTTTCCTCTATAGTCGTAGAGACGATCGGGTGGGTAAATGAAGCCTGCCGATCGAGAGTACAAACCAATCTCTTTGAAAAAGTTGATTCCGCTCAGGTCGTATGTCCACATGAGTTCCTCTCCTGGCTGAATCGTGCGCGTGTAGACGTTGACAAGCCACGCTTGTTGTTCACCATTTACAATCCAGTTCACAATGGCACAGTTGGCAATGTTCTTGGACACGGCGCCGTTGGAAAAACGCACCAAGTGAGGCTTGATTGCAGGCTTTTCGGTTTCTTCTTCTTCTTCGGTTCCTTCTTCTTCGGCTGGTGTCCGGTGGTGTACAGCACGAGGAGGGATCGAAATAGAGGCAGGAGCAATGTAGAGCGGTTCTCCCGTGATCCGGTCGTTTCCGTAAAAGGCAATGTCGTCGGGCGAATAATGTTTCCGGTCGACTCTTTTCTCCTCTGCGCCGTAGAGCTGCGAGTGCGACACAATGAGACCATCAAAGGGCATGATAAAGCTTCCTGGCGGTATCCCACGAGGATCGTCGCAAAAGAGTCCGTTCCCCTTGAGATGGTCTCCGGTGTGGCGTATCCGCAAGAGAGGATCGTGTTCCACTGTATTGCGTCTACACATCCACTCCTGTAAAAGATTCACTTGTTCTTCGGCAAGGTGTGCACCACCTTGTTTCGGATCGTCTTCCCCCGAGGTCCCTTCTTCAGCAGGGATACGAGCTCGAAGACCCTCGAGTACCGAGTGCGCAATGTAGTTGGACCATTCCGAGGGATCAAAGCCTTCCAGGATAAAGTCGTCCGCAAACCGGACTCTGGAAAAGGACTGGTCCCACCACGACGGAAAAGCAATGCGTGCATCTTCGGGATTCATATCCAGGACAATCTGTTGGTTGACCGGAACCCTTTTGCCTGCTTCCTCGTGCACCCACATCCTCTCGTCGGAAAACTCAAGAGTTGCTTTCCACGAGGGCAAGGTACTCGTCTTAAATGCACCCAGCGCATACAGACGTTGTTTGTGGTCTATCGTGTCTACCCACGACATGGTGTGATCAAATCGGGAGATCAGGTCCAGTTCCTCGGACGTCCTTTCGTCAATGGAGTACGTCCTTCTGCGGTACTTGTTCCTCAAGTCCTCGTAATGTCCGCGTACATCGGAGGCCGAAACTTTGGAAAAGTGCAGACCCGGTTCCGAGACGCCACCAGAAACGACGCCCGTAGAAGGAGCATACATTGCAAAGTAGTTTCCAAAGAGGGCGTGTCTCCGAAACGAAAAGTACGTAATGACCGCAATGGCCATCCGGGAGAGCTGCGCAATCTCGTTCAAATGCCACATGCGTAGAGGACTCAGCCAATAGAGTTCTGCCATGGACATTTGCCCATGGGTAATGTCTTCGGCCATTTCCCAGTGACTCTGCATGATTTTCCGGTATTCTTGTGCATACGATGCAATCGTATCGTCGAGCAAGCCGAGGTGTATCTTGCGGGCATCGGCCGACGACTTCTCTTTGCGGACGAACTCCTTGCCGTAGAAACGGTCGACAATGGCGTCCGTAGGGAAATTCTCCCGCGTGGTTTCAAACTGCTCCCCCAAGTCTCCCATGCTGTCGGAATAGATGGGTGTCATAGACGAGAGTACGCCCCAGACGGCACCACCCCGATCTTGCAATCCAATGGGTCGAAACGCGGAGCCAATCCGGTCGAGTTTGACGGCGTAGGAAAACCACAGGTTGAGCAAGGAAGCTTGTGCGCTCATGGGCGACATGGTGCACGCAAAGCGCAAAAAGTCGTAATCCCGTTGTCCATTGGTCATGGACGAGAAGGACCGTATCGTGTCCATCATGGAAGAGAAGTTGTCCACGTAGGTGTTGGAAACTTCCAAGCCCATGCGGTGGAACCATGTAGTCATCTTCCTCATGCGACCCTCTCGAGTTTTCACCGCCTCTTGTCCAATACGCTTGGACAAGATGGAAGGCATCATGTGCTTGGATAGTCGGGCAAAGTCTACCGGCGTGTAAATCGCACTGTTTCCCTCCGGTTGTGTTCCTTTCTTTCCCTCCGTGGACGCGAAGCGATTGTCAATGGCAATGAGGGGCGGGTAATGCACCTCGTCTGTGTCGCCACGTCCAATGGTAATTTTCGTATAGTACGCTCTGTACAAAAGCTCGCGCACCACCATACGAAAAATGCTCGCGTTTGGTGTTTCGATGGTGTGGGGAAGGGTGTACCGACCCGTGTGTCCCGCTTTCACTTTGAGTACGTATTTTTTTTTTGGTTCTGTCGCACTCGCAGAAGGTAGGACTTCCTCGAGCTTGGAACGCAGGGAGAACTCTTTGTTTTCCTTTCTCTGGTGTACCTCCGGATAGTAATCCAGAGACACGGGGTACGTGAGTTCCGTCCGCTCCGCGAATGCATTCGAAAAGGGTACCAGCGCAGCGTTTTTGTAGAGGGCGGTTCGAGCGACTCCGCGCTTTACTAAAAAGAACGCGTTTTTCTCTTTGGGTGTTTCTTTTCCTCGACCCGTCTGTCCTTCTAAAAAGGTAAAGTGGATCTCCGCGTTGGGAATATGCTTCCCAGTACCCGCGTTCTTTTCCAAGAGTTGCTCCAAAGTGTCTTCTTCGATGCGTACCGAGAACAGGGCCTCGGTCGGCTTCTCGTTGAAAAAGAGAAAGAGTCGATGCTCTTGACCTCTGAAATGACTCTCACGATGAAAGATCTCGAATCCAAGTTTTTCTGTTACCATTCGAACCTTTGTCTCAGATACGCCCCTCCTCAGTCCAAAGTCAATGTGGCGCAGATGAATGTCAAACGCTAAAGAATCCTCCAGCGCCATGACATCGACCATGGCAATGGTTCCGAGTGGGGGATTGTGCACGAGGAATCCATCGTACCCAAGTCCATGCACGAGGAGCGTCTTGACTTCGTCTCCTGGCGAAGCAAGTCCAAACAGAGTGGCAGCGCCAAAGGGAAAAGTCAGAATAGAGTCCACCGGCATCACTGATAGAAATTCTATACTGGCGCGTTGCTCCTCAAAGGGGTTTTCCTTGGTGTCCAAGGATCTCCTCAAGGTGGACACCATGCGTGCAAAGCTGGGGGATTTCTTCCCGAGGCTGTCGTAAATCTCTACGAATCGGTTGACGGTGAGCGCGTCCGAAAGATCCGGCAGCGTGATTTTTCTCCCTGTGAACACGGGGACAAAAATGAGTTGCGCCGATGCCGCGTGGAAAACCTTGGCCTTGGCCGTGCTGTCACCCCCTTCAGAAGTCGTTGCATCCAGTATTTCCTGGACAATGTCTCCTCCTATGACCAAGTCGAGCGCTTGCAAAATCTTCTCTTCCTCTGTAGCAATCGGTGCTCCTGCTGTCGCGGGAAAATTACTCGGTTGCACCGCTTGGAAAAAGTTTTGCAAGAGGACGCAGGTCTGCAGCGTCATCAGAGGAACCAGTCGCACGGACGAATCTTTCCTCGTGCCAAACAACCTGTTGCGAACCCGTTCGAGATTTAGTCGCACCCCTGGGGTAGGTGGCTCTGGTCTAGCTGTGCGTTCCCTGGGCATGCCGCCTTCGCGGAAAGAACCAAAGGCTTCCTCGTCAAAATACAAAGGCATGAAAAAGAGGCTCCCTCCGAGGAGTCCTGCGTGCACGCGAATCTCATTCTCATAGTCGTAGAGCGCATCTCCTCGGAGCGCTGCTTGTCCCGCGTTTAGACGGATACGAAGCCGGTTGAACGGAAAGCCAATGTCTTGCGTCATCATGGAAAAGGGGTCCCCCATCTTGGGTTTGTTGAAGCGCCGCATCATCCTCTCGTGTGCAAACGCAATCCGTCTCGTGGACGCGCCCGAGTTGCGCGCATAGTAAAACATCTGATCCGAGAGATCTTCCAATTCTGGCGAGCTTTTAGAAGGCTGGGGGAAACGCTTCCTCCGCCACTTTTTGCCGTCTTGAGGCGTCCGGAGAATGGGCACCGTCTTTTTGCGTTCCCGAACCAAAGCTTCCCATAGAGTTTCCTTTTGTATTTGTCCGTGCTTTTCCTCGAGCTCCTTTCTTTTCTCTTCCATCTCAAGTTCGATTTTTTTCTCTTCCTCTTCCTCGTGCTTTCGCTCTTCCGCGAGCTCCCGACCTGAGAGCTGTTCGACTTGCTCCCGCACGTTTTTTCTCCTCTCTGCTTGTTTTTCCTCTTGCTGTTCCTTCGAAGGAGCAATCTCGGCCAACTTGCGCGCACCATCTTCGCCTACCTTTCTAGAGAAATAGAGGCCTTTGCCGCTTTTATCCAACGTATCTTTCCTCGGACCATCGAGGAACTCCAGCGTGGCCAAGTAGGACCATACCGAAATGTCTTCAACGCTGATACGTATATCTTCGGCCAGCTCGTGCTCTTCCTCCATGGAAAATAGAGATAATCCAGAAAGCAAGCCTTCGGTAAAACAAAACAAAAAAAAAAGAGAGCACGAGGAAAGGGTAACCGGTAACCGGTAACCCGTAAAGGGTAGTCGCTTGAGAAAAGGGAGGCAACGACTCGTTCTATCAACTGTAGCATTTCATTTTATTTTCATCTTTGCCTTTTTTTTTTAAAGTTTTGTCGGCCTTCTGGGGTTGGCACTCTACGTGTAGAGAGTCCCTCCTACAACAGGTGCAAGAATCCTCGTCCTTCCAAAGACCTTACCCCAGTCATTCATGTCATCCGGAAGTATTGCCGCGGTTTTCAATAGTTTGACATTCTCCTGCTGTTGCTTCGTGGTGAAGTTCTGGTCACCGCTGTTGCCAAACTGGTGCGCGCGGCGCTGTTTCGTGAGTTTCATCGCGTCTATCATCCTCGGGTCCAATCCTAGAGAGAGTGCGTCCATGGGGGAGTCATAGTCGAATTGAGTTTGCGTTTGGAAACTCGTATGCAACATTCCACCCGCGTTTGTAGCAGCTTGTGCTGAGCCCGAGGAAGGAGAAGAACTAGCAGACGACGCAGCCGCAGCACTAGGCGTCCCAGTTTCAAGACTAGGCTGTTGACCGCTCGAAGCACTCGGAAGCGATCCAGACGCGTTAAACATGCTACTGGCAGAGTAGGAC
>SDBT01010446.1_pt1 | contig 14983 bp, 10 predicted proteins | sample 2277101 | NCBI WGS metagenome assembly SDBT01 (sample SAMN10404973, study PRJNA504765) | marine sediment metagenome | isolation source: marine sediment core GS10_PC15, 103 cmbsf | place: Arctic Ocean: Southern Knipovich Ridge | collected 2010 | reverse complement strand
TTGCAGTCAGCTTTGCCGCAGCCGACTTCCTCACCGAAGTCATAGTGCAGTTCGCTGCACGGCCCGCACGGCCCCGTGTCGCCCGCCGGACCCCAGAAGTTATCCTTCTCACCGAACCTCAGGATTCTTTCCTCTGGCACGCCAATGTCCTTCCAGGACTGGAAAGATTCGTCATCATCGAGATAGATAGTCGCCCAGATTCGTTCCGGGGTCAGTTTAAGCCACGCGGTAACGAACTCCCAGGCCCAGGCGATGGCCTCTTTCTTGAAATAGTCGCCGATGCTGAAGTTACCCAGCATCTCGAAAAAGGTGAGGTGGCTGGCATCGCCGACCGACTCAATGTCGGTCATGCGGAAACATTTCTGACACGAAGCAAGACGGGGGTTGGACGGAATCGCCTTGCCCAGATAGAAGTCTTTGAACTGCACCATGCCGGCGCTGGTGAAGAGAAGGGTGGGGTCTCCATGCGGGATAAGAGAGTCACTGGGGATGATGGCATGCCCCTTCTCGGCGAAAAAATTCAGATAAGCATCTCTCAATTCATCGCTGGTCATCGATAACTCCACGTAATAACCGAACGAACGGTCGATTATTTGATTTTAGGCGTAAGACGTTGTAGCTGTCAAACGAAGGTTACGTTGCACGCACCGTTGCCCGCTGGCACAGTTCGGCAATTAATATATTGATGGCAAGTTCGGCGTCATATCTTCCCGTTTTAATCGCCAGGTCAGTCTCCAGAAGCTTGTGATATACTTCCTTCAATCGTGGCAGTGTATACCGGCTTGCCTGTTCCTGAGCTCGTCGCAGTATAAATGGTGAAGCTATTTCCAGCCGGCCCATAATCTCCGCGTCAGACCGGCGCTGATTTTTCAATTCTTTTACCCTGACAATGAGTCGTGCCTGCCTGGTCAGCATAACCAGAAGATATGCCGGCGATGCCCCTTTTTGCAGCAACTGCTCCGCCAGCTTTTCCGCCGTGCCTCCCCTGAACTCAAGAATGGCATCGGCCAGATTAAAGACACTGGCCTCATGAACGTAACTCACCACCCGCCTGACATCATCGGCTTCAATCTGCCCGCCACCGGTAAATAGAATCAGCTTGTCAATCTCACTGGCCATTATCCAGAGATTGCCGCCCACATAATCTGTTAACAGGGTAACCGCCTGCGGCGATATGCTGCCACCGTTGCCCGCCACACGATTCTGTACCCACAGTATTAATTGCTCTTTTTTCAGCAGTGGAAACGACTTCACCTTCGCTTTTGCTGAGAGTGCGCTGAGCAAAGGATTTTTATTGCTTATTTTCCCATCCACCAGCACCAGTACGGTGCTCTCAGGCACGGTAACCAGATAGTCGGCCAGCGGCTGGTGCTCACTCTGCCGGTTTGATACACCGGCGGTCCTTTTGCGCTGCCCCGACTTCGCTCTGGATTCAAAGCGCCCCAGCAGACCCTGAATGATAACCAGCCGTTTCTCGGCGAGAAAGGGCATCGCTTCAGCCACGGTCCTGAGCTGGTCAATGGTCGCCTGCGGCGCGTCGAGTACGGTGGTATTGGTGACCAGGGCGGTCTCATCACCGATGGTGCTTTTTATCTCATTTAGCACTTGTTGACGGGAAAAATCGTCTTCTCCGTACAGTATGTAGAGCAAAGGGCCATCCCTCCGGCACGATTTGCCTCTCCATTCTACCACAACCAAACTGCCGGTTGTTTATTACCTGGAATTGCAAAAATCCTATTGAGAAATTATCGCACAAAGAGTAGACTTTATATCAGTTAAACGATATCCGGTTGACACTTGTTTAAGTTAAGAGGTGCACCAATGTCAGAAAGATCTGATGAATTGAAGAAACTGTCCGAAATCGCTGCCGATATGAAACTGCCGACTGACATCAGGAGAAAAGCCATCGAACAGCTGGGGGTTATCTGCACCCATGATGCCCTGCTTGCCCTGCTGGACATTGCTGCCAATGAGAACCTGGTAACGAAGGAACGGGACCTCGCCCTGAAGCAGGCCAGAGAGGTGATTAAAAAGACGAGCCTGCAATAATCAACCCTCTATTCCATGTGCGGTTGACCTGATGAGTATTGCTGTTGGCATCATCGGCCCGGGTAAAAGCGGCAAAACCACCATCTTCAATGCCCTGACCGGAAGTAAAGCTGAGGCTGGAGGCTTTGCCAGCGATGGTCTCGCCGCACACATTGGCGTGGCCAAAGTCCCCGAACCACGCCTGCAGACGCTGGTCGATATGCTGCAGCCCAAACGCGTGGTCCCCGCCGAGGTACGCTATATTGACGTCGGTGCTTCCGTGAAGAGCCTGGCGACCGCTAAAGGGATTGGCGGCGAACTGCTCAGCCAGCTCAGCAATGCCGATGCGCTGATTAACGTGGTACGGGCCTTTGCCGACGATAGCGTACCCCACCCCGAAGGCAGCCTTGACTTAGAGCGCGACATCGCCACCATGAATATAGAACTCATTTTTTCCGACCTCGCCATCATCGAACGGAGGCTGGAGAGAATCGAGGATTCCCTGAAAGGGGCCAGGCCACCGGAGCGCCAGGCCATCCTTCATGAGCAGGAGACCCTGCTGAAGTTCAAGGCGGAACTGGAAAAAGATATACCTATACGGTCACTATCACTTGCCGCCGGGGATGCCCGACTGCTCGCCGGCTATCAGTTCCTCACCGCCAAACCTCTGCTCATCGTGGTCAACATCGGAGAAGAACAACTGTCTGAGACCGCCAACCTTGAAACCGAATTGAACTCCCGACATACACAGGAGAAGTCCCGTATCATCGCCCTGTGCGGCAAACTGGAAATGGAGCTCGGCCAGCTTGATGAGCCGGCTGCCGCCGAGTTCCGCGCCGATTTCGGTCTGACCGAATCAGGCCTCGACCGTGTTATCAAGCAGTCCTACGAGCTGCTGGGACTGGTCTCGTTTTTCTCCACCGCCCACGGGGAGGTGAAAGCCTGGTCCGTTCCGCACGGCACCAGCGCATTGACAGCCGCCGGTAAAATTCACTCTGACATGGAACGCGGCTTCATCAGAGCCGAGGTCATCAGCTACGATGACCTGGTCAGGTGCAGCAATCTAGCTGAAGGACGCAAACAAGGACTGCTTAAGCTCGAGGGGAAAGAGTACATCGTTAAGGATGGCGATGTCATTACCTTTCTGTTCAACGTGTAGGGGTATTACCGGACGTTCTTAAATTGTGGGTGCCAGCCCGGCGAACAATAAGCTGTAGGCTATCCTGCCCCACCACCATCACCACCTCCCCGATGTCGATATCCCCATCGATTGATTTCGCCCCCCAGAGCTCGCCCTTTATCATGACCTGGCCTTCCGGATGCAGCGGGCTTCTCACCTTACCCTTGCTGCCCTCCATGGTAGGCAGGCCGACCAGCGTCTGCCGCCTCAGGATGTGAGTGACAAATATGAAGTCGGCCACGGCGAACACCGCCCAGAAGACCATCACCGCAACCAGCACCCACAGCGGCACCTGAATGTCAAATTCCGGAAGCACCCAGCGCCATATGACGTAGTAGGCAGCCTCCACCACCAGGGTGCTGACAATTGCCAGTATTAATCTTGCCGTGGTCATCTTTTCGTCCTGTTACCTGTTTACCAATTATAGCAGGAGGAGAGAGTGAAGGTAAGTAAGCTAAATTTATAAAAACTTATGTTCTATGTCAAGGCTGATAAAATATTGGTAGTGGGTCAATTTAAATTTGGCAAAGGTCTTGACATGATGCCATTATGGAGTATACTTTAATCACACTATAATAGGAGGTAGGAAAATGCCAGGAGTTTTTAAACCTCTAGCTACAATACTGGTTTGGGTACTGTGGGTTGCTGGAATGGTAATGGGTTTCAGTACCTTAATAATCGGCGCTATCGGTGGTGACCTATTTAATCCTGCGCAACCCACGCCTATGGTGTATCCGGCTCTTTTCGCAGTTGCCCTTGCCTATGGAGTTGGGGCAGTAATTGTCATGCGATTAAGACAGAAGATGGAATAAAGTATAGTTGGTCACCTTTAATCAGCTAGTTTTACAATATCCTCTTATTGTCCAGATGCGCTCACTAATCCCTGCTGCCCATATAGCCACCAACCACAACCGAGCAGAACCTCGATGAAATAGTTCTTGACAAATAATCGTATCGGACTATAATTGTAGTATCAATAACAACCTGTAAGGGAGGTATCACTATGTATGCATCACTAACCACATTTAAAACCGCACCTGGAAAGCGTGCCGAATGCGAAGGACTGGCTGATAAATTATTTCCAATTATGAAGGGGATGAAGGGCTTCAAGAATGTAGTGTATCTTGGCGATCCTGATAACAATGAATATGGCTCCCTTTATACATGGGAAACGAAAGAGGACTTGGAAGCTGCGTATAATTTAATACAGCCCAAATTGCAAGAGGCGCTTGGCCCACTTGTTATTGAGCCACCGGTTCGAAAGGTATATGAGGTCTACGAACCGAAAGCATAAACTGGCGTTATACAAAAATTCATACGTAAATCGATGATGGCTAGACTTTTTTTGTTTCGCACATCCCTATGATACGTATGAGTATTGACAATATTTCTATTTAATGGTATTATTAATCTTTGACTATGGCCTCTGAGAGTTTATCCCCATCATATGTTTCCTTTCATTATAGGCATTAGTGCCACACGCCTCAGTTACTGAAGTAAAAGATTAGGGATTTTGTGTCTTTTTTAAGGAGTAGGTATACGTATGGTTTCTATTCTACCAGCCAGTGAGCATGCTATTCATCCCGTTCCCAAAAAATCTTACGCCAAATTACCACAAATTTTAGATGTTCCCAACCTGATTAAAATCCAGCTCGACTCCTTCCAGCGCTTCCAGGAAGACGGCCTCAAGCATCTTCTCCGGGAAATTTCGCCCATCAAAACGCTGACCAGCAACAAGCTGGAACTCAGCTTCATCGGCTACGAGTTCCGCGAACCGCGCCAGGGCCGTTCCGAGAGGGAGTGCCGCGACCGTAATTTAACTTTTTCCGCACCTCTTTATGCCAGGGTACAGCTGCTGATAAAAGAGACCAGAGAGATAAAGGAACAGGACCTTTTCCTGGGCGACATACCGCTGATGACGGCCAAAGGCACCTTTATCACCAGCGGTGCTGAAAGAGTCGTGGTGAGCCAGTTGCTGCGCTCTCCAGGCGTTTACTTCACTGTTGAAGAAGACGCCTCCTCAGGACGTGAACTCTGCTCTGCCAAATTGATTCCCACCCGGGGCGCTTGGCTGGAATTCGAGACCAGCAACCGTAACATTCTATCCGCCAAGATAGATGGCAAGCGGAAAATCCCCATCACTACCCTGCTCCGTGCCATCGGATATGGCAGCGATGAGGAGTTGCTGAATCTTTTCTCCAGCGATGATAACATCCCCGAACATCCGTATATCTCCACCACCATTGAACGCGACCCGCTCATCAAGGACCAGGCAGAAGCCCTGCTTGATATCTACCGCAAAGTCAGACCGGGAGAGCTACCGAACCTGGAGAACGCCAAGAAGCTTATCCAGAACCTGTTCTTCGATCCACTACGGTATGACCTGGGTACCGTTGGGCGCTACAAGCTCAACAAGCGACTCGGCCAGTTCCGCATCGCTGCGGAAAAAATATTAAATGGCATTGAGACACTGGAGTTGCCCTTCGAAACGGCAGAATTTGTTCCCCAATTACGTCAGGCTGGAGAGCGAAACGACCGCGAGGTTATCAGGATATTCAAAGACCTCAAATCGGCACTGGCCAACAAGCTTGACCACCAGGAAGAACTGCTCCAGTTTTATACTATGCTTGAGGAAACGCTCAAACGACTGGAAGAACGCGCTCTGACCAGAGACGACATCGTTGAGATTGTCCGACACCTCATACTTATCAATAACGGCTTAGATCACGGCGATGACATCGACCATCTCGGCAACCGGCGTGTACGCACGGTCGGTGAGCTGATGCAGACCCAGTTTCACGTAGGTTTGCTGCGACTCGCCCAGTCAGTCCGGGAGCGCATGAGCATTATCGGCACGGAGGCAATAACCCCCAGCGCACTGGTTAATATCCGCCCCGTGGTGGCGGCGGTCAGAGAGTTCTTCAGCAGCTCGCAGCTTTCACAGTTTATGGACCAGACCAATCCGCTGGCCGAGATAACGCACAAGCGCCGCCTTTCGGCAATGGGACCCGGTGGCCTCTCACGCGAGCGCGCCGGCTTTGACGTCCGCGACGTTCACTTTTCGCACTACGGTCGGATTTGCCCCATTGAAACGCCGGAAGGCCCGAATATCGGCCTCATTGGTTCGCTGGCTACCTACAGTAGAATCAACGAGTACGGTTTTATCGAGACACCCTACCGTAAGGTTATAAACAAGATAAATAGCACCGATGAGCGGCTGGTCGGCAAGACAGTCAAAGAGGCAGTCGTCGATAGCAAAGGAAATAAGGTAGTCAGGGCAAAGGCTACCGTGACTCCCGCAATTGCCTCCAAGCTGGCCAAGCTATCGGATACCAGAATTAAAGTAGAACCCTTTGTTTCCGATGAGATTATCTATCTATCTGCCGATGAGGAAGAGGAATTTACCATAGCTCAGGCAAATGCCCGCCTTGATGAAAACAACCGGTTCCTGGAGGAAAAGATTGAGGCCAGGCGAGGCAACCACTACCTGATGGACACGGCGGACAACATAGCCCTGATGGACGTTTCACCCAAGCAAATCGTCAGCGTGGCCACGGCACTGATTCCCTTCCTCGAGCATAATGACGCCAACCGAGCCTTAATGGGTGCCAACATGCAGCGACAGGCGGTACCCCTGCTCTCCCCCGAGTCGCCCCTGGTGGCTACGGGCATGGAGGCAGAGGCTGCCAGACACAGCGGCCAGGTTATCTTCGCCCGAAATGCCGGGGTCGTTACCGAAATCGGTAGCGTCAACGATGCCGGTGCCGAAGCCAAATATCGCATTGTTATCACCACGGATAACGGTCGCAAAGACGAATATGAGTTGATGAAATTTCTCCGCACCAATCAGGGAACCTGCATCAACCAGCGCCCTCTGGTAAATAAAGGTGACCGCATTGAAGCCGGCCAGGTAATCGCTGATAGTTCGGCTACTGAAGATGGCGAACTGGCCCTCGGCCAGAATGTACTCTGCGCCTTCATGAGCTGGGAAGGCTACAACTTCGAAGACGCCATTATCATCAGCAGCCGCCTGGTGGAAAATGACAAGTTCACCTCAATTCATATTGCCAAGCATGAGATAGAATCCCGTGATACCAAACTGGGCCCGGAAGAAATCACCCGGGACATCCCCAACGTTGGCGAAGAGAGCCTTCGCGAGCTCGATGAGAGTGGCATCATCCGCATCGGTGCCGAGGTAGGACCCGATGATACACTGGTCGGTAAGATAACTCCCCGCGGCGAGACGGAGCTTTCTGCCGAGGAGAAACTACTGCGGGCGATTTTCGGTGAGAAGGCCCGCGATGTTAAAGATACCTCGCTGCGCGTTCCACACGGTGAGTGGGGCAAGGTTATCAATGTTAGAATATACTCCCGCCGGGATAGCGGTGATGACCTGCCCGCCGGGGTTAATGAATGGGTTCAGGTATGGATTGCCCAGAAACGAAAGATCTCCGTAGGTGATAAGCTGGCCGGACGTCATGGCAATAAGGGTGTCATTGCCCTCATTGCCCCCAAAGAGAATATGCCCTTCCTGCCCGATGGCACACCGATTGATATCATCCTCGACCCGATTGGTGTCCCGTCCCGGATGAACATCGGCCAGGTTCTGGAGACTCATCTCGGTTGGGCGGCTCAGACATTGGGCTTCAGAGTGCTCACACCGGTCTTTGATGGTGCTAATGACGTGGCAATCGAGGACGCTCTGTCGAGAGCCTGGATCGCCCATAGAGCAGCCGCGATTGATTATTCACCGGAAAGAAAGCAGTCATCAATTCAGCTGGATACGGCCAAGGCGTGGGTTGACAGCCGCGGATATGATGGCGACCAGGTCTATAACGAGGATTATTCCGGAAAAGCGAAAGAAATCTGCCTGCGCATCTGGCTGGAAGAGCTTGGCATACCAAGCCGTGAATTGAGCATGCATGAGTTAACGGAGGCTGTGGAGAAGGCTAATCTGGAAGGGAAAGCTGTCCCGCCGACGTTTGGCAAGGTGTTATTGCGGGACGGGCGAACCGGCGAGCCGTTTGACCAGCCGATAACGGTAGGCAATATCTACATGATGAAGCTCATCCACCTGGTTGAGGATAAGGTTCACGCTCGCTCCACCGGTCCTTACTCACTGATAACGCAGCAGCCCCTGGGCGGCAAGGCCCAGTTCGGCGGCCAGCGCTTCGGTGAAATGGAGGTATGGGCGCTGGAAGCCTATGGCTCGGCATACAACCTCCAGGAAATGCTGACCATAAAGTCGGATGACGTCACCGGGCGAGCTAAAGCCTATGAAGCGATTATCAAAGGAGAGGATATCCTCCAGCCTGGAGTACCGGAGTCATTTAAGGTTCTGGTCAAAGAACTGCAGAGCCTGGGCCTTGCTCTCGAGGTAATCAATGAGAGAGAAGCAGGCGTGACCGCAGCTGAAGAAGCAATTGAAGAGACCCCTAAGCTGGAAGCCGAGTCAACTACAATTGAAGAAACCCCTAAACTGGACACCGAGTCAACTGAGATTGAAGACACGTCTTTGAGAGAGGTAACGGAAGAAGATGCTGGAAATTAATGATTTTGATGCCGTACGAATTTCTCTGGCCTCGCCGGAGCAGATACGGAGCTGGTCATACGGTGAGGTAACCAAGCCGGAGACCATAAACTACCGCACGCTAAAGCCAGAACGAGATGGCCTGTTCTGTGAAAGAATCTTCGGCCCCACCAAAGACTTCGAGTGTTACTGCGGCAAGTACAAGAAAATCCGCTACAAGGGCGTAATCTGCGACAAGTGCGGCGTTGAGGTTGCCCGGGCCAAGGTACGCCGGGAGCGTATGGGCCACATTGAGCTGGCGTGTCCGGTAAGCCACATCTGGTTCGCCAAAGGAACACCCAGCCGTTTGGGCCTTCTGCTTGACCTTTCGCCGCGGAGTCTGGAACATGTACTCTACTTCTCCAATTACATCGTTACCTCGGTCAATGAAGAGGCACGCCAGGAAGCCATTAAACAACTTCAGGAAAGTGTTTCCGGCGAAATTGTCGAACGCCAGAAAGCCGTTGACGATAAAATTGCCCAGATGGAGCAGGAAGGGGCAAGCGTTGAGGATGTCAACGAGCTGCGGCGTCATTTCGATGAGGAAAAGATACAGCTCGAGGAAACGCTAACGAGCGAGGTGGAACGGCTGAAAAATCTTTGCGTGAAAGAGTTGCTCAATGAGAGCCAGTACCACGAATTGAAGCAGAAACACGGGGAGGTTTTTGAAGCCGGGATGGGTGCTGAAGCCATCCTGCAGGTCATCAAGGATATCGACCTGGACAAGGTGCGCAGTGACCTGCTTTTAGAAACCCTGTCTTCTTCTGGCCAGAGACGTAAGAAAGCGAGCAAGCAACTGCGGGTGGTGGAGGCGTTCCGCAACAGCGGCAACAAACCGGAATGGATGGTCCTGACGGTTCTGCCGGTACTCCCTCCCGACCTGCGGCCCATGGTCCAGCTTGACGGCGGCAGGTTCGCCACCAGCGACCTTAACGACCTGTACCGGCGGGTCATTAACCGCAACAATCGCTTGCGCCATCTGATTGAAATCGGTGCCCCGGAGATAATCATCCGCAATGAGAAGCGGATGCTGCAGGAAGCCGTTGACTCACTTATCGACAATGGCCGCCGCGGTCGGGCTATCTCGGTTAGCGGAAATCATAAATTGAAATCACTCTCCGATATGCTCCGCGGTAAACAGGGACGCTTCCGCCAGAACCTGCTCGGGAAGAGGGTCGACTACAGCGGTCGCTCAGTTATCGTGGTTGGCCCGGAACTGAAGCTGCACCAGTGCGGTCTGCCCAGACGGATGGCGCTGGAGCTCTTCAAACCCTTTGTCATGCACCGTCTGGTAACACAGGGACTGGCCCCGAATATCAAGAGCGCCCGGCGACTTGTGGAAAGAGCCAAGCCGGAAGTCTACGATATACTTGAGGAAGTGGTAAAGGAACGTCCAGTCTGGCTGAATCGGGCCCCTACTCTGCATCGCCTCAGCATCCAGGCGTTTGAACCCGTGCTCATTGATGGCAGCGCCATCCAGATTCACCCGCTCGTCTGCTCGGCATTCAACGCTGATTTTGATGGCGACCAGATGGCCTGTCATATCCCGCTCTCCAAAGCCGCAGTACGCGAGGCGAGAGAGCTCGGGCTCAGCCAGCACAACATGCTGCTTCCCAGCAGCGGTGAGCCAACGATCACGCCTACCCTGGACATGGTGTTTGGCTGTTACTACCTTACCACAGAAAGACCTGGAGCCAAGGGGGAAGACAGGCGGTTTGGTAGCTTTGATGAAGCCAGGCTTGCCTATGAGCTTGACAATATCGACCTCAGGGCTAAAATCTTGGTCAGAGACCAGAGCCGAGACGGGCAGGAAATCGAGACCACAATAGGCCGTATTATGTTCAACGAAGTTCTTCCTTTGGAGCTTGGCTTCCAGAACAAAATAATTGACAAATCTGGACTAAAGCACATTGTCTCGGAGTGCTGTCGGATACTCAGTGACGAAGAAACGGCCAGAGTTCTTGACAGCATCAAGGAACTCGGTTTCCATTATGCTACAAAATCGGGCATTACCATTGCCATGAATGATATTGAGGTACCGGAAGGCAAAGCCAAGCTGCTCGAGGAAGCGGAGGAGAGGATAGCCATCATTGATAACCAGTATAGCCGCGGTCTGATAACTGAGGACGAGCGGTATAACGGGGTCGTCGGTGTCTGGATGGAAACCATGGACCGTATTACCAATACCATCTCAGATACTCTAGACCGTTATGGTGGCATTTACATGATGGCCACCTCCGGGGCTAAAGGTAATATTTCCCAGATTACCCAGATGGCTGGCATGCGCGGCCTGATGACCGACCCTTCCGGTAAAATCATCGAATTCCCTATCAAATCGAGCCTGCGTGAAGGACATTCTGTCCTCGAATACTTTATCTCCACGCACGGTGCGCGCAAGGGTCTGGCCGATACCGCATTAAGGACTTCGGACAGCGGTTATCTTACCAGGCGGCTCATTGACGTGGCCCAGGATGTTATCGTTTTTAAAGAGGACTGCGGTACTGTCGATGGTATCTGGATTTCAGAATCGCAGGAAAAAACGCTGCTTCCTTCGTTCGCCGAACGCATCACGGGCAGGCTGGTGGCAAGCCCGATAGCCCATCCCAAAACAGGGGAGGTCATCGTTGACCGCAATGAGGAAATCGATGAGCAAAAGGCAGCGGAAATCATCGATGCCGGAATTAACCGGGTGCACCTGAGGTCACCCCTCTCCTGCCAGTCCAGACGAGGTACCTGCCAGATGTGCTATAATCGTGACCTGTCTCGCGGCCGGCCGGTTGAACTCAATACGGCAGTGGGAATCATCGCCGCCCAGAGCATCGGCGAGCCGGGCACTCAGCTGACGCTGCGTACCTTCCACACCGGTGGCGTGGCCGGTCTCGACATCACCAGCGGCCTGCCCAGAGTAGAAGAGCTCTTTGAAGCCAGAAGTCCCAAAGGTCAGGCCATTATCTCCGAAATAGGTGGCCTAATCGATGTTATCCAGGATGAGCAAGGCAGGAGAGTAAAAATCACCAGTTCCGAGACCTACCATGATGAGTATACCTTGCCTGCTAGGTGGGAGGTAATGGTCAATGATAAACAGTGGGTGGATATCGGCGCGGTGCTTGCGACTCCACCCGCCGCCAAGGAAACCAAAACCAAAACCAAGGCAGTCTCCAAGGAGACGCATCCCATCGTAGCGCGCGTCGCCGGCGAGGTTAATATCCGAAAAAAGAGCCAGCTATTCATCAGCTATGAAGAGAGGGAGGAACGGGTGTACGTTGTCCCCACCACGGCTGGTATCAGAGTCCAGGCTGGAGAATCGGTGCGTGCTGGCCAGCGGCTTACCGATGGCTCGGTGAACCCACAAGATATATTGCGCATTCTCGGTCGTGAGGCCGTACAGCAATACCTGGTGGATGAAGTACAGAAAGTATACCGCTCTCAGGGCGTGAACATAAACGACAAGCACATCGAGATTATCGTCCATCAGATGCTGACGAAAGTACGAATCGATTCCGCCGGTGACACCGACCTGGTGCCGGATGAGCTGGTAAACAAGTATGTCTATGAGGACATCAATGCCAAAGTACTGGCGGAAGGTGGTGAACCGGCCACCGCGCACACGGTACTGCTGGGTATAACCAGGGCATCGCTAAATACGGATAGCTGGCTGGCGGCGGCTTCCTTTCAGGAGACAACCAGGGTGCTTACTGAAGCGGCCGTCTTCGGCAAAATAGACAAACTGGTCGGGCTCAAAGAAAACGTCATCATCGGGAAACTGATTCCCGCCCATTCCCTGAAGCTGGAAGAAGCGCCAGTGGCGCTTCCCGATGAATCAGAAGCGTTGCTGGACCTGTCACTGGGTGAAATGACTGAAGAGGCACAAGGTGCGATGGTCGCCAAAGCACCTTCGGAGCTCTTGGACCAGTTGCTTGGTGAAGAGCCCCAGGAGATGTCCAGCCTGACAACCCCGGAAGAGGAAACAGGTCCACCGGGCAGTGAAGATGATAAGCTGAAGTCAGAGGATTAACGGGGGTGAGGTTTAAATAGCTCGTATAATATCAGGCAAGCCCAGCACGGAAGATGCTCCCCTTGACACCAGCCTCAGGCCGCGCCGCATTACTGAGTTCGTCGGACAGGAAAAGATAAAAGAGAACCTGAACATTGCCATCGCGGCGGCGAAGGGTAGAGGCGAGGCACTGGACCACGTGCTGCTTTACGGACCGCCCGGACTGGGAAAGACCACCCTCGCCAACATCATTGCCGCCGAAATGGGGGTGAATATCCGGGTTACATCAGGGCCTGCCATTGAGCGCACCGGCGACCTCGCCGCCATACTGACCAACCTGCATGACAAAGATTTCCTTTTCATCGATGAGATCCACCGCCTCAGCCGCGCCGTCGAAGAAATCCTTTATCCGGCGATGGAGGATTATGCCCTCGATATCATCATCGGCAAGGGTCCCGGCGCCAGAAGTCTGCGACTCAACCTGCCTGATTTCACCTTGATTGGCGCTACGACCCGCTATGCTCTTCTCAGCCCGCCCCTTCGCGACCGTTTTGGCGCTGTCTACCGGCTCGATTTTTACGACCATAAATCAATAGAGATAATCCTGCATCGCTCCGCCCGCATCCTGCAGATTGAGGCAGAGGGAGAAGGACTGAAGGAAATCGCCCGCCGCGCCAGAGGGACACCGCGCGTGGCCAATCGACTGCTCAAACGGGTCAGAGATTACGCCCAGGTGATAGGCGATGGCACGGCCACACATGCCGCAGCTGTCGAAGCGCTGACCAAGCTCGAGGTTGATGCAATCGGCCTGGATGAAGTCGACCACAAGCTGCTGCGGACGATTGTGGAAAAATTTAACGGCGGCCCGGTAGGTCTTGAGACCCTGGCCGCCGCCATCAGCGAGGAATCAGACACCATTATGGATATCTACGAACCCTACCTGCTGCAGCTGGGCTTCCTGGAGCGCACCCCCCGCGGCCGCACCGCTACCCAGCTTGCCTACCAGCACCTCGGGCTGCCATATAATAAGGAAAAACCTCCCCAGGCCACTTTGTTCTAGGCACTTCTCCCGCCGACTTTATTATTTATAAGTCTCTCTGGGCGGGCAGAAGGCATCCAGAGCCACGCAACCCGCTGCGCCGGCAGTACCCCCATGGTTTGTACTGGATGGAACCGAGTACATATCTCCTTTTTTCACCAGCCTGGTCTCCTCCCCAAGGGTAAACTCCATTTCACCTTCCAGGATGAGCCCCATCTGCTCTTCGGTATGGTTATGAAGCGGAGCTACTGCGTTGGGCTGCAGGGTAACATGGGAAAACATGATGCGCTGCCCAGACACCACGTGTACCAGGAATCCCGGTGCCGGCTCGAACTTCTTGAAATCCTGCGGAAAATTATAGAACATATTCCACCTCCTGGGTCCAATATCCTCAGTTTTATCCTCAATGCAGCCAATTCAAACGCCTCCCAGCGTGGCGTGCTGCGCCATGGCATCGTAGTTGTAGTCCTTGGCGGACTTGACTTTCAATTCATCTGGCCTGTCAACCGGAGGCTCCCCTTTAATCGAGTTGATTAGCTCAAAAGCTTTCTCCACCCGCTTCTCATCACCTTCCAGAGTCAGCACCACCGCTCCTTCAGACCCGCCGACGCCACCGGAACTGATGTGGTACGCTCTGACGCCGGCAAGTACACCGATTGCCTCTATTTCGGTAAGCACCTTGCCCACAACCACTGGGATTATCCTGCCCGGCAGCCCCATGCTGTATTTAAAATAGTAAATTCCAGAGTGCCTGGCCGCTTCAATCACCGACGGTACCAGCTTCTCCAGACCCACCGGCATGATGAGATTTGAGCCGCGCGACGTCACAATTGGCCAGTACCTTCCGATGGTGCCGCCTTTCATACCAGCGGCGAAAACACCAGCATTACCTTCCATATCTATGGCATTGGCGCCCTTGATGAAGACGTCGTCCGGGCCAAAATCGTCCAGATTGGGCTCAGCACTTTCCATCACCTTGCCCTTGCGGACAACGTGCCAGCTGCAGGGTGGTGCTCCCGGGTTGCCATCGGTCATACCATTACAGATTATCCCAGACGTTTGATTAGCCTTGTTCTCAATCTTGATGCCGAAGAGTTCTTCACTGATGAAAGCATTGGTTATACCGCGTCCGATGATAATAATGCCGTTTTTATAGGCGTTCTGGACCTCGGG
>SDBT01010445.1_pt1 | contig 14983 bp, 13 predicted proteins | sample 2277101 | NCBI WGS metagenome assembly SDBT01 (sample SAMN10404973, study PRJNA504765) | marine sediment metagenome | isolation source: marine sediment core GS10_PC15, 103 cmbsf | place: Arctic Ocean: Southern Knipovich Ridge | collected 2010 | reverse complement strand
CACAGACTCAGCACCTATAGTCATATCAAGAAATTCCTTTAGAGTTTTATCTGTATTTATTACTGCATTTACCCCTAATAAGATAAGAAAATCACTATCATATTTTTGCTTATAATAATCCAAAGCTTCAATGGGCGACAATTGCAGACAATCAGACTCCGTAGATGCAACATTAAGTATCTTCGAACACACACTTCCTTTTACTACCCAAGTTTTTGGATATTTAACACTAAACCCGAGGCCAGAATAGTTTTGATAATTCTGATTTTGTGAAGTCGGCGTCGGACTTTCTTCTACCATAGCTTCTTCACTAGGGGAGAATGGCCACATACCTTGCCAATATGCTACTCCGGCATAAGATACTACGGCAAGAACTAATACTAGTATTAGTATGGGCCAATTTGTTTTTGGTTGTTGTGGTGATATAACAGGTTGTTCTGGTTGAATAGGTACTTGCGGTATTGGTTGTTCGGCTGGTTGTTGATTTGGTATTTGTTGTGGTGCTTCGTTCATATGTTTATATTATAGCAAAAAAATAAATGTTATTCACTACGTCAAGTCTCTATTTCGTATTAAAAGATATAATAAAACAGCGTAAGAAAATATTAAGAGAGCTAAATTAAAAGAAAAATCCCACATTTTAAATCTTCCGAAAAATTCTATGATCTCAATTTGTATCGTCGTTATCAACCAAGGCAAATATCCAAATACGCTCGCTAATTGAGAACTCACTAAACCAACCAATCCAGTAACGAAGCCGAGAAGCATAGAAAGAGGGATTAAAGGTAAAACTAAAATATTAACAAGAATAGATAAAGGAGAAACAGAACCAAAAAAATACAAAAGTAACGGCAATACCATTATTTGTGCGGAAATAGTCGTTATCGCAGCTTCCTTAGCTCCATAAAGATTAGGAATTTTACGTACATATTTTTCGAAAATCGGAACTAAATAAAGTATGCCCAAAGTAGCGGCAAAAGAAAGCAAAAATCCTAAATCTTCCTGAATAACTAAAGGATTAAAAGCCACCATTAATGCAGCCGTAGAAACCAAGGCATGATTACTTGAATATATTCTCCCTTCTTTGTGCGCCAAAAGAACCAAACACCCCATGATTGCAGCCCTAACGACAGAAGCCGAAGCACCAGTTAAAATTGTAAAAGCAAAGATGCCAAACACAGCGAACCAGAAAGCCCGCGATCGTCTCAAAAACAAAAGGAGAAGAGCGTAAATAAGCGAGACGACGATTGTTACGTTATACCCCGATATCGCCAAGATATGGACCATTCCGGTCCTCTGGAAAGCATCTTTAAGAGTCTGGGGAATAGCCGACCGTTCTCCAAGCAGTATTCCGTTTATGAAAGAGGCATTAGGTTCCAAAATGGACTTATTTATCGATTCCAAGAAAATTTTTTTTAAATCGAATATTTTTCTATATAAACCAGAATAAAGAGGATTTTTAAAATCTATCTCCACTATTTCCGGTTTGTATAATCTATTATTTTCTAATCTCCCCGTTAGTTCTAAAGTATCTCCAAATTCATACGTAGGGTAAATTTCCGCAGAAATTCGTACGGTATCCGAAATTTCAATTACATAATCAAGAACAATAATTTCTTTTGCCTCGAAATCAAAATATTGTTTCGCATCGATCGTATATGGATCACTTGAAATATATCCTTTTAAAACAACTAGGGAATCAATATTATTAAATTGTTCCAAAACAGCCCTTTCCGTTTCGGCTCTTTGAATCATTAAGACTCCCAAGCTGAAAGACAAAACAAAAATAATTGTAATCAATAATGATTTTTTAGACAGAAAAATAACCCCAGCGATCGTAACACTTATTCCAACTAATAGAGCCATACTAAAAGAGGAGCCCACCAGGGCCCCTCCGAGAAACAACAAAGTTGCTATTAAGAAAATGTTTGATTTACTCATCAATTACATACTCCTGTTGTAGCGAAACAATTAGGACACGTAAAACAGGCGCCGGATTTTATCATCAAAGCTCCGCATGCACACATAGGAGCATCTGTTGCGATAGCACTGGCTATTACCATGTTCTCTTTATCTCTAATCTCCTCTACTTTAAATTTTCCGTTTATTTCCCCATTTCCATTAATTAAACCTAATTCTTTTTTATCTTCTTCGCTTAAGAATTTATGCCCAAGATATGTAACCACATAATCAATAAAGGATTTAGCCATAGGAATGTGTTTATTACTCGTAACGCCGGCAGGCTCAAATCTCACACCCCTAAATTTACGAACCAACGTTTTTAAGGGAACCCCCGATTGCAAACACATTGAAAATAGAGTGGCGATCGTATCGAATAAACCAGAAACTGTACTTCCTTCTTTAGCGATAACAATAAAGGTTTCTCCGGGTTTCCCATTTTCATAAAGACCAGTGGTCAAATATCCTTCATGACCTGCAACAGAGAATTTATGTGTAATCGATTCTCTTTCATCCGGTAATTTAATTCTTGTGTATCCGTTTACTTTTTCAACTCTTTTATCATCCTTCTTTGTACTTAATGGCTGAATCGTCTTGGACCCGTCTCTATATAACGCTACCGCTTTCAAACCAAGTTTCCATCCTTCCATAAATACATCATTAATTTCTTCCTTAGTTATATCTTGAGGAAGATTAACCGTTTTAGAGATCGCGCCGGAAATAAAAGGTTGAACTGCAGCCATCATTTTCAAATGACCCATATATCCTATAGTTCTAGTTCCTTTAGAAGCTTTAAATGAACAATCAAATACAGGTAAATGCTCTTCTCTTAAATCAGGAGCTCCTTCAATCGTATCGTTCTTCAAAATATATTCACTAATAATTTCTATTTGATCTTCATTGTACCCCAGGTTCCTTAAAGCAATAGGAACTTGACCATTGATCAATCTAATAGTTCCCCCACCAACAAGTTTTTTATACTTAACTAAAGCTAATTCCGGTTCAACTCCTGTTGTCGCACAATCCATCAAAAAAGATATCGTCCCCGTAGGAGCTAAGACGGTCATTTGAGAATTTCTAAATCCAGTAGAACGCCCAATACTAAACACGCGATGCCATACATCTTTCGCACCAATAACTAATTCTTGATCTTTTGAAAGTTCTTTCTCTTGTACATTTTCTGCAAAATCATCCGCTGCTTTAGTATGTTTTTGAATTACACTAAGCATTGGTTCTTTGTTTTTTGCGTAACCAGCAAAAGTACCTTTTACTTCAGCAATTTCCGATGATATTAAATATGCCTGACCGGTCATAAGAGATGTAACTAAACCGGCGACAGTTCTTCCTTCATCCGAATCGTAAGGAAGTCCCATCGCCATAAGTAGTGCCCCAAGATTTGAATATCCAAGACCTAATTGTCTAAAATTACCTGCATTCTCAGTAATCTCTTCTATGGGATAATGTGAGTTGTCTATAATAATATCTTGGGCTAAGACTATCGTATTAATCGTGTTCTTAAATAATTCGATATTAAAAGCTCCATCTGCTTTCAAAAATTTTAAAAGGTTGATGGATGCCAAATTACACGCACTGTTATCCAAATGCATGTATTCAGAACAAGGGTTTGATGAATTAATTCTTCCGGAGTTGGGACATGTATTCCAGTCATTAATGGTTGTGTCGTATTGAATTCCCGGATCGGCGCTATGCCAAGTAGCATCAGTCATCCACTCCATAACTTCTCTAGCTTTTACGGTTTCTACGGTTTCTCCTGTTTTTCTTGCTTTAAGTCCCCAGTCACCATCTTCTTCAACTGCCTGCATAAATTCATCCGTTACTCTCACTGAATTATTTGCGTTCTGATAGGGTAGTAATGCATAGGGATCAAACAAATTAGCTTCGATAGAATCATGGATCCCAGCAGCCTGTAAAACTTTAGTCATATCCTCAATAACTTTTTTACAATAAATAAAATCTTTGATATCCGGATGATCTACATTTAAAACAACCATCTTCGCTGCTCTTCTCGTTGTCCCGCCTGATTTAATAGCATTAGCCATACCATCAGCCGCCTTCATGAATGAAACAGGGCCAGAAGAAGTTCCCCCTTTGCTTAAAGGCTCTTTTGAAGACCTTAGACTCGATATATTCACTCCTGCACCCGATCCACCTTTAAATATCCATCCTTCATCGTGAACCCATCGAAAGATCGATTCCATAGTATCGTCAACGGATAAAATAAAGCATGCGGAGCATTGAGGTTTTTCCTGAATACCGACATTAAACCAAACAGGGCTATTGAACGCCATATATTGATTTATTAAAAGCCACTTCAAATCAAGTTTAAAATTATCGTAATCTTCCAACCCCTTAAAATATCCATCGTTCCATCCCCAACCGGATATGGTGTCAGAAACTCGATCAACTATTTGTCTTGCACTCCACTCTCTTTGAGGCGTTCCTTGTTGCCCTTTGAAATACTTCGAAGCTACTATATCAGTTGCTGTCTGAGACCAAAAAGCAGGAACTTCAACTTCTTTTTGTTCAAAAACCACTTCACCATTTCCTCTTACGATCTTTGCGGTTCGTTTTTCCCATTGGATATCGCTATATGGATCATCAGAACCAAAATATCTCGGCCACTTAATGGCTTTATCTCGTTGGACACGATCATTTTTTTCTACATGCATAACATTACGTCCATTCCCATCCGGCCTTATATTATCTTTTTGTATTATTTTTGGTTCTTCCATTTTATTTACTTTTCCTAAATAAAAAATGGTAGCTCAAAATCCCGCCTCTTGGCGGGATTTTAAACTAAAATTTTAAAAATTTTAGAAAGCGCACTAGTTCTATTATATTCCCTCTAGAAGAGACTCGTCAAATGTGGATAACTAGTCAATCTTTTAATATTTTGTCAATAAAAATAGGGTCTATACGATATGGACCCCAGACATCCGCCAAAGGCGAAGAAAGAACAAATATAATGGGAGTTGAGCCAGTATTATCCAAGGCGCATCCCAGAGAGCTGACCCAACTCCCGCTCGTCCGACCTGCTTTCTCTCCAGGACTTGTACAATATATGATAAGAAATTTATCAAATCAAAAACTCGCCTTGTGGACGAGCTTTTCTCAAATATTATCTTTTCATCTTACTTCGTATAAACGCAGGAATTTGGAAATCCTCTTTCTTTTCTTCTTCTTTCACTTCTTCTATTATCTTTTCATCTTTAATTTCCGGTACTTCTTTCTTTGGAGCTCCGAAAAATGCTTCTGCAGATGGTCTTCTTTTATCTACAGGACTATCGAATCCGTCTATACTAAATCCAGTAGCAATAACAGTAACTTTGATTTCTCCTTTCTTTAGTTTTGGGTCTTCCGTAGCACCAAAGATAATATGTGCTTCCGGATCTATATTTTCAGTAATAATTTTTGCTGCTTCATTAACTTCAGCCATTGTCATGTCATCGGGTTGACTGGAAATATTAAATAACACTCCTCGAGCACCATCTATTGAAATATCTAAAAGAGGAGAACTAATGGCCGTTCTAGCTGCATCGGAGGCTCTATCTTCCCCAATGGCTTTTCCAATACCCATCAAAGCAGAACCAGAACTTGCCATAATAGCTTTGACATCAGCAAAATCGACATTAACCATACCAGGAGTAGTGATTAGATCAGAAATACTTTGGACACCATGCATTAAAACTTCATCGACAATAAGGAAGGCTTCTCTTAAAGGAGTCTGTCTATTAATAACCGATAAAAGTTTATCGTTTTGGATAGTAATTAAAGCATCAACTCTATCTTTTACATTATGCCATGCCTCTTCGGCAATTTGAGCTCTTTTTATTCCTTCAAAATAAAAAGGTTTGGTTACAATACCAACAGTTAATGCTCCCATTTCTCTCGCAATCTCTGCAACTATCGGAGCAGCTCCAGAGCCAGTACCCCCACCAAGTCCACCAGTAACAAAAACCATATCCGAATCTCTTAATACATCTTGTATCTCTCCTTTAGTTTCTTCGGCAGCTTGTCGGCCAATTTCTGGATTCATTCCGGATCCCAATCCTCGAGTTAAGTTTTTACCAATATGAATTTTGAACGGAGCACCGGATTTATGTAAATCTTGAGTATCTGTATTTATGGCAACAAAATCAACCCCCTTCATTCTGGAGCTCATCATTCTTTCGATAGCGTTGCATCCTGATCCACCAACTCCAACAACACGTATCCTGGCAAATGTTTCAAAAGTGGGATTTACTTGAGCCATAAAAAATTGATTAACTTAATGGTTTAATACCATGCCTAGACTTGTAATGCAAGACTAGGGAATGAAATTCTTAAACCACTTAGCTATACCTCTAAAAAACGATAAATCAATACCGATTGAAGAACCTCCACTATCTTCTTTCCCTAAAGCCCAGAGACACATCCCGGCAGCTACGGAAAAAGAAGGATCCTCGGCTTCTTCTACTACACTATTAATATTCAATATCCCAACTCTAGTAGGTAAACTCAATCTATCTCTTATTAATTCGCTGACTCCTTTCATATTTACTCCTCCTCCGATCAAAACAGCAATTGTTGGCTTACTAGCTTTCCTCACACGGCCGTATTCTTTAGAAATAAGGTTAATCCACTCATTTACTCTTGCGGAAACTATATTTTCTAACTCTTTTCTAGGAACACTGAAATCTTCCTGCCCAGTAATATTAGCTATATCAATTTGATCTCTTTTATATCCCGATTGGCTGTCATTTTTCCCTAAATACCCATAAGTTAATTTCACAGCTTCGGCTTGATCAAAAGGAATCCGCAAACCAACATTTATATCGTATGTTATGGCACGTGACCCAAAAGGAATTGATGAGGTGAAATACATTGTCCCCCCTTCAAACAAAGAAACAGAAGATACCTCAGCGCCAAAATCTAAAATCAAGGCTCCATATTCTTTCTCCTTGCTATCCAAAGTCGCATACGAAGCCGCTAAGGGAGCATAGCACGCTTCAATCATATCTATGCCACAAGCATGAATACAATTTTCAACACTTTTAATATGTGTAGAAAGTCCGTCGATTATTAAAACTTCTGCTTCCAGTCTAAATCCCTTCATTCCTAAAGGATTCTTGACCACTTCTTTCTGATCGATAACAAAATTAAGCGGAATTGCATGGATAACATCTCTGTTTGGCTGATAGGCGTTCAAACTATTAAGATTAGTAACTCTCTCTATATCTGATTCGGAAATTTCTTGATCTGCTCTGGAAACTGAAACAAAACCATGAGTCAATCGAGCACTTATATGTTTCCCATTTAGAGAAACATAGTATCGGCCCAAATTCATTCCAGCCATATTTTCAGCTTCATGTACTGATGCAGAGATACTTTTTACCGCATCATCAAAATCCTTAACTTCTCCTTCTCGAAGTCCATCAGCCGAACAAGTTCCTAGACCAATTACTTTTGGTTTTTTACCCTCTTCGTGTTTAACGATAAGAGTTTTAACAGCATAACTGCCGATATCTATTCCTCCGACTATTTTAGGTTTTGACATTAGTTAGAAAGTTTTTCTTTAACGATTCTATTAACTAGAGATCCGTCAGCTTTCCCTTTAAGTTTTTTCATTACTTCATTCATTACTTTTCCCATTTCGCTCATTGCTTCAGCACCAGTTTCTTCGATAATCTTAGAAACCTCCATAGCAACTTCTTCTTCACTCATTTGTTCTGGTAAATATTTTTCCAAAACAGAAACTTCATCTCTCTCTTTTTGAGCTAGTTCGGGTCTGTTGCCTTTTTCATATTGCTCAGCAGCATCTTTTCTTTTTTTGACCTCTGTCCCTATTATCGCAATAATATCATCATTACTCAACTCCTTGTCTTTTCCCTTTTCAATTTCCTTGTTTTTAATAGCGGCAATAAGCATTACTAAAGCAGACCGGGTTAAGGTATCTCCTGCTTTAAATGCTTCTTTCATTTCTTGTTGAATTTTTTCTTTAAGGTTTTCCATTAAAAACCTAGTTTTTGTTTAACTTTTTTCTTTTCTTCTTCAAACACTTCTTCACTATATGTTCCCATTTTTTCAAGTCTTTGTCGTAATGCACTTAATTCTTCTCGCATAATAGCAATTTGTTTTTCTTTACGTTCGTTGGCTTTTTTGGAAAAGTATTTAGATTTTTTGGCATTAACTAATACGCCGGTTTGTTGAATCAACCGATTAAATCGTCTTAACATACTTCCAGTACTTTCATTTTGTTTTCTTTTTACTTCTACCATTTTAACCTCCTTTCTTAATTATCCTAATATCTTTGAACCAAGTTTTTTACCTCCAAGCACATGAATATGCAAGTGAGCAATAACTTGGCCGCTATCTTCTTTTTGATTGATAATCACTCTATATCCTTTTTCTGCAATTCCTATCTTGTGTGCGACCTTATCTGCTCCTAAGATCAATTCTCCGATCAATTCTTTTTTCCCTGAAGAATCTTCAAGATATTCAATATGTTCTTTGGGAATTACCAATACATGAACTGGTGCTTCAGGATTAATATCTTTAACCGCAAACCAATTTTTCTCTTCTAAAATAAATTCGGAAGGTATTTCTTTATCTCTTATCTTACAAAAAATACAATCCATATTATTTCTTTTTCAATCTTTTCTTGACCTCATCGACTATATCTTTCAATAAAACCGTTTCTTGTACTCCGGTATCCATTTCACGAATAATAATGGTTTCGTCCAATGCTTCTTTCTGTCCGAATATCAATGTATATTTCACTCCCAATCTATTTGCAATCCTTAATTGTGACTTAATACTATCTCTTCCAAATGAAGCCTTAACAGGAACGCCTGCTTTTCTCAATTGTTCAAATAAAAGCAGACTTCTTTTCTTCGCTCTTTCTCCAAGCTGTGCAAAGAAAACCTTATAACTCTTTTTTAATTCCGGAACTTTAACGTTTTGTTCTTTAATTATAGCCATCAATCTTTCCATACCGATTGACCAACCAACAGCTGGGGTTTTAGGTCCACCAAGAGATTCAATAAGTTTGTCGTATCTTCCTCCTCCAGCCAAAGCAACCTGGATTTCCGAATCTTCGGATGGCCAAAATTCAAATACGGTTCTGGTGTAATAATCCAGACCTCTTACTAAATATGGGTTTAAATTATATGGGACACCCGTTTCATCCAAGAATTCCAATACATCCTTAAAATGTTTCCTCGATGTGTCATCGAGAAAATCAAGAATTTGCGGAGCTTCCTTAATAAATTCCTTACAAACCTCTTCAGAACAATCAAGCAATCTTAAAGCATTCCTTTTATATTTCTCTTTACATTGAGCACAAACTTTCCTAAGTCTAGGTCGGTAGTAATCTTTAAGTGCTCGGATATATTGTGCTCTAGATGTCGCATCACCAATAGTATTTATATGTACGACATGATTCTTAATCCCAAGATTTTCAAATAATCGATGTAGAACAAATATTACCTCTGCGTCTGCTGCAGCGGTTTCATCACCAAAAAGCTCAACTCCAATTTGATTGAGTTGCCTATATCTAAATGCTTGTGGTTTATCGTGTCTTAAAACAGGACCAATGTAATATAGCTTTACGGGATGTGACCTTGTTGTAAAACCATTCTCGATATATGCACGAGAAACCGATGCGGTAAATTCCGGTCGTATGGAAAGATTGTTTCCGCCTTTTGTTCTTAAACTATATAATTCTTTTTCGACAATATCGGTTCCTCTCCCTACTCCTCTTAAAAAAACCTCGGTTTGTTCCAAAACAGGAACCTCTATTTTTTCAAAACTATAATCACCTAAAAGATCAACAGCTTTTTTAATTACATAATCCCAGAAGGGTTGTTCTTCTGGTAATATATCTCTCATTCCTCTAACTGATTGTATTTGTTTTACTCTAACCATATTAAATATTTAAGTATCTATAGTTCACTTCTTCCAAAGTATCAAGTCTACTGAAGGGCCAAGCTCTAAAAATAGCTTTGCCGATAATATAGCTTTTGTTTACTGGACCCCATCTTCTCGAATCGGAACTTTGGACCCGATTATCACCCATTACAAAATATTCATTATCATCCATCTTCATTCTCAAATTCCCGCTTGTATACTGTTTATCGGATAGATACACCGATTCGTCTAATGCAAAACCCGACGGTCTTTGAGCACTTCGAATGATAATTTTGTTATTGGATATTTCAATCGTTTCCCCAGGTAATACGATTATTCTTTTAATAAAGAATTGATTGGGATCATCTGGAAAACGAAAAACTATAACATCTCCTCTTTCTGGCTCATTGAATCTATAACTAATCTCATCAATAATCAAATAATCACCATTTAGAAAGCTAGTTTCCATTGAAGCCCCTCTTACAAAGAAAGGTTGAAACAGAAAATACCTTATAGGAACGATGATCGCCAGTGAAATTAGCATTACTTTAGCGATCTCCCACAGAAATAAAAGGGCTTCTTTCCTACTAAATTGGTTATTTTCATCCATAGCGGGTATATAATAACACAAAAATTTAGACTTTTCAAATGGTTTACAGAGTACAAAAAAACTGCGCTTTTGCGCAGTATAGTTTTAAACTATTTTCTCGAATTCATCAAGTAATGTTTCGAATCTTTTCATTAACGATATAAGGTACTTAGGATTGGTTACATCGAGACCAGCTTTCTTTAATAGATTAATTGGGTAATCGGATCCACCGGCACGCAATAAATTGAGGTAATTATCCAGCTCTTTCTTGCCGCCATTTAAAATCTGACTGGAGAAATAATATGAACAAGCCAAACTGGTCGCATATTGGTAGACATAAAAATCATAATAGAAATGGGGAACTCGTGACCATTCGGAACGAATCAAATCGTCTATAACAACAGACTTATAATATTCACGGTTTAAATTATAATGCAGCTCTTCCATAAAATCAGGTGTCAAAACTCCACCATTCCATACATGTTCATAAAGTCCGGCTTCAAACTCGGCAAACATAACTTGTCTAAAAAATATTGTTCGAATATCTTCAAGCTCCTGGTTTATAACAAAAGCTCTCATTTCTTTTCCAGCATTTTGAAGCAAATAATGATTCAGTAAAAACTGATTGAGGATGGAAGCTACTTCAGCCGTAAATATGACAAAGCGATGTTTAGGAGATGGCTGAGCTTTGATTGCTAAATACTTATGCATCGAATGTCCGCCCTCATGAGTTAATGTGGAAACACTATCTAGAGTTCCGTTGTAATTCATGAGAATAAACGGTCTTGTGTCATAAGCCCCACCAGAGTAAGCACCGCTGTGCTTTCCTTTATTTTCATACCTATCAACCCATCTCTCGTGGGTTAATCCAGCTTTGAGTTTCTGTACATAATTGCTACCAAGTGGAGCAACAGATTCCACTACCATATCGACAGCTTCGTCATAAGAAAATCGGTTCTTAATATTTTTTATCAGGGGCACATAAAGATCATACCCATGCAAATCATCAAGTTTTAGTTTTTTTCTTCGTATTTTACAATATCGATCCAAGAGACCAAGAGATTCCCTTGCTACACTAAAAAGTGTTTTGTAAACCGATGCCGGAATATTATTCGCATGAAGAAACATTCCCAAAGCAGACGAATGATTCCTAACACGAGCCATAACAACGTTTTGTTTTATGTGTGCATATAACGATTCGGCGAAAGTTGTACGAAATTGCTTATATGTACTTAGAATGCTTCCCGTTACTCCTTTTCGTACATTACGATCGGGATCTTCGATAAGAACTTGATAAGAACCACAGGTTACACCTATTGGTTTCCCTTCTTTTTCTACATCTGGAAATATTAAATCGTTGTCTGATAATTTCCCGAATATTTCATGGGGTGCTTCGCGAATTTCCTCAAATTGCGCAAGTAGTTCTTCCTCGGCTAGAGAAAGTAAATGTTCCTTATTTCTAATTACCTTTTGTAGATAAAAATCATAATCTTCGAATTGCCGATCTTCTAACAGCTCTTTTAGAAAAGTAATTTCTAGACTTGCTAACTCTGGCTCAATAAACGCTGTGGCTGAACTAAAAGCCGTATTAAGGTCACGAGCTCGTCCTACTCTTTCGCGATTTTCCCTATTCGCAAGATCTTCGTTTCCTTTATGCTCAGCAAATTCACATAACTTACCAAGAGTACGATCTACTGCGAAAAACAAATCCAAACAATCTAGAATTTGCGCTTTGGTGTTTAGCTTTCCTGTATATACCTTGATCCCCGGCAATGAATCGGTAACATTCCTAAAACTTAATTCCCATCTTTCAATATTTGGGTATACAGATTCCAAATCCCATTGATCATCGATTGATACTTCATCTCTTTTTTTTAGAGTCATTGTGAATCTCCTTTGTTACTTTCATCCATAGCGGATATATAGTAACACAAATGTTAAAGAATATTCAATATAAAAACATGTTATAAAAATTTTGTCAATTTTATATGGTTTTGCGAAAAATAAAAAAGCACTCCTTAAGAGTGCAGAAAAAAGTTCCTTATTTCGGCATACCCCGTTCTGAGGTGATTCCCCTGAGCCACAACTGGGATAATACTATTCCTCCAAGCTCTTTTTACATAATATTTTGTTTTTAAATTATCAACGAGAGAATCTGCCTCTTTCGAATCATTAACCCATACTCTCATTTCTGGTTTTATTGCCTCGTCATCAGGATATTGTTTTTCTAGGTCTTCAATGGTGTCGATAACATGTCCATCGAAATTAGTTTCGTCTAAAGAATTTTCGGCCAATTTTCTGAGAAAATAGGATTTTAAATGCTCAAGCCTTTCAGGCCGCGTTAAAATACGTTCTTTAGTAGCCATAATTACTTCTCCTTTTTAAATAGCTAAGCGAATTAAAACATAATATTGATATGGTAGCAAACAAAATAATAGCGAAAAAAAAACCGCAGGTGAACCATGCGGTTATGATTATTTAGTCTTTGTTTTAGAACTTTCTAACTTAGCTAAAAAAGCCTCGGTATCTTGTCTTCTCTGCCATCGTTTAATAAGAAGGTGAGCACCATATTTTACAACATTATTCTTCCATCCGTAATACCAATGTTGCCATCCTTTAATTAGATAGTGTACCGGAAAGACAACCGTCCTTAATGGGATTCTCAAAAAACTTCCGGAATTATAAAACCATTTCATAAGATCAATAGGAAACTCTTGAAGTTCTTTCTTACTCATATTATCCGGCATAAAACAAACATAATTGCCGTCGTATTTATACCAAGGTAAAACATCCAGCGAAAAGATTCTATCTTCTCTCTCCAACCTTGCCCGGAGTTCCGTCCCCACCAAAGGTACGGGTTTTAGAAGCTGAACACTGCTGACTTTAGCATCACTAATAAATTTCCGGTAACGTTTTGCCATTACTTTAGCACTAAGTGCAGATTTTTGTTTATTCGGATAGCCAAAAATAAACATTCCATGAACCCAGAAATAACGACGTAAAATTTTTGTCCACTCAACCATATGACCGACTGAATACCCTTTATTCATTGCTTCGAGATCTTCCTTAATAGGTGATTCGTAACCAATACATACTGTCCTAACGCCAGCTCTCTTCATTTTCTCTAGAAATTCAATATCTTTTGCCGTTTCCAATCTTATCTGAACAGTAAACTTAAGTCGGCTACCATATTTATCGGCAATCAATTCAAAAAAACGACCAATGCTTTTATTATTCCCCTCTAACCGATCATCAACGATAAAAAATTTTTTAGCTTTTCTTGTATCAACTAACCAACTCACGACATTGAACACATGTTGAGGATCAACCCATCGGGGCTCTCCTTTGACACTACAGAATTCGCAATTCATCTGACAACCTCGAATATGACTGATTGGATAAACATTTATTTTTTTCGGATATCTTATCAGACCAAAATCTGGGTACGGCCAGACACTTAAATCCGGTAGCTCAATCATCAATGGAGAATTGGTTATCTGCTTATTGTTTTCCCAAAAAGAAATTCCAGGAATATCAGCGATCTCTCCGTCATTTTGAAAAACATTCAATATCTGCTGAATAGCGTTCTCTCCATCTCCATGAACAACAATATCAAAATTATTATTCAAAGCTTCCTCAGGGCAATAATGAGCGTGCCAACCACCAGCGATGTTTATGACGCCACGGGCGTGATAGAATTTAGATAATTCATATACTCGATTCATTGTACAAGTAAGCCCACAGTAAACACCAACCACCGAAGCAGGATTTTCTTTCTGTAATTTCTCATGGTCAGGCAGACCGTTTTCGTCGCACGGCCCGCGATAATTATTTTCATCAATTATTTCTACTCTCAAGCCATCCATTTTATTAGCCGCAGTCGCCACACTAACAAGACCTAGTGGAGATATCTTACTTCTCGAAAAGATATTATCTTCGGGATAAGCCGGTGCAATAAAACGTACTAAAGGCCATGAATTACTTTTCAAGATCTTCACAATATCTACCTCCTTTCAGTTGAAAGTTTTAAAAGAACAAAATCATACTATATTATAATATTCATTCGGTAAAATAAAAAGAAAAAGCCCATCAGAGGTCCGAAGACATGACGGGTTTGATCACTATGCTTTGTACGACGGAATCACTTCTCTTTAATCTGGATATTAAACACAGTACTATGCTCAGAGACTAGAGTACCAATGGCTTCCTCTTTAGACTCATATCCTTTTGCTGTACAGGCATCAGGATCATCCTCGAAACAAGCAACAAAATGACCATCTTCATCTTTTGTTATGATTATTGTTCTCAAAACCATCTCCTTTTCAAAGTTATTAAATAATGCAACATTTCTGTGGTTTGTGTCAATATTAGTTTAGTACCTTATTATTTTGTATCAATAAAACTTAATACAACACCTAAAGCCAATGCTACTGTGAGTGAAGATCCCAAATTGAAAGTTCCCTGACCGTGAAAAAATGAATCCCAAAGATACACAACTATTATATTAACAATAAAAGCGAATACAAA
>SDBT01010444.1_pt1 | contig 14983 bp, 9 predicted proteins | sample 2277101 | NCBI WGS metagenome assembly SDBT01 (sample SAMN10404973, study PRJNA504765) | marine sediment metagenome | isolation source: marine sediment core GS10_PC15, 103 cmbsf | place: Arctic Ocean: Southern Knipovich Ridge | collected 2010 | reverse complement strand
CGTCGGCTTCCTCATCCTGGTGGCCAATAGCGGCTACCTGGCTGCGTTTGCAACGCCCTCCCTCTTCTATGTTGGCAACGTTTTACTGCACGTCGTCTTGGGTACCGTCCTGTTGGCCGCCGTCGCCCCGCGGACCAGAACCCTCCTTCGTAATTCCGGTCGGAGTGGGAAGCTGGGGTGGTTGGCCGCGCCTGCCCTGGCGGTGGCGGCAGGTACCGGCCTCTACCTGACCCTGGCCGGAAACCTGCGCCCCATGCAGCCGGTGCTCATCACTCACATCGTGGCCGCGACGGTGGGAGCCGTTCTCGTCGTCGTGGCCCTCAGCCGCCGTCTCCCCATCGCCATCGTTTCAGCGGCGATCTTGTTACCGGTGGGAGTCGAGATCCTCGCTCGTCCAGGCGGTGATGATCTCGAAGTCAACCGGGAGCTTCCACCCCTTACCATGGAAGGCGAGGCCATGGGCGGCCGGGACGGCCCTTTTTTCCCTTCTTCGGCCGAGACGCGAGACGGCAATCTGATACCGGCGCGATTCTTCATGGACTCCGCTTCTTGCGGCGAGTCGGACTGCCACCCCGATATTTTCGAACAGTGGGAGAGCTCCGCCCACCGGCGGGCTTCGTTCAACAATCAGTGGTACCGCAAGTCGGTCGAGTACATGCAAACGGTGGTGGGCACCACGCCGTCCAAATGGTGCGGGGGATGTCACGATCACGCGCTGCTGTTCTCCGGCCTCATGGATGAGCCCATCGAGGAGCTCATCGATCTCCCCGAGGCCCACGCCGGTCTTTCTTGCACCTCTTGCCACTCCATCGTGGCGGTGAAGAACACCATGGGCAACGGCGGCTTCGTCATCGAGTACCCGCCGCTCCATGATCTCGCTACCAGCGACAACCGGCTGATGCGCGCACTTCATGATTTCGTGCTGCGGCTCGATCCGGAGCCACACCGGCGGGTCTTCCTAAAGCCGTTTCATCAGGGAGACAACTCCGCCTTTTGCTCGACCTGTCACAAGGTGCATCTGGACGAGCCGGTCAATCACTATCGCTGGCTGCGAGGCTTCAACGAGTACGACAACTGGCAAGCCAGCGGTGTCTCCGGTGAGGGAGCCCGTTCTTTCTACTACCCGGAAGAGCCGATGTCTTGCTCTCACTGCCACATGGCTCGGGTTCCATCTCAGGATGCCGGCAACCGTTCGGGCATGGTCCACTCGCACCGGTTCGCCGCAGCCAACACCGCGCTGCCGGTCGCCTATCAGGACGACGAGCAGCTCGAAGCGGTGATCGACTTCTTACAAGCGGGTCAAGTCACGGTAGATCTGTTTGCTCTGGTTCGGGGTGGGGACACTCCTCAATCTCTGGAATCGGTTGCCAGCGGCGGGCCAAGGCGCTTGGCCAGCACTTTTGCAGTGGGCGAAGAAGCGCAGCTGGTGGTGCCGACTCGAACGGCAGCCCCGGCCGTCAGAGAAGAGATCTTCGCACCACTCGAGCGGGCGCCGACCGCCCTCGTCCGCGGGGAGTCGGTTCGAATCGACGCGGTGGTGAGAACCCGCAACGTCGGCCACTTCTTTCCCGGAGGAACGGTGGACGCCTACGACGTCTGGTTGGAGCTTCGCGCGGTGGACAACGAAGGCCGAGTCATTTTCTGGAGCGGCCAGGTGGACAACGGCGGAAAAGGACCGGTGGAAGAAACTGCGCACTTCTATCGTTCGTTGATGCTGGATGGTCGCGGCAACCCAATCAACAAGCGCAACGTCTGGGCGGCTCGATCGGTGCTTTATATCCGTCTCATTCCACCCGGCGCCGCCGATACGGTGCGCTTTCGGTTGGAGGTGCCCGACGATTGCGGATCCGAGATTACCCTCGAGGCAAAGCTCAACTACCGCAAGTTCGCCTGGTGGAACACCCAGTGGGCTTACGCCGGTCGCCGCGATCCCTCCCACATCGATTTTTCGGTCGGTCCCGACCACGACGAGGGCCGTTTCCTGTTCGATGGTCCGACCGATAACGTCTCGGGAGTGCTCAAGCAAATCCCCGATCTGCCCATCGTGACCATGGCCGAAACGGAAGTCACCCTGCCGGTCGAGTCGATGGAGCAAGAGCCCGCGCCCATCGGCTCACCGCAGCCGGAGGATGCTCTTCGCTGGAACGATTACGGCATCGGCCTTTTTCTACAAGGAGACCTCCGGGGTGCCGAGCAGGCGTTCCTCCGGGTCACCGAGCTCACCCCTGATTACGCCGACGGGTGGGTCAATGTGGCCCGCGTCCGGGCGCAGGAAGGGGATCCGGAGGGCGCCCAGCAAATGCTGGACAAGGCGCTTGCGCTCGAGCCCAACCTCGCCAAGGCCCATTACTTTTACGGCCTTGCCCTCAAAACGATGGGCCTCTATGAGGAGGCACTCGAGCACTTACACCGCGCCGCCGACGCCTACCCGCGAGACCGGGTGGTCCAGAACCAGATAGGACGTCTGCTCTTTTTGCAGCGCAACTACGACCGGGCGATCGAGGAGCTCTCCGAAACTCTTAAAATCGACCCGGAAAACCTGGCAGCCCATTACAACTTGATGCTCGCCTATCAAGGCAGCGGGGATGGCGAAAAAGCCGATCTCCACAAGAAGCTCTATTTGCGTTTCAAAGCGGATGAGGCCTCGCAGTTTCTCACCGGTGGGTACCGCAGGGCCCACCCGGCCGACAACAACGAGCGGCAGCCCATACACGAGCACCGCTCCGGAGACAGAGACCCTTGAAACCACTTTCACCGCCGCCGATCAAAGAACTCAACCGCAGAGGCGCAGAGAGCGCGGAGAGGAAATTACTCTGCGTCCTCTGCGCCTCTGCGGTTAAATCTGTGTTGCTGCGATGCAGCGTTTTGTTGTCTTTGATCCTGGTGCTCCCGCCGGCAGTGGATGCGCAAGGGATTCGTTTCACCGACGTAACCGCGGCAGCGGGAATCGACTTCACCCATAATAACGGTGCCTTCGGAAAGAAATATCTACCGGAGACCATGGGGAGCGGCTGCGCTTTTTTCGATTTCGATGGAGACGGCGATCAAGATCTGCTGCTGGTCAACGGTATGGACTGGCCCGATTCGAAGAACAAGCGGACCACTGCGGCTCTCTACCGTAACCGGGGCGACGGCACCTTCGACGACGTGACTCGAGGGTCGGGCCTTGACCGGGAGATCTATGGCATGGGTGTGGCGATTGGAGACTACGACGCCGACGGAGACCCGGACGTCTACCTCACCGCCGTGGGCCCTAACCTTCTCCTGGAAAACCAAGGTGAAGGGCAGTTCAAAGACGTGACCGCAACGGCAGGGGTCGGCCATGCCGGTTACGGCTCGAGCGCAACCTGGTTGGATTACGACAAAGACGGCGACCTGGATCTCTTCCTTCTCAACTACGTGCAGTGGTCCCTGGAAGACGATCTCTACTGTAGTCTCGACGGCAAGAACAAGGCCTATTGCACGCCGGAGTCCTACAACGGGGCGAGCGCGGTGCTCTACCGCAATCAAGGGGCTGGGAAGTTTACCGACGTCACCCGGCAAGCCGGCCTCTACAACCCCAGCGGTAAAGGCCTGGGGGTGGCGGTTTTCGATTTCGACGATGATGGATGGCTCGATCTGGCGGTAGCCAACGACACCCAGCCCAACTATCTATACCGAAACCAAGGCAACGGCACTTTCGAGGACGTTGGGGTGCTGGCCGGAATCGCATTCGGCGAAAACGGTGCGGCGCGCGGCGCGATGGGAATCGATGCCGCCGACTACGATGGCAGCGGCAGGGAGAGTCTCATCATAGGTAACTTCTCGAACGAGATGGTAGCGCTTTATCACAACGAGGGTAGAGGTTTCTTCATCGACGTGGCGCCGGTCACCGAGATTGGTCGGGCCAGTCTCTTGACCTTGGCTTTCGCGGCGTTTTTCTTCGACTTCGATCTGGACGGAAATCAGGACATTTTCTTGGTCAACGGCCACGTCGAGAACGACATCCAGACGGTCCAGCAACGCGTATCCTATGCCCAGCCGCCTCACCTCTTTAGAAACACCGGCTCGGGCCGCTTCGCCGAAGTGACCGAAGAGGTGGGAGCCGATCTTTCGCGTCAAATCGTGGGGCGGGGCGCGGCTTACGGGGATATCGACGGCGACGGGGACCTCGATCTGGTGATCACTACCAGCGGCGGCCCCGCTCGTTTGTTTAGCAACGACGGCGGTGAGACGAACGCCTGGATCGCCTTCCGCCTCGACGGCAAGGCCAGCAACCGGGAAGGAATCGGAGCCCGCATCCGAGTGAGCGCCGGAGGCCGAACCCAGAGTGCCAGTGTCAGGAGCGCCACCGGCTACTGCTCACAAAGCCAGCTGCCGGTGGTTTTCGGTTTAGGCTCGACGGAACGAGTAGAAAAAGTCGAGGTCATCTGGCCGAGCGGGAGAACACAGGAGCTCGGCTCTTTGGCGGTTCGCAAGACCCACACCCTCACCGAGCCCGAACTTTGACAATCGTTCTTACTTTGCCATCTCGAGGACCTTGGCCACCGCTTTGTCGATTCCTTCCGCCGCTTCGGATATACCCTGTGCCAGCATGTAAGCCGGGGTCGAGACGACTTTGTGGTCGCTATCCACCACGCAATCACGAACGCCGCAGTCGACGTGCTCGGCACCCATGGCCTTGACGGCATCGGAAGTACCCTTGTCGTTGCCGATGGTCAGCTTGACTCCCTTGACCCCGGCGACCCCATAAACCTTGGCCGCCATGGCCGGCGAAATACAGAGAAACCCCACCGGTTTGCCTGCGCCATGCATGTCCAGGACCAGCTTGGATACGTCGGGGTTGACTTCGCAGTCGGCACCTTTGACCGCGAAGTCACACAAGTTCTTTGCCGCCCCAAAGCCGCCGGGAAATATCAGTGCGTCGAGCTCGGACGCCGTCACTTCGGCAATGTCTTTGACATCGCCCCGGGCGATACGGCCCGCCTCCACCCGCACATTGCGCTTGTCTCCCGGGACCGGTTCTCCTTTGAGGTGGTCGATCACATGCATCTGCTCCACATCGGGCGCCATGTAGACAATCTCGGCCTGGGCGCGATCGAGGGCCAGGATGGTAAGGACACTCTCGTGGATCTCGGCGCCGTCGTAGACACCACACCCGGAAAGGACAACACCAACTTTCGCCATGGCTTTCTCCTCCTGCTGCTTTTTCGCCAGAAACTATATCAGCTGAAGACTCGATTGGGAAAGCCGGGCCCTCTCGAGTGGCGAGGTGTGATAGCATTTCAATCCGATCCGAAAGCTTGGCAACATCCAGCCGAATCCAGGTACCCATGATTGACTTACAGACTGCACCTCGCTCCGCGTTTCCATGAGCCCTCGAGTACAACCTGCGCCGTTTGGGCCCGATCTACAAAGTACGCAACCACTTCATGAGCGGTATTCGATGGTATTTCGAGGCCGACTCCGTCTGGCTATAGCGTCGACTTCGACACAACAAAAGAGTAGACGAGAAGTACTTCAACGGCGACGAGGCGCTTTGCGACGAATCTCTGTTGGAGCCTTTCGCCCGGCTGGAGCGGCCGAAGATTCCCAGAAATGTGCTGCTGGCGCCCCTCAAGGTCAACGAGCGACTGGAGGGGGTCGTCGGTGTGGCCAGGACAGACCGGGCTTTCGAGTCCGGCAAGGGGCGAGCTTTCACCCGTTTCACCGGTTTGCTGGCCCAGGAGCTGGCCCGCCGCCAGGAGGAGCGACTGACCCAGGTTCTCGATCGGATCAAGGAGAAAGTACTGGCCGAGATGCGCGCCGGGTTGGTGACCTTGGCCCGGGCGGTGGCTCACGATGTCAACAACGCCATCGGTTGCATTCTGCCCCTCGCCGATCAAGCCCGGGAGGATCTCCGGGAAGGCCGTGTCGATCCCGCGGAGCTCGCCAAAGACCTGGACGTCATCATGGAAAAGGCGACCCTGTGCAAACGAATCTTCGCCAACATGCTGAAGGCGGGCTCGGATCGATCCGCCGACGGCGTCAATCAAGCCCTGGAGCTCTCGAGGCATGGCAAATTCCAGGTGGCTCTCATCGACGTCCAGCTTGGCGACGGTGACGGCTACGTGCTTTGCCAGCAGGTTCGAGCGCTCAGCCCCGAGACCGATGTCATATTGATGACCGGCTCGATCTCCGAGCCCGACGAGAAGCTCTATCGCAATACGCGTCGTTGTTCTATGGCCAGCTCGTCCCCGACGGGCGTTGCCGGTATTTCAACGCCGGCCACCCACCGCCCCTTTGGAGGCAGGGGACAGAAGGGGTTCGAGAGCTCGAGGCGACGGGAACCATTCTGACGCCCCTCCTTCCCCGCGAGAACGATGAGATCCGGGAGATCGAGACGAAGCCGGGGGATCGAATCCTTGGATTCACCGATGGAATTTACGAAGCCTTGGATCCCACGGACCAAGAGTTCGAGCGGTCGAGCCTGGCAACGTTTCTCGAGCAAAGCCACAACCTGGCGGTACCGGACGCACTGGACGATTTGTTGAAACGGGTGCGAGAGCACTGTGCCGGACGGCCCTTTAACGATGACGCCACGCTGTTGATCATCGAGCGTGAATAAGGATTCTAGCGCTGCTTCTGGTAGGTCCCGATGAGCTCCGCTTGGGCCAAGATATGGCCTTCCATTGCTTTTTCCAGCTCTTTCCCGGTAGGGACTCCCAGATCGGGAAGCACTTTGTCCAAAGCGTAGAGCTTGTGGAAATAGCGATGCCGTCCAATAGGCGGGCAGGGGCCTCCGTACCCCGTACGTCCCCAGTCGTTTTTTCCCGGAAGCGTCCCGTGGGGAAGCGCTTCTGAATCGATGCCCTTCGCCAATCCTTCCACAGTCACCGGCAAGTTGTAGAGCACCCAATGCATCCAGATCATTTTCGGTGCCTTGGGATCGGGAGCATCCGGGTCGTCTACGATGAGTGCCAGGGCTTCGGTGCCCTCGGGCACTCCCGACCAGCTCAAGGGAGGCGATATATCTTCGCCCTCACAGGTATATTGGATCGGGATTTCCCCTTGGTGAGAGAAGCTATCCGATTTCAATCTAAGAGCCATGGAGGCACCTCCTTTCGGATCGGACCACCAAGTTCTGCCGGCACTGAATTTGGGTTATTTAACACGCTAAATCCTCGGATTTCAAGTCCGACAGGGCGTGGGGACGCCTACCACCGAATCAGAGCAATACCTGGAATCCGGGGAAAGCTCCTCTCATCAAATCGGCTCGCCACCCCGCTCGATGATGAAAGACTCACCGCGGTAACGTACTCGGTTTAGAAGCTCGGAGAAATTGCGCGATGCCTCTGTGGCCGACAACCGCCTCGGCACTCGATATTCTGGTGGCGTTTCTCGAACGCGTTCATTAATCCGTTTCTTTTTAGGCATAGCTCTATATGATAATCATATTATATGATTATCATATTATGCCGAAGCGTTCAACGGCGTCCAGACGCAGTTGAACTTCACATCGCGTCATAGACGGCGCGGATGAGGACGGGTTCTTTCGTCCGCCTGCCCTCGAACAATACGGTGACGACCATTCGAGAGCCATCCGGTGCTAGTTCGTAAGTCGTGGTGATCTTGCCTCCTTGATCCATCTTCTGTTCCACGACGATTCGGTCGCCCTTCTTTTCAGCAACCGTTTCCATCTTGGTTCCCTGGGGTGTCTCTTGAGCGTGCTTTTTTCCATCGAGATAGAAGATCCGAGCTCTTCCTTCACCGGATGGCACCACGTGGAACTCGTTATCCTCCAGGATGGTCTCGATTTGTTTAGTCATGTCGGCCAGGGCCCCGAAGCCACCCGGGCCGCCTTCGGGTCTCTGGCCGCCACCACCGCGGCCGCCCATTTCTCCCGGCATGCCACCCGGCATTCTTCCTCCCCGACCTCCGCCGCGTTCTTGACGCATCGCTTCGAAAGCAGCTTGCATTTTCTCCTGGGGATCGTCGCTTTCTTCCTCGTTTCTTAGCCAGGACCCGGTGAAACTGGGTTGTTCCTGACCGAGCACAAACGGCAGCGCAAAACCTAAGGCCAGCAGCGCAATGCCGGCGAGCCGGATCCACTTCCAAAAGTATTTCTTTGTTGCAGATATCATCAAAAAACCCTTTCCACACAAAAAGAGCTCTGCCACCAGGAGGGACATGGTGGCAGAGATCGATGTGCCGCGGTTCGCTCCCGCAAGCTAACGCTGCGGGCGGCGTTCTCCCGTACGATCCTTCATGCGTGCCTCGGCTTCGGCACGAAGCTCCTTCATCTTGTCTATCTGCTCGGCCGTCAAGATGTCCAAAAACTCCGTGCGGAAACCACTACTCACAATGGCGAGCTCGGCTTGGGTGTCCGCCATGGCTCTGGCGGCACTACGGATGGTTTTGGTATCACCATGGCCTTCTTCGAGCGCTTTAATCGCTGCTTGAAAAACGATCCGAGCTTCGCGCAACTTGTCCCGCTCTATCTTGGTCTGATCGAAATGGGAATCTCGAAGCCCCCTGAGCTGGGTCAGTTGGTCGTCGCTGAGGTCGAGCTGGCGAAGCATTCGCCCGTGCAAGAAGCCCGGCCCGTCCGGCCCGCGGAACCCCCTGTCTCTCTGTCCAAACGGAGGCCAGCCGGGACCCTCTTCAGGTGCAAAACCCGGCAAGGCCATTGGGGCGCCGAGCACAACGAGAGTCGCCACCACCACTATCGCGGTGACCCATCGAGTCTTTGTCTTGAACTTCATTTTTTCCTCCACTCTCCAGTATCTTCTCCTACCTGGTAAACGTCGCTAGCGATCCTTCAGTCACACCCATGATAGGCCGCTCGAGGAATCGAGTCATCAAGTTCTTGAAAAGGTTTTGTAAAGGATGTAAAAATCAAGCCGGCACGGTGAAGGAGGGTCGACACCGTGCCAGCTCGCTAGTCGCGCTCCTAGAACCCTTGGCCCTTGAGTTCCCAGCATCGCGAAGAAACGTCCTGATGCACACTTGCTCGTTGGACGCTCCACTCCCAGATTAGCCAGAAAAGATCGGTCACTTGTTAAGTTGCGGCAAATTGTACGTAAAGGATGTTAAATCTCACCGGCGGCCCGCTCTCGCCCCTCTCTCCGGATGCTACAATGTCGTCTATGGGAGCCCAGCGCCGCAAAACGCCCTTCAGTTTGAAGATGGCGATTGCCTTGCTGTCCCTGCTTGCCATTTTGGCAACCCTTCAATATCGCTGGCTGGGACAGGTGAGTCGGGCAGAGCGCCAAAGGATGCAAACGAGCTTGCAGTCCGCAGTGTCTCGATTTGCCGACGATTTCGATCGGGAAATTACCAGCGCGTTCCTGAACTTCCTGTTGGACCCGAGAATGGCGGCTTCCGGTGGCAAGGCAGAGTATGCCGAACGGTTCCGCCTATGGATGGAAGAAGCTCCCCATCCCGAGCTCATCCGTAACGTCTACCTCGTGGACCGAGACACGAGCGGGGCGCTCCAATTGGATAAGCTCCATGCAGCAACCGGCCAATTCCAGCCCAGCGCATGGCCAAGCTCATTGGACGATCTTCACCGGCGCTTGGCTAAAAGGCCGAGGCCCCAGCAGCGTTACCGTCCGGGATTCGCTTTCATGTCTCCGCTCGTCTCCAGCGACGAAGCTCTGGTGCTCATCATCCCGCAAACATTCCCCTGGATGGGGGACACGAGGCAACCGAGGCGTCCTCCCCCCGGCCCTCCACCTGATGCAAACGTCATCTTGGAGCTCGACCCTACCTTTATCACTGGCGAGCTTCTCCCGGAGCTGGCGGATCGTTATTTCGGCATCAACTATGACGTGACGGTGGTCGACCGAAGCGAGCCCCCGAGGATTGTCTTTAGCTCCGCACCGACCGGACCCGACGGTCCCCGCGTCTCAGGAGATGAAACAGCGGATCTGTATTTTCTGAAACCTCTCCAACTTCGCCGAGACCTCTGGTTCCGGGATAGGACCCGCCCTCGAGCACTGGGCCCAAGGGATGACCAGCCCTTCAACCGAAATTTCCTCGGTCGTTTGCTCTCGACGGCACAGGGCAAACCGGGCCACTGGCAGCTCATCGTCCGACACCGAGCCGGCTCTCTCGAAGCGGCCGTCTCACGAGTGAGGTTCCGCAACGCCGCCATCAGTTCCGGTATCTTGATTCTTTTGGCGGTGAGTGTGGTTATGTTGGTGGTCTCGACCCAGAGGGCACAGGAGCTTGCCCGGCAGAAAATGGAGTTTGTCGCCGGTATTTCCCATGAGCTGCGCACTCCGCTCAGCGTCATTCGCTCGGCGGGCCAGAATCTGGCCGATGCAACGATTAAAGATCCTGAACAAGTCACCCGCTACGGTAAGCTCATCGAGGACGAAGGACGCCGGCTATCCGATCTCGTAGAACAAGTGATGGAATTTGCCGGAGCTCAAGCCGATCGAAAAGCCTACCAACTGGAGACGGTTGCCATTGGGGGCATCGTCGAAAGCGCGCTCGACGAGCGCCAATCCAACATCGAAAAAAACGGAATCGAAATCGACAGAGCCATCGCGGCCGATCTACCGATGGTCCGGGCGGATGCGTCGGCGCTCCGTCGCGCCATCCAGAATCTGTTGGATAACGCTACGAAGTACGGCGCTGGGAGCGGCCGGATTGTTGTACGGGTCAAAAGAGAGTTACGCTCCACTACCCCCATGGTTGCGATCAGCATCGAGGACCGGGGGCCGGGCATCGCCAAGGCCGACCTTCCCCATCTCTTTGAGCCGTTCTATCGCGGCGAAGGTGCGGGCAGGGTTCATGGCAGCGGCCTGGGTCTCAGTCTGGTGCAGCAAATCGCCACCGCTCATGGCGGGCGGGTGAGCGTCACCAACGTCCCGCATGGAGGGAGTCGTTTCATTATCCACCTCCCGGCGGTTGCGGAAGGAGAAAGCTGAAGGTGGTTGCCTCAACCGGCAGGCGGATTCTCCTGGTCGAGGACGAGCCGGGCCTGGTGCTCACCTTGACCGATCGGCTGGTCAGCGAAGGCTACACGGTGCAAGCGGCGCCCGACGGCGAAACGGCGCTCGAGCTTGCTGCCGACGAGCTTTTTGATTTGATCCTGCTGGACGTCATGCTACCGGGCAAGAGTGGACTCGATGTCTGCCGCGACCTGAGGCAGCGAGGAACTGAAGTCCCTATCCTCATGTTGACGGCTCGCAGTCAGGTGACCGACAAGGTGGTGGGATTGAAGCTCGGCGCCGACGACTACCTTACCAAGCCGTTCGAGATGATGGAGCTTCTCGCTCGAGTCGAAGCCCTTTTGAGGCGCGGCCCAACTCGGGACGCAGGAAAGCCGGGGACATTTCGGTTTGGAGATGTTCGAGTCGACTTTCGCCGCGCCGAGGTGACTCGAGAAGAACAGCCTGTCGATCTTTCGGCGCTGGAGTATAAACTCCTCCAATACTTCATCGAGCATCGAGGTGCTACCATCTCCCGCGACGAGCTCCTCAACGAGGTCTGGGGCTACGAGGCAATGCCCTACTCCCGCACGGTAGACGTGCACGTCTCCTGGTTGCGACAGAAACTCGAGCCCAACCCCTCTCGCCCCCGTTACATCTTGACCATCCATGGGTTAGGCTATAAATTTTCATTATGACGCGACTCGGTCTCAAAGGGAGAAAGCTCGCCGGAGCTCTGTCGGTGGGCCTGTGCTGCTGCGGTGACGTTTCTGAAACACCTCCGGTCCCCGATCTCGATCCTTCACTGTCTCGGGACGCCAAGATGGAAACCGTCCGGATGTTGAGCGAGGACCTCGAGGCGACCCGCCACCCTTCAGACGGAGGCGGCAGGGCGTGGATCGTTGAGCCCGCTTCATCGGATGGCCCGGAAGCTGTGCCCGTAGGGAGCCGTCAGCGCTTCGTGATTCTCTATGAAACCGGCCCTCTGGGGATCGCCGAAGGCGGAGCCCTTTACCTTCAACCTTCGCCCTTTTGGGATTGGGACTCGCCGCAAAGCGAGCTCGAGGAAGCCCCCGGCTACACGGTGGTAGAAACGGAAGCTGCCGGCATCGAGCTAGAAGCAACGACTTTGGGAGGAATCCTTGCCATCCAAATAAGCGGCCGCCGGCTCGAGGAGGGAGAGCGGATCCGTATCGTTTACGGTGCCGGGCCGGCGCGGGCTCGAGTCGACCGCTATGCCGAGCACCGCTCCCCCATTTGGATCGCGGTGGATGGAGACGGGGACGGCATTCGTTCGGTGTTGCCGCAGCCACCCTCGGTACAGGTTGCGGCGACGGAGGCATCCCGGCTCCTCCTCACACTTCCCAGCACCGCTCGGCCCGGGGAGCCGATTCGACTCACCGTGGCGGTGCTAGACGCTCTAGGGAATGCCGGTGTCTCTTTCCGCGGCAAAGTGGTGCTCGACCCTCGTCCCGACGGGCTAACGGTTGCAGAGCAAATCGTCCTCGAGCCCGAGCACCAGGGCCACCGCACCGTCACAGCCACGGCAACGAAAGAAGGGGTGTTTAGACTGAGCGGGGAAGCATCATCGGACGGTCGGGTGCTGGTATCGGAAAGCAATCCTCTCATCGTTCGTGACGACATCCCCCGCCTGGTCTGGGCGGACCTCCACGGCCATTCGCAGCTTTCCGACGGCACCGGGTCACCGGAAGACTATTTTCGTTACGCGCGGGATGTGGCGGCTCTGGATGTGGCGGCGCTCACCGACCATGACCACTGGGGCATGCGATTCCTGGACCAGACACCGGAAATGTGGCAAGAGATCTGGCAAGTGGTCCGGCGCTTCAACGAGCCGGGGCGCTTCGTCGCCCTTGCCGGATACGAATGGACGAGCTGGTTGTACGGCCACCGTCACGTGCTTTTCTTCGACGATCAAGGCGAGGTTTACAGCTCCATGGACTCCCGATACGAGACGCCGCCCGAGTTATGGGAAGCCCTGGCGGGCCAAGCAGCCATCACCGTCGCCCACCATACCGCCGGCGGTCCCATATCCACGAGCTGGGATTTCATTCCCGACCCCCACATGGAGCCGGTCACCGAAATCGTGTCCGTCCATGGAAGCAGCGAGGCGGCCGATTCGCCGGGTCGGATTTACGACCCGGTAGACGGCAACTACGCGCGAGACGTGCTGGACCGGGGTCTCCGGTTTGGATTCATTGGAAGCGGCGACAGCCATGACGGGCACCCCGGCCTGGCTCACCTGGCATCCCCCGGAGGGGGGTTGGCCGCGATCTTCACAGAAGACGTCGATCGCAAAAGCCTGCTCCAGGCGCTTCGCCGCAGACGAGTTTACGCCACCAACGGTCCACGGATCTGGCTTCGCATGTGGCTCGACGACTACCCCATGGGCTCGATTCTGCCGCCGGCGAGTGGTGAGACCGAGCCCCAGAGTCATCAGCTCAAGTTCTCGGTTGCCACACCCGCACCCATCGAGCGAGTCGACGTGATCCGGTCCGGCCGGGTAATCGACAGTTTGTCGGGGCAAGGACGTCGCGAGTGGTCCGAGCAAGCCGAAATCCCGCTTCTTGCAGCCGGCGAGTATCTCTATGTGCGGGTCGTTCAGGAGGATGGCGGGGTGGCCTGGGCCAGTCCGATTTACGTAGGGGAAAGATAAAACCCTACGACCCTCGCACTTTCAGTAGATCTTTCCGATTGAGCAGGCCGAGGAGGCGGCGACGATTGAGCCGCTGCACCACCGGCATCTGATTGACTTCCGAAAACTTGATCACCGCCTCGGAGAGGCTTTGCTCGGGATAGGTGGTGATCAGTTCCCGGGTAGCATACTCGCCGACCAACCGGTCCTTTTGGCCCGTCTCGAATGCGCGACTGAGATCAGTTTGGGTGATGATGCCGATGAGCTCTCGCCGTTCGTTCAGCACCGGAAGCGCCCGCTGTCCGCTGTCCATGGCTTTCTCGTAGGCATCGCGAACCGTGGCCGTTTCCGGCACCACGTCCACCCTCGACTCCATCACCTCACTCACGTGCATGCGCGCCAGCACATCGACTTCCATGTCTTGAACCACCTGCACGCCGCGGCGGGTGAGCTTTCGAGTGTAGATACTGTCTCGTTGCACGGTCCAGGCCACCAGGTCACTCACCACACAAGCAAACATCAACGGCAAAATGATGTGATAATCCTGAGTCATCTCGAAGAGAATTATGATCGAGGTGAGCGTGGCCCGGCTGGCGCCTGCAAAGACCGCGGCCATTCCCACCAGGGCGTATGCGCCGTAGGTCGCCGTGTAAGCGGGAAACAGGTGATGGACGAGGGAGCCAAAAGCTCCTCCCAGCATGGCACCCACGAAAAGCGACGGGGCAAACACACCTCCGGAACCTCCCGAGCCCAAGGTAAGGGAGAGCGCCAGGATCTTCAGCCCCACCAGGGCAATGAGGGTGGGTCCGGCATAGCTTTCGTGGAGCACCGCATCGACCGTCTCGTAACCTACTCCTAGAACTTGTGGGAAATAAAGCGCAATGCCGCCCAGAGCCAGGCCGCCCACCACCGGCCGAAGGTAGGTTGGGCCGGGAAGCCGTGCAAACAAGTCCTCCATCTTGTAGAGGACATAAATCATCGTGACCGCCACCAAGCCGGCTAAAACTCCCAGCACCAAATAAAAGGTGAGCTCCACCTCGTGCTCGAAACCGTATTGCGGCACGATGAATGCTGGATATTGTCCCAGAAAAATCCGTGACACCATGGTGGCAAACACCGAGGAAATCACCAGCGGTATGAACGAGCGGGTCTTCAGCTCCAGGAGGATGAGCTCGATCGAGAACAACACCCCGGCAATGGGCGTGTTGAAGGTTGCCGCAATGCCCGCCGAAGCGCCACAGGCCACCAGGATTTTGGTCATATAGGAGGGAAGGGAGAACAAGCGGGCAAAGGTCGAGCCGAGCGAAGAGCCGATCTGGACAATGGGCCCCTCACGTCCGGCCGATCCACCGGTACCGATGGTAATTGCCGAGGCAAGAGTCTTGACGCCGATGAGTCGTGCCCGCAATCGCCCACCGTGCACTGCGAT
>SDBT01010443.1_pt1 | contig 14986 bp, 10 predicted proteins | sample 2277101 | NCBI WGS metagenome assembly SDBT01 (sample SAMN10404973, study PRJNA504765) | marine sediment metagenome | isolation source: marine sediment core GS10_PC15, 103 cmbsf | place: Arctic Ocean: Southern Knipovich Ridge | collected 2010 | reverse complement strand
CTCGCCGAGGGAGGTGGGGTACTACGACTCGTATGGATATGCCCGTGGCGTGGCGGTTTCCGGCGACTACGCCTACATGGCGAATGGTAGCGCCGGTCTGCGTGTGATCGACGTTTCCGACCCGACCTCGCCGACGGAGGTGAGATCGTGCCACACGGCTGGAAATGTCCGCGGCGTGGCGGTTTCCGGCGGCTACGCCTACATGGCGGATGGCGGCGCCGGTCTCTTTGTGATCGACGTTTCCGACCCGGCCTCGCCGACGGAGGTGGGATCGTGCTACACGGGTGGAGAGGCCTATGGCGTGGCGGTTTCCGGCGGCTACGCCTACCTGGCGGATTCTGACGTCGGTCTGCGTGTGATCGACATTTCCGACCCGGCCTCGCCGACGGAAGTGGGATCGTGCGACACGAATATATTTGCCTGGGGCGTGGCGATCTCCGGCGGCTACGCCTACCTTGCGGATTGGTGCGGTCTGAGTGTGATCGACATTTCCGACCCGTCCTCGCCGACGGAGGTGGGATCGTACGACACGGATGGAGATGCCAGTGGTGTCGCGGTTTCCGGCGGTCACGCCTACCTGGCGGCTTTTAACACCGGTCTCCGTGTGATCAACGTTTCCGACCCGGCCTCACCAACGGAGGTGGGATACTTCAACACGGATGGATGGGCCTGTGGTGTGTCGGTTTCCAGCGGCTACGCCTACCTGGCGGCAGATGAGGACGGTCTGCGTGTGATCGACGTTTCCGACCCGGCATCGCCGGCGGAGGTGGGATACTTCGACACGGGTGGAATAGCCTATGGCGTGGCGGTTTCCGGCGGCTACGCCTACCTGGCGACTTATGGCGCCGGTCTCCGTGTGATCGACATTTCCGACCCGGCCTCGCCGATGGAGGTGGGGTATTGCTACCCGGAAGGAAGTGCCAATGGCGTGGCGGTTTCCGGCGGCTACGCCTACCTGGCGGCTGCTAACGCCGGTCTGCGTGTGATCGACATTTCCGACCCGGCCTCGCCGACGGAAGTGGGGTACTATGATACGGATATAGATGCCCGTGGTGTGGCGGTTTCCGACGGCTACGCCTACCTGGCGAATGGTTACGGCGGTCTGCGTGTGATCGACGTTTCCGATCCGGCCTCGCCGACGGAGGTGGGATACTTACTTCTATATGGAATAGTCCGCGGTGTGGCGGTTTACGGCGGCTACGTCTACCTGGCGGAGAATCCCGCCGGTCTGCGTGTGATCGACGTTTCCGACCCGGCCTCGCCTGTTGTGGTGGGATCGTGTCACACGGGTGGATGGGCCTATAGCGTGGCGGTTTCCGGCGGCTACGCCTACCTGGCGGATGGCGACGCCGGTCTGCGTGTGATCGACGTTTCGGACCCGGCCTCGCCGACAGAGATGGGATACTTCGACACGGACGGAATAGCCCACGGCGTGGCGGTTTCCGGCGTCTACACCTACCTGGCGGACGGGAAATATTTTGAAATCTTCGATTGCTCCGCGGCGCTTCACCTGGATGATGGCGCCCCGGCTGCGATGCCGACGGAGTACTCAATCGCGAAACTCTATCCCAATCCCTTCAATCCGACGCTCACCGTCGTCGTCGGACTGCCTGAACCTGCCGGCCTCTGCATCCGTGTCTACAACATCACCGGGCGCCAGGTCGCTGAACTGGTTGACGGACGCCGTGGCGCCGGCTACCACGGTTTCGTCTTCAACGGCTCGGCGATGGCCGGCGGTGCCTACTTCGTCCGGGCGTCGATACCGGGGCAACTGGAGCAGGTGCGAAAGGTGGTTCTGATCAAATAGGGACATATTTTCGTTAGAAAATCCTTATACCATCCATGCCTGTCGGCGGAAAGAGTCGGGCCACCCAGCCGCTGATGGCAATGAGTTGAACTCCGGCTTGTTGATTTGCGGGAACCGGTGAACATGCGGACCTCCATAAGTTCAGGTGGAACGTGAGGCGGGCTTTGAGAAATCCAGCGTGCGGAAATTTGTTTCCGCACGTTTTTTACGTGTTTCGGTTGAGTGCGAGCTTATCTTCCCTTGTGACGATCGGTGGAGAAAACCCGTTGCGGTCGCCGCGTCTTCCGTGTCAGAGCCGATGAGACTGCTGATCCGCGAGAATGGCCGTGGAGAAGTTGAATATTGCTGTATCTTTATGGAGAACCTGTACATTTGGAGAAGCTTATCCTGGAGGAGATCATGGATCTCTTGGAGAAACTGACGCAAACACCGGGTACGTCGGGGCTGGAGGCGCGAATACGCGAGGTTGTCCGGGCTGAACTGGTGAAAGTTGTCGATGAGGTCACGACGGACCGTCTCGGCAATCTGATCGGGCGCAGGAAGGGCAATGGCGGGCCGAAGGTGATGCTCGCGGCGCACATGGACCAGATCGGTTTCATGGTCTCGTACATTGACGAAAAAGGTTTCCTTCGTCTTAATCCGACCGGAGGATTCGACCCGAGAACGATGATGGCGCAAAGGGTGATCGTTCACGGCGAGCAGGACCTGCTCGGCGTAATGGGCTCCAAGCCTGTGCACCTGCTTTCGGACGAGGAGAAAAAGAAGCCTTTGAAGATAAAGGATTTTTTCGTCGACCTTGGTCTGTCGGCGGACGAGGTGAAGGAAACGGTCCATGTCGGCGATGCGGTCAGCTGGGTCGGGGAGTTCGCCGAAATGGGCGAGATGTATGTTTCTCGTGCAATGGACGACCGCATCGGCGTCTTCGTGATGATCGAGGGGCTGCGCAAGCTGAAGGACCACGATGCCGAGATCTATGCGGTTGCGACCGTACAGGAGGAGGTCGGGATTCGCGGAGCGACCGCTTCAGCCGGCCAGATCAACCCGGAGATCGGCATCGCACTCGACGTGACTATCGCCAATGACGTTCCCGGTGCGTCTGAACATGAGCATGTGACGACGATGGGCGGCGGAATCGCGATCAAGCGCATGGACGGAGCCTCGATCTCCAGCCCCGGACTGGTGCGGCACCTCGAGGAGGTGGCCGAGCGGGAAAAGATACCCTTCCAGCCGGAAGTCCTTCCCCGCGGCGGTACCGATGCCGGCGCGATCTGGAAGATTCCGGGCGGCGCGCATGTGGTTACGATTTCCGTGCCGAGCCGTTATGTGCACTCGACCGTAGAGCTGGTTCACAAAAGGGATGTGCAGGCCGGGATCGACTTGCTCCCGGCTTTTCTCGCCGAGGCGGGTTCCCGCGACTACCTTTAGCGGCCGATGCACGGGAGGCTGCGGTAAGATCGAAAGCAGGGAGATATTCAGGTAAAGAGATAAACAGCCGTTGAGGCGAACATGAACGTTTGCGAAACTACCAGGAACGTCAACCAGGAGGCAAGGCCGAAGTCGAGTGGAGACGAAGACCAATTCTTCGACTATTTTTTCGGATCTCATCACCGGCCTCCGATGATGCCTGCCGAAAAGGGATGGCATCCCGCGGCGGACCTGTTCGAAACCAGCACCCATATCGTCGTCGTGATCGACATCGCCGGGATCGACGTCAACGATGTGAACCTGGAGCTTGAGAAAGGGATACTCAAGCTGTCGGGGGTAAGACGTGAGGCGCTGGAGGAACAGAAACGTCAATATCACAAGATGGAAGTGCCCTATGGACCCTTCGAGCGGGCATTGCGGCTTCCCTGCGCCGTCCGCGGAAACAAGGTAACCGCGGATTACAGGGGCGGGTTACTGACGGTGAGACTGGAGAAGCAAGAGAAGCCCCTCAAGGTGCAGCGTAAGATAATATTACACATTCAATAGGCAGGCAAATGGCAGAAATTCAAGCGGGCGACGGCGGCGGCAGGCCTGATTCGATTTCGATTCCCTCGCTGCTCTCGCTGTTCACACCGCAAGACCTCGTGATCTTCCCCGGTCTCATCGTCCCGCTGTCGGTTGATAATGAGAATACCATACAGATGATAAACGATGTGATGCAGCGGGGACCGAGGATCATCGGCTGCTTCCTGCGCAAACCGGTCGAAGAGTCGGAGCCGGAGGTTCAGATTTTCGAGACCGGAACTGCGCTGATCATACACCGCATGTTGCGCATGCCCGACGGCAGCATCAGGATGATCGTACAGGGCATCGAGCGCATCAAGCTGATAGAAGTGGTGCATACAACCCCGTACCTCCAAGGCAAGGTTGAAGTTCTGGAGGTCAAGGCCCGCAAGACCGTGCGCCTTGAAGCCCTGTTACGCGCACTGAGGGAAGAATTCGAGGAGATGGCCGACCTGACCCCAAACATGCCGGACGAGTTCAAGGCGGCCGTTCAGCATCTCGATGATCCGGGCGGACTCGTGGATCTGATTGCGGCGAACCTCAACTTCGAGCCGCTGACACGCCAGCAGATTCTGCAGACCATCAAGATACCCGAGCGCATAGATCTGCTCAGGAACTTTATCTCGCGCGAGATACAGATTCTCCAGATCGGCACCAAGCTGCACGAGGACACCCGCGAGGAGATCGAAAAGTCACAGCGGGAATACTTCCTCCGCCAGCAATTGAGCAGGATCAAGCAGGAACTCGGCGAGGGGGACGAGGATTCGGCCGAGGTCATGGAGTGGCGCAGGCGAATCGATGAAGCCAACATGCCGGAACACGTACTCCAGGTCGTCGACAAGGAGATAGAGCGCCTCGAAAGGATCAACCCCGCCTCGGCGGAGTACTCGGTGGTTACCTCCTACCTCGACTGGCTGATCAGCCTGCCCTGGACGATCCTCACCGAAGACCACCTGGACCTCAAGGAGGCGAAACGTATTCTCGATGAGGACCACTACGGCCTCGACGACATCAAGGACCGCATCCTCGAGGTGCTCGCCGTTCGCAAGTTGAAGCCGGACGCCCAGGGCCCGATCCTCTGCTTCGTCGGACCTCCCGGCGTCGGCAAGACCTCGCTCGGCCAGAGCATCGCACGAGCGATGGGCCGGAATTTCATCCGTGTTTCGCTGGGCGGTGTGCGCGACGAGGCGGAAATCCGCGGCCACCGCAGAACTTATGTCGGGGCGATGCCGGGACGCATTCTGCAGAAGATGAAGAACGCCGGCAGCAGCAACCCGATCTTCATGCTCGACGAGGTTGACAAGCTTGTGTCGGATTTCCGGGGCGATCCCTCCTCGGCGCTGCTCGAGGTGCTCGATCCGGCGCAGAACTCGACCTTCTCGGACCACTACATCGAGATCGAATTCGACCTCTCCTCGGTCTTCTTCATCACCACGGCCAACTACCTCGACCTCATCCCGGCGCCGTTGCTAGACCGCATGGAGGTGATCAACCTCGCCGGGTATATCGCCAAGGAAAAGGTCGAGATCGCGAGAAAATACCTCGTGCCGCGACAGATCGAGGCGAATGGGCTGAAGCGCAGCGATGTCCGTTTCACCCGCTCCGCGCTCGACTCGATCATCAACTACTACACCCGCGAGGCGGGGGTTCGTAACCTCGAACGAACCATCGGGGCGATCTGCAGGAAGATCGCCCGCAGGGTGGCCGAGGGGAAACGGTCGAAATCCGTTTCGATCAAGCCCGACAACCTCGCCGATTACCTTGGGCCGCAGAAGATAACGCCGATCTGGGTCAACCGGAAGGCGCGCGTCGGCGTCGCCAACGGCCTCGCCTACACCCCCTATGGCGGAAGCGTGCTCCAGGTCGAGACCGCGCTGATGCCGGGCAAGGGTAACTTGAAAATAACCGGACAGCTCGGCGATGTCATGAAGGAATCCGCTTCCATCGCCCTCTCCTGGATTCGCGCGCATACCGGGGAACTCTCAATCCCGGAGAAGCTGCTCGACGACCGCGACCTGCACCTCCATGTTCCCGAGGGTGCGACGCCGAAGGACGGTCCCTCGGCGGGGATCGCGATGTGCGCCAGCCTCGCCTCGTGCTTCAGCGGGCGCGCTGTCCGTTCCGACCTCGCAATGACCGGCGAGATCACGCTCACCGGACAGGTTCTGCCAATCGGCGGATTGCGCGAGAAACTCGTGGCCGCGAATCGGGCGAGGCTCAAACATGTCCTGATTCCCTGGGACAACCGCAAGGACCTCGAGGAAGTGCCGGAGGAGGTCTGCTCGAGTATCGAGATTCACCCGGTGAAGTCGATCCAGGAGGTGCTCGAATTCGCGCTCAAACTGAAGCCGGGTGGCCGGGACGGCGGTGGAAAAGCGAAGTCCGATGGCGGCAGGAAGGTCAAGGCTGACGGCGATGGTCGGAAGAGGGCCGCGGCGGGCAAGCAGGCGAAGAGGAAAGGCGTCAAGCGGACAAAGGGTGACGGAAGGTGATCCTTGGCGCACATGTTTCGACGCAGGGCGGGGTCGAGAACGCCCCGGCGGAGGGGAGCCGGTTTGGCATAGAAACGATCGCGATTTTTTCCAGGAACCAGCGCCAGTGGAAGCCCAAATCCTTGGAAAAACATCAGGTTGACCTCTGGCACCAGCGTGTCGCGGAGCATGGCATCCGCCAGGCGCTGAGCCATGATTCATACCTGATCAACCTCTGTGCCCCTGACCCGGAGAATCTGACAAAATCCATTGATGCGCTCACCGACGAGCTCGAGCGGGCCGAAGCGCTCAGGCTGACCCATGTCGTCGTCCATCCCGGCAGCCATCTGAAGGAGGGCGAGGACTGGGGGGTTGGGAAAATCGCCGAGTCGCTGAGCGAATTGCACGCGCGCCTGCCGGGCTGCCGGGCGAAAATCGCGCTCGAAATCACCGCCGGACAGGGGACCAACCTCGGCTACCGTTTCGAGCAGATCGCCCGGATGATCGAACTGAGCGCCGGCAATGGACGCCTTTCGGTCTGTTTCGACACCTGCCATGCCTGGGCTGCGGGGTACGACATCGCCACAGCCGAGGGTTACGATCAAACCTGGGATGAGTTCGACCGGCTGATCGGTCTCGACCGCCTCGAAGTGTTCCATTTTAACGATGCGAAGAAACCGCTCGGCAGCCGGGTCGACAGGCACGAGCACATCGGTGACGGTGTGATGGGGCTCGAACCCTTCCGCATGCTGGTCAATGACGAGCGTTTCCGTGAGCTGCCCGCCATACTCGAAACCCCGGAGGGCAGCGAACGCTATGCGGAGGACCTGACCAGGCTGCGTGCACTCGTCGAGGGGGATATCACGCGCTGAGTGCGACAGATCGCGACCCTCGGGTTGTGCTGGTGCAATTACCAGAGATAACCACATTCTTTGTAGCCCTTCTTAAAACTATGTAGGAATTTCGGATATGTTTCAGGGGATTCGGACCCGGCAGTCTCCATTCGGATGGGAAACAAACGTATAATTGTTGCACTCATGTTGACTCGGGTCAATGCGAAGTCATACGTTTTCCGCGAAACGCTCCGTGAGAACCATTTTCCAGGGGGGGAGATGAACAGCGCAACAGAACGGATGATGGAAGACATCCTGGAACATGAACGTCACTTGTTGCGCCTCGTTCGCTTTCTGGCCCACCGTCAGGCACTTCTGTTGGTTGAGGAGAATTTAACCAAGCCGATTGAGAGACGTGTATACGAATTATCCGATGGCATGCGCTCATCGAGAGACATTGAGAAGGCGGTCAGCAAGGCGGTGACCCAGCGGACTGTGGTCACCTGGTGGCAGAAGTGGAGACGTCTTGGACTGGTCGAGCAATCGCCGATCTACTCGGGCCGGATGCGCCAGTTGATGCCCCTGGCCGAACTCGGGCTCACCATCGAGGGCGGCGAAGAGGAGAGTTAGGCGGCGATTATTGTCGATCAGCGCTTTACAATTCGCAGGTAGCGAACGGAGCGGAACATAAGGATATCGGATTTTTTCGGCGTTGCCGGGCCATTGTGGGCCCGGCTTTTTATTTTCTACGTTGACGTTGGATAGGGAAATGTATCTTAATGGAGCCATGAGGGCGCGAAAGGGAAAAAATGAGTGTAAATTGGTTATACTTACAATTGAAAGGAATAGGCGCCGGGATTAGTGGATGAGAGCACATGAATCGAGTAGTTCCGCTTGTCGAAAAGTGGTCGGATTCAAGGCGGTTTTGCGTCGGTGCAGTGGTTCCACAGCAAGCAACAGCAACGCAGAAGCCGGCCGCTTGGCGTCAAGCCCTTCGGGAACGCGCCACACAGTACACTGCTTCGTTGCTCTTTCTAGAAACTGCACCGCTATTCCTGCGGCGTCGAGCCTTGCATTGAGCTGTGTGTCGCAGCTCAGAACAGGTCGATTCATGTGATCTTGTCCACTAATCGTGTGCACAGTGAAAGGTGGAGGCGGTGAAACAGGGGATGCTCTGGAGTAAAGCCTGCGCGGGCTTGAAGCCTAACCAGCGGATACTCGTCGCGGTCAGCGGCGGATCGGACTCGCTATCCCTGCTCCACCTCGTGCTGCCGGAGGACGAGGCGAAGCGCCAACGGCTGGTCGTCGGCTACGTTCACCATGATACGGGCTCCTATGCCAACAAGACGGAGGCGCATGTGCGTGCGATCGCGCGGAGGCTTTCGTTGGCCTTCGAGGTCGGACGGGTCAGCTTGTCCGAGGAGCGACAGAAGCAGCTCGGCTTCGAGGCGGCGGCCCGCGAGCTGCGTTACGAGGCGCTCGAGCGGATCGCGCAGCGTAATGGTTGCGGTCGGATTCTTACAGGCCACACCGCCGATGACCTCGCCGAGGGGGTGATGATCTACCTGATGCGCGGCGCCGGGCTCGCCGGGCTCGCAGGTCCGAAACGGAGTAGGGGGCTCATCCATCGCCTGCTGCTGCGTTACCACCGTGAGGAACTCAAGGAGTTTATCGAGGGTCTCGGAGTCCGGTTCATCGAGGACCCGGCGAATCTTGATCTGCGCTACACCCGCAGCCGAATCCGTCATCACCTGAGGCCGCTGATCGAAGAGGAATTCGGCAAAGGTGCCTGGGCGAACCTCGCCAACAGCGCACGATGCCTCTCCGACGCCGATGTTGAACTCGAGCAGCGCTCGCGGGAGGTGATGACCGCTGTAAGAGTTTGGAGCAGTCCGCGGTGGATTTCGCTTGATGTAAATGGGCTCCGCGGGTATCTTGCAGAAGTACAGTCGAGGATTCTGCTGCGAGCGTACGCTCATGCCGCCGGGCAGAAAAAGGGCGCCGCATACCTGAGCCGGAGAATGCGGCAGCGGCTCCATCATCTGTTGCATGGCAATCCCGGCGATCATCTTGAGCTCAGCAGCGGCGTCATCGCGAGGCTGACCGAACATTTTCTCATTTTCGAGGGGATTCCGCCGAGCTTTGAAGTGGAGTGGAAGTTGCCGGGCAGGATCGAGTTGCCCGATGGAGCGGTGCTCATGGCGAAGCGCCTGGTGACCGAGTTCCGCGGAATCAAACCCGATCGCGGGAGAGTTGAGTATGTTGACGCGCAGGCGGTCGGCGAACGGGTAACCGTCCGGCCCTGGCACGAGGGCGACCGTTTCGTCCCCCTCGGACGTCCGGGCCACATGGTCAAGGTCGTGCGGGCATTGAGGATAAACCCCTCGGAAAGACGGGGTATGCTGTGGCTGGTGACCAGTGGCGGAAGCATCGTCTTTGTCGCCGGACAGCGCATTGCCGACCCCTACAGGGTCAAGCAGACCAGCCAGGCGGTCTGGCGTTTTTCGTTTATTCCGCCGGAAGATAAATCACTTTCCGGCGCCGAGTAACAGGGAGCAGCGGCTTAAAATGGCAAATAAATCACAGCCGCCGAAATCTGAAGGACCACAGAAAAAACAGGGCCATGGCCCGGATGACAAGTTCGAGTGGAAACGCGCGGCTCGCACCCTTTCTTTCTGGGTGCTGCTGATAATCGTGGTCATGGTGATCTCAAGCTACCTGAGCCCCACGCGCGAGGAGGCGGAGTTTGTAAACTACTCGAAATACAGGGAGTTACTCGAACAAGGGATGATCCAGTCGGCGGTGATTATCGACCGGGAATTCACCGGAAAGCTGAGCCGGCCGATGCAGCTCGAAGGGGAGCCGGCAACCGAGTTCAAGACTTTTCTGCCCTTCGTCGATGATGAGATGGTGGCCGAATGGAGTGAGGCCGGAATCGATGTCGAATTCAAGGAGAAGACGACAAACTGGTTCGGATACGTCCTTACTTCTATCCTGCCCTGGATGGTGCTCATCATCTTCTGGGTGTACCTGATGCGCCGTATGCAGGGCGGTGGCGCTCGCGGATTGTTCAGCTTTGGCAAGAGCAGGGCGAAACTGCTTACCGAGAACAAACCGAAGGTCACCTTTGAAGATGTCGCTGGCGGTGATGAGGCGAAGGAGGAGTTGCAGGAGCTGATCCACTTCCTCAAGGACCCGAAGAAGTATCAGAAGCTGGGCGGCCGTCTCCCAAAGGGCGCCTTGCTCATCGGAGCTCCGGGTACCGGCAAGACGCTGATGGCCCGCGCGATCGCCGGCGAGGCGGATGTGCCCTTCTTCTCGATGAGCGGCGCCGATTTTGTCGAGATGTTCGTCGGCGTCGGAGCGAGCCGGGTGCGCGACCTTTTCGACCAGGGCAAGAAGCATGCGCCCTGCATCATCTTCATCGATGAGATCGACGCGGTCGGACGTCAGCGCGGCGCAGGTCTCGGCGGTGGACATGATGAGCGCGAGCAGACGCTTAACCAGCTGCTCGTCGAGATGGACGGCTTCGAGTCGAACGAGGGGGTGATCCTGATCGCCGCAACCAACCGCCCCGATGTGCTCGACCCGGCGTTGCTGCGGCCGGGACGATTCGACCGGACAATAGTCGTCGACCGCCCGGACGTCCGTGGTCGTGAGGGAATATTCCTGGTCCACTCGAAGAACGTTCCGCTTGCGCGCGATGTCGATCTCAAGGTGTTGGCCAAGGGCACTCCCGGTCTGTCCGGCGCCGATATCGCCAATCTGGTCAACGAGGCGGCTTTGCTCGCCGCCAGGCGCGACGCCGAGAAGGTCCACATGGAGGACTTCGAGAACGCCAAGGATAAGGTGATGATGGGCACCGAACGTCGCAGCATAATCATCTCCGACGAAGAGAAGAAGCTGACCGCCTATCATGAGGCGGGGCATGTGCTGGTGGCGCTGTTCACCCCGGGATCCGACCCGGTTCACAAGGTTACCATCATCCCGCGTGGAAGGGTGTTGGGCTCTACACATTTCCTGCCGATAGACGAGAAACACTCCTGGGCGAAGAAGTATATCGAGAACAAGCTGATCCACCTGCTCGGCGGCCGGGCCGCCGAAAGGCTTATCTTCAAGGACTACACAAACGGCGCGGCTTCGGACATCAAGCAGGCCTCGGTGATCGCGCGCAAGATGGTCTGCGACTGGGGGATGAGCGAAAAGATCGGGCCGCTCTCGCTGAGCGGACGCGATGAGGAGATCTTCCTCGGACGCGAGATGATGACCCGTCGCGAATACTCCGATACTACCGCCCTCGAGATAGACCGCGAGATCAAGCGGATTGTGACCACCGCGCAGAGCACGGCAGTCAAATTGCTCGGTGACAATGTCGAAAAGCTGCATGCGCTCGCTCAGGCCCTGCTCGAGCGTGAGATACTCGACGGCGATGAAATCCAGAGGATCATTGAGGGAAAAAAGCTCCCCAGGCCGAGCAGAAAACCCAAACCCGGATCAGAGGATGTTAAAGCTGCGAAGAGAAAACCAAAACCAAGTAAATCTTTGAAAAACAAAGAGACAGCTTCTCAGACTTCCAGGACAAGGTCCTCAAAAGACCGTCTCAATCAGGTCGAGGAGGCAATCGCAAAACTCGAGCGGGAGAAGGGCTCCGGAAAGCCTTCGAGCGCTCCCAGGTCGCGAACAGGGTCCGGCGCGAAAAGCACGAAGGGCGCCTCGGCCACCGGGAAGGCGAAAGGCGGGACCGGAAAGGCCTCCGGCGGAGATGGCGGCGGAAAGCAGGGCCGGGGAACACCCTAGTGGACCGCTCCATTCATTGAAACACTGGACCCGGCGGCATCCTTTCGATCCGGCGTGTTTATCGATAGCGCAGGGGACCGAACGGGTTGAGGGGAGAATTACCATGTTGATGGATCGCAGCAAAATCGAAAAAGGTGTGCGCCTGATACTCGAGGGCATCGGCGAGAACCCCGAACGTGAAGAGCTGGTCAACACGCCCGCACGTATCGCCGAGATGTACGAGGATATTTTCAGCGGGCTGCACAGCGACCTCAAGGCGGAATTCCGGACATACCCTGTCGACAACCAGGATGAGATGATCCTGATGCGCGACATTCCCTTCTACAGCTTCTGCGAGCACCATCTGCTCCCATTCTGGGGCACCGCCTCGCTGGCATATATACCGAAGAACAACCGCATCGTCGGCTTCTCAACCCTCATCCGGGTTGTCCAGCATTTCGCAAAACGGTTGCAGATCCAGGAGCGCATGACCACCCAGATCTGCGATTTCCTCAACGCTCACCTCAAACCATCAGGAATTCTTGTCGTCGTACGCGCCCATCACCTCTGCATCTCCATGCAGGGCGTGAAGAAGGAGCAGTCCGAGGCGGTCACATCCGCGGTGCGCGGCTACCTCAGGCGGCAGGCGACACGTCTCGAGGCGCTGAACCTGCTCGAACAGCGGGGATAGAACGAGCTGGGCCGGGCGGCTGCTCGCTGCACGAGCCGTCAGGTCGCTGCACGTGGTGTCCACCCACATTGAGCTGAAAAAGATTGAAAATGAGCTACTATTCGAATTTTTCAGCGCTGACTCAAGACAGATTGAGCACTGGATCACGTATTCCGGGCATTATTTGGGTCGATATTGGCCCGAATATCGCTTGGAAGCTGAATATTGTACGTATAAAGCCCAAATAAGCGCTAAGATCATGCAATATTGGGTCAAATACTTGGTAATATCGCGTGGCGGGGTAGTAGAGGTGAGCAGGCGGCCGGTCACTGGAAGCGGGTTCGAAGCCGCGACAGGTGATCGACAACCGAATCGAGCGAGGAGAATTGTCGAGTCGGGGGTGCGGCTGGTTGCGGACACCTCCGGGCCGTTGGACTGGAACGCTTTCGTTGAGCCGTTTTCATGGTGGAGAGAACAACTCAGGGGCCCGGACCACCAAGGTTGAAACCGCCGAAGAGATAACATACCTTGGTCTGGTCGCGCATTAACACGGGGCGTATGAAAATGAGCGAAGCGTTGCAGGTACTCACGATCACCGCGGTTACCATTGGATTCTTGCACACCTTGTTCGGGCCTGATCATTACCTGCCGTTCGTTGTCATGGCTAAGGCGCACAACTGGTCGCGTGTAAAGACACTTTGGATCACTTTTATTTGCGGCGTCGGCCATGTACTCGGGTCGGTGATATTGGGTTTCATCGGCGTTGCGCTCGGCTTCGCGGTATCGAAAATGGAGTTGATCGAGTCTGTTCGCGGCGGGCTGGCCGCTTGGGTGCTGATCGCTTTCGGTCTTGTCTACTTCGTCTGGGGAATGCGACGCGCGCTGAAAAAGCACCGCCACCGCCACAACCATCTCGAAAAACCCGGGCAGACGGGCGAGGCGCAGAACCTTACGCCGTGGATTCTCTTCATCGTCTTCGTTCTCGGTCCGTGCGAACCGCTCATCCCGATCCTCATGTATCCGGCGGCCCATAGCAACTTCGTCGGCGTGGCGATAGTCGCGGGAGTATTCAGCGGGGTGACCATCCTGACTATGCTCACGATAGTACTCGTGATTCAGTCTGGTGTTGACCTTCTTCCCCTGAAGCGGGTGGAGCGCTTTATTCATGCGCTTGCGGGATTCACAATCGTGATCAGCGGCATGGCGATCCAGTTCCTCGGGCTTTGACCTGCCGAGTTGACGGGTCGTCACGGGAGTCGGTCGGATATCGAACCGGGATGCCCGGATATGTTCAAGCGGTGCAATACTTTAGCATTGGTATAGACTTGAAGAGAGTGAAAGTCGGCCTTCGTTCGGCCCCCGAACCCGGCGATCTGACCAGGGTGATGGGGGTCATCAATGTCACGCCGGACAGTTTCTATGACGGCGGGCGTTATGACTCCCGGGGCGATGCGATTTCACATGGCATGCGGCTCGCGGCCGAAGGCGCGGACGTGCTCGACGTTGGCGGCGAATCGAGCCGCCCGGGAGCCGATCCGGTGTCCTGGAAAGACGAGATCGAACGTGTCGAGCCGGTAATCGCCTGGTTGGCCGAACGGACGCAATGCGCAATCTCGGTGGACACCACCAAGGCCGAAGTCGCCGGGCGCGCGCTCGATGCCGGAGCCGACTGGGTCAATGACATCTCCGCGGGACTGCTGGACCCGGAGATTCTCGATGTGGTCGCTGAGGCGGGCGTTCCCTACGTTGCAATGCACATGCGCGGAACTCCGAAGATGATGCAGAGCGACATCGGGTACGGCGATCTGGTCGATGAGATCGACGCCTATTTCGCAGAGCGGCTTGAAACCTTTGAAAAGGCCGGGATCGACGGTTCGCAGGTGATACTCGATCCGGGGATCGGCTTTGGAAAATCGCCGGAGGACAATTACACTCTGCTCGCTCGTCTTGACGATTTCCGTAAATTCGGACGTCCGTTGCTGGTCGGGCCGTCGCGCAAGAGCTTTCTTGCGCTCGCCGGTGCAAAGTCGCCGGAGGAGCGGCTTCCCGGCACGATCTCGGCGGTGACAATCTGCGCGCTCGGGGGTGTGGAGGTGGTGCGTGTGCATGATGTCGCGGCCACGCTTCAGGCGATCAGGGTTGCGAGACTGGTCGATGATGCCGGGAAGATCGATGCAGGGAAGTAACGGAATCCCCAATGGGTTCGCGGCAGCCTGAGCTGGATATCCGGCCGGCGTCGTTCTCGGATCTGCACGGGATCGCCGAAGCGGAAAGGATTTGCTTCGATATCCCCTGGAGCGAGCGTTATTTCCGGGAGATGATGAACCGGCCCGCGGGATTTATTGCGATCGGCAGGGTAGGCGGTATGCTCGCTGTTTATCTCGCCGCCGACGAAGTCGCGGGCAAAGGGCATCTGCTAAACCTCGCTACCATGCCGAAG
>SDBT01010442.1_pt1 | contig 14986 bp, 13 predicted proteins | sample 2277101 | NCBI WGS metagenome assembly SDBT01 (sample SAMN10404973, study PRJNA504765) | marine sediment metagenome | isolation source: marine sediment core GS10_PC15, 103 cmbsf | place: Arctic Ocean: Southern Knipovich Ridge | collected 2010 | reverse complement strand
GACCAAGCCCATGCCCGATGAGTTTATCAACTCCGACGGCAACGGCGTAACGGAGGCTTTTATCGATTATGCCGCTCCCTTGACCGGCGGTCTTCCGAAAACAGACTACCTGGGCAACTATCCGAAGATATAACCGCTGTTTGGGTCGGCTTGATTATCGAGCGCTTCAGGTAAACAGCGCCTCGACGAATTCTTCGGGGTCGAATTCGGCGATGTCCTCTGGTTTTTCGCCCAGGCCGATGAATTTTACCGGTATATCCAGCATGTCCTTAATGGCGATGACTATCCCCCCGCGTGCGGTGCCGTCTAATTTCGCGAGGAATATTCCGGTAACATCTATCGCTTCGGTAAACATTTCGGCCTGGACAATCGCGTTCTGGCCTGTCGTGCTGTCCAAAACGAGCAAGACCTCGTGCGGCGAGCCGGGGATTCTTTTGGCAGCGACATTTCTGATTTTGGTCAGTTCGTTCATCAAGTGCTTTTGTGTATGGAGTCTGCCGGCGGTATCGAGAATCAGGAAATCGGCGCCCCTGGCAATCGCCGCATCACAGGCGTCGAAAGCGACCGCGGCGGGGTCTGCCCCGGATTTATGTTTTACAATCTGGACACCGATTCGCTCGGCCCAAATGGTCAACTGCTCGACGGCGGCGGCTCGAAAGGTATCGCACGCCGCGACAATTACTTTTTTGTCGTTGCGGCTGAGGACATAGGCTAATTTCGCGATACTTGTCGTCTTGCCTGAGCCGTTAATTCCGGCAACGAGAATGACCGTCGGCCCGGATTCAGCGGTTTTAAGCTGCCTGTCCTGCCTAGGCCAGTAGCTCTTCATGTGCTCTTTAAGAAACGGTACAATATCCTCGCTCTTGACTATGCGGCGAGAGCGATAGGCCTCACGCAAATCAGAGACCAGTTTTTCGGTGGTTTCGACGCCGATATCATCGCTTATAAGCGTCTCTTCCAGTTCGTCAAGCAGGCCGTCGTCGATATCCCTGCCAAAAGTCAGTACCGCAGAAAGACTGGATGTAATCTTGTCACGAGTTTTGCCTAAATGTTCCCTGAGATATTCTACCGTTTTGCTGAAAATTCCCATATTTGCTCCACAAAGAGGTTTAAAAGCGTCTTTTCAGCAAGTTTCGCACATATTTCACAAAATTTCAAGTGTGTATAAAATTTTACTACCGCTGAAAATATAATTTTATTTGACAAAGCCTGCAGCAGCGGTTAAACTTCTATCGGCACTGTCATGGAGGGCAATCCGAAATCAGCTTTAACAGGTTGGTATATGCTAAACCCGGGTGTATTCGTAAGTCTTTCTGCGGGTCTTGATTGTGCTGTTTGATAACGTAATGTTTATCGTCAGAACACATGCGAAAGGGAAAAACCTTTGGCGACACAGGACATAACTGAGATTCTCGCCAATATAGTTGAACGGGCCAAATCTCTCGATCCGGTGAACAGCCGTAAGTGGTTCGACGAGCTGGTCCTTGTTCAGTTTGACGGCGGACTCCTTGAAATCGGCTGTCCCGATGAATCCAGCGCACAGTTTTTGCATGATAACTGCCTGGCGGTTTTCACCCAGTCCGTACAGAACATAACAGGCCACCTGGTAAGTGTAAAGTTCGGTGTCTCACAGCAGCGGCAGTTTTCGAGAACGTCCGCTGACCGGCCAAGATGGTCTCTGAAACTGCACCCTGACTACACATTCGAAAGTTTCGTCGTCGGCCCATGCAATCGCCTGGCCCACGCAAGCTGTGTGGCTGTGAGCCACTCACCCGGCGACACCTATAACCCGCTGTTTTTGTATGGCAACGTCGGCCTCGGGAAAACACATCTTCTGCATGCCGTTTGTCACGGCATCAGAAAGAAACCGTTCAACACTTCGATTCGCTTTCTCAGTTGTGAGGAATTTGTCAACGGTTTTATCCGTGCAATCGAACAGGGGAAACTGGCCGACTTTCAAAGCCGTTTTCGAACCGTTGACATACTCATAATAGATGACGTCCAGTTCCTGCAGGAACGCGAACAAAGCCAGGAGGAGTTTTTCCATACTTTCAACGCCCTTTACAACAATCGGAAACAAATTGTTCTGACCGCAGACTGCGCGCCCGGCGAATTACCTTCGCTCGAGGAGCGTTTGATAAGCCGTTTTAAGTGGGGCCTGGTCGCCCGCCTCGACGCGCCGGGCTACGAGACAAGGACCGCTATCGTACAGAAAAAGGCCCACCTGCGAGGCCTTTCAATCTCGGAAGAAATCGCGGGATACATCGCCCGGAAAGTGAAGTCGAACATCCGCGAGCTGGAAGGGGCATTAACGATTATTTACGCCACGGCCAAGGCCAGCGACAGCCAAATTACACTTGAACTGGCGCAACAGGCACTTGGAGACCAGGACGTTGTCAGCGAAAGACATATAAGCATCACCGAAATCATCGATGCCGTTACCGAGTATTTCGACGTTCGTCTTGCCGATTTGCAGAGCAAGAAACGCAGCCAGAGTATCACACTGCCGCGACAAATATGCATGTACCTGGCACGAAATTTAACAAAACACAGTCTCGAAGAAATAGGCGGTCATTTCGGGGGAAGAGACCACTCGACCGTTCTTCATGCCTACGGTAAAATACAGCAGCTCCACAAAACAGACCCATCCACCCGCGCACAGTTAAATGAACTCACTGAGACAATTAAACAGGCCTGACCCCGGACTTGTCAAATAGACCTTTGAGTTCAAGTTGAATTTGCCCGGATTTCCCATATGAAGTCGTGCAAAAGAAATGAAATTTGTTAGAATAGAGCTTATGGATAATCGAACAGGCAAGAATACCCAGCATGGGCTTTTAGCACTGCTACATCAGTCTGTTTACAGTCGGCTGGCGGGTTACGGTGACACTAATAATGCAGATAAACCTGTTGTAAGGTTGCAGCTTCCGGCTATAATGACAGCACATCAAAGGATTGCTCGCACATCGCATTAGAAAGGGAAAAGAATGAAGAAAATAGCAATAGTATTTGCGATAGTTGGATTGTTGTTTGGTGTAGCTTGCGCTGCTGAATCTGAGAAAGAAGTAACTATCATAGCTAAGCCTCAGGTTCCAGAGCAGACAATAAAGATAGAACTTGAAGTGCCAGACATTAAGGTTGATATTCCACCAGTGAAAATTGAACCGGCTACCAGCCAAGTCGATGTTGGAACGGTTATTACACAGGTCGAAGGATATTACAATAATGCTCTGAATAGGATATTTAACACGATAACTCTTTGGTTTGCTTTTATAGGTGTTGGCGTAACAGTTGTCCTATGGTACTTAGGAAAGAGGGAGAAAAAGCGTCAAACAGATTTTAATAAGAATACAGCAGAACTTCGAGATCTTCAAAAAATTGTAGGGATTCAAATATCAAAACATGGGCTATTAGAAGGCAGAGTTGAAAAACAACTTAGTGATTTAGAAGATCTCAAGGTACGGCTTGAGGAGAGTGAATCAGAAGAAAAACCCAAGACAGTAAGTAAGAAAGAAGGGGTTCCCAAGCCCGCGATGGAACTCAAAATACTCAATACCCTATGGAAAAGGCAAATGCTCAAATACCCCGAACTGAACGGGTCTTGGGGATTTAAGATAGATGAAAGAGCACCGGAATTTCTTGAATTCCGAGATGCGAGTAATCGCCTTATAGGTGAATGCCTAATAAGTAAAACAGAAACAGACCATTTCCTGAAGATAACAATTGATGGATTGCGTTATTGTGCCGGAAACCCCGTGGGGTTTTCATCAGCGGGCATGTGGTTTGAGGATGTCCCTATCCCAGAAGATAAGCGTAATAGGTTCTTTGAGAAATTAAGGCAAGATGGAATCATGAAATAAACTCCGCGCTTGGTGCATTTTAATTGATGATTGGCGTGTTTTAAGCCGGACAAACCTGTTGTAAGCTTGCAGCTTCCGGCTATAATGACAGCATATGAAAGGTCGCACATCTGACGAACATCAAGGCTACACGAAGTGACTGAAAAGTGTGATAGATTATTATGTTAAATAGCAAGAATAGCGACAGTCGTGGGATGACTCGAACCGAGAACGCCAAGTTTGTTATAGAACACATAAGGGCACTTAGCCTTTCGCCAAACTCACAGTCACGTCTCATGAAAATGTACAGCGTCTTGACGAACGCCACAGGGATCATCCAGCCCAATGATCCTGAATTCGAAACAGCACTGGAAGCCGAACGCGATTTTCAGATTCTCGGATTTGTATTTGAACAAGCCGACATACATTCTACTGATGACGAGTTCCAACGTTTGGTAAAGAGCACACTAAATGATTCGCCGCTGCCGCAGAAAGATCGCGATAACTCCAAAGGACGCGATGCGCAATTTGAACTCTTTGTGGCTGCTATCTGTCAAAATGCTGGCATGCTTCCCATATTTCGTGAGGAACCAGATGTCACATGCCATGCTGGAGATATTAAGTTTGGCATTGCTGCGAAACGGATCAAGAATGTTGATCGCCTCGAAAAACATGTACGCAAAGCCGCTGGTCAAATTAAAGACACAGGGCTTCCAGGAATTATTGCACTCGAAACTTGCGTGGCACTCAATCGAAACAATGAACGGTTCATAAGGCAAATTCCGGAGGAAGAGTTTGGACCCCTTTACAGCGAAGCTATCAAGCGATTTGTCGGTGAGTACGATGGCAAGTTTAAGCACTGGGTTCGCGGAAAAGATGTTCGCGGCATCGTGATACACGATCAACTAGTTAGGTTTCAATTAAATGGTGGGTGGTCACTTCAAGGCATGACAATGTTTGTAAACCCCAATCGCTGTAAGCGAGATTTTACTAAGTTTATAAAACAATATGAAACGGGACTACCGACCGTCACACATTTATAGCCGTTCAGTGCTTTAATTTTTTCTCTTTTAGTTTCTTTTCTCCGCACTTTGTGCCCTCGCCTGCCCTGAGCATAGTCGAAGGGGTGGCCAAAAATAACCTTTTAATCCAGCCAACGGCTGGAACCGCACCATCTATGAATAACCTGTTGTAAGCTTGCAGGTTCCGGTTATAATGACAGCATATGAAAGGTCACTCGCACATCTGCTGAAGATTATTTCAGTTGTTGTCTTTTAACCTTTACAACGCTTTACAACCGTAAGCTAACATGGCCAATCACATAGGCAATATTTAACCCAAAACAAAGATTTATCCGGCAAAACAGGGTTATGTAAGTAAAGTCATCAAAAAAAATATTTCACAAGCACCCTCTTGCAAGGGGAACAATACCCCTGTTCAATCTGCTCATCGAGGATAACGGGTGATATAATGCTAAAGATGGGGTAATGCGACCTTAAGGCCTTTAAACAGCGTTTAGGGGCTTTCGTTTGCCTCTGATGATGCCTGAAATGACGCTAAAGATGCCTCATTAGCTGAAGATAACTGATTATACCACTAAGATAACTCGTTATATTGCCGAGATAGCTGATAATATTATAAAGACAACTCATTATATTTTCAAGATTACTTGTTATACTGCTAAGATAACCGGTTATCCGGCTGAAATCACTCGTTGCATTATAGAGACAATTAATTATTCTATAAAGATAGTTCGTTATATTTCCGAGATAACTGGTTATACTGTGAAGATGAAACGGTTTTTGAGGCTCATGATCTGTGCATTGTAACAGGGTCAGACGAAAAAAAGGCAAAAGAGGTTCTCCGGGATATTAACGAGGTATGAAAATCCTCCGCGATGCTGCGGTTAGAGGGATATGCGATATGGGATCTGGTATAACGGATCGATCTTAATTGAAAGGGACAAGACGATGGCACGATTTCCACTTAAGGAAGCAGAAGTTGCAGCGCTCGCCGAGAAGATGATAGCGGGTTTAGCAGACAATCCGACGATCTATCCGGCTCTGCCTGTGGCGGTAGCGGACCTGACGACATCAAAGAACGAATACCTCTCGGCCAAAAACGATGTAGTCGCTGCAAAAGCGGCATTTGAAGCTGCCCTCTCCGCCAAAGATGCTGCGCTGGAAACGCTTGAAGGGAGGATGAAGAGCGATCTAAGGTATGCAGAGAACACCGTACACTTCGATGATGATAAATTGAAGCTGATCGGCTGGGCAGGCAAAAAGAAACCGACACCATTAGCCATACCCGGACAGCCCAGACTGCTCGAAGCGCCAAAACAGGGTGACGGCTGGGTATTCCTCGATTGGAAAGCGCCTGTCGATGGCGGTACACCAAGCGCTTATAGGGTAACTCGCAGGGAACGTCCGGCAGGTGCGTGGGAAGATGTCGCAACTGCCGTTATTACCGAGGCCACATTGGTCGAACAGCCCAAGGGAAAGGAACTCGAATACTGCATCATCGCCGTGAACAAGGCAGGCGAAGGCGAAGCCAGTAACACCGCAATGGTCGTTTTATAAACAGCGTAGAACCGCAGAGCAGTGGATTAAGGAAGGTAAATACGCCTTAAACTGGACACGGCTTTGGCGTCATGATTTCGTTGATAATCAGGTTCGACTCCAAATTCGTGTTTTTGCTATTATTGTGGCTGAAATATCCTCGAAATGAAGCTTGAAACGTTGACTTTTTGAGATCAATTTGATATTCTATTGGAAAAGAGGCTCAGTCCCGATGAATCGGGATAGCTGAGCTAAGATATATAATGTTATATGGGAAATCCCGGTTTAAGAAACCTGAAAGGAGATGCAATTGAATATTGGAGTATTTTTACTAATTGAGGCGTTTGCAAGTGTTGAGCAACAGTTGAAGCATGCAAAAGAAATGGGGTTTACTCATGCCGATATTACCGACACTAACGCCGGGGGCAGTATGTTGGGTACCGCGGGATTTTCGCCGACGGTCAGCCTTGATGATAATCCGTTCGAGGTTAAACGTCTTTTCGAAAAGTATGGGATCACACCGTCAACCATTTGTGCACATGCCGGGCTGCTTGAACCGAGCAATCCCGGAGTTTACGGCACATCCGAAATTATGAAGGCAGTCAAATTCGCGGCGGCTATCGGTGTTAAAGATATTGTGACCACTGACACCGATCCACGATCTGAATGGGCGAAGAACCTTTCGTATAAAGAGTGTGTTTTTGTGATGGCTGAGAAACTTTATACGCCGGTGAAGATGGCTGCGGACTATGGAGTTCGTATTTTGCTGGAACCACATGGACCGATCACCGACAGCATACAAGGTATTCAGGATGTATTCGACAGGCTTGGCAACCCGGAGTCGCTGGGTGTGAATCTTGATACGGGTAACTCGTGGCTTGGCGGTGCGGACCCGGTTGAAATGGCCGGGGTTTTCAAAGATAAGATACACCATATTCATTGGAAAGACCTCGATGCAGAATGGGAACCGAAGCGAGGGACGATGTATGGGTGCGGATTTTCGACGATCGCGCTTGGTGACGGTGTGATCGACATAAAAGGCGTATGCGAAGTCCTGAAGGATGCAGATATTGAAAGCAGTACGCTGGAAATCGTTGGTTCTGAAGATATTCTCAAAAAGAGCGTCGAGTATCTTAGACAGTGCGGTTTATAAGTTGAATGAGTAAATAAAGCAGGGGATTCAACTCAGTTGCGCCTGGGAGTTGAATCCGCCCAAGTCTAAGTATTCAGCTTTTATAATTTGACACAATACTTTACTGTTTGCCGGCCACCGACTCAATCAAACGACAATACCACATAGTACGCCTGATAATCAGTTCTGACCAGCAGTAACACCTTTTTGGTGTTCGCTTTCGCCAAATCTTCAAGCACCTTATCGAACTGCTCGACAGAGTTGACATACTTTCGGTTTACACTCAGTATCACCATTTCCGGGCGGATACCGGCGCGGTCGGCGGCGGCGCCGTCGGTTACCTCGGTGATTATTACACCCTCTCCCGGCTCATAGCCGAATCTTTGCGCCAGTTCCGGCGTAAGGTCCTGTACCTGCAGCCCGATTTTGTCGGCAATTCCGGTAAGCATACTTTCAGGCCATGTGCCAATCGTAACCTTAATCACTTTTTCTTTTTCGTCCCGGACAATCAACAGTTCCAATTGCGTTCCCGGAGCAGTCAGCGCTATGATATCACTGAAGGAAGCGTTGTCGTCAATCTTGTTGCCGCCCATTTTTATCACAACATCGTCTTTCTTCAGGCCCGCCTTTTTTGCGGGCGAATCATCCTTTACCTCGGTGATAAGCGCACCACGGTCGTTTTTAAGGCCGAAAAATTCAACCATATCAGGCATAATCCTCTGTATGCCTACGCCGAGATAGCCTCTCATGATTTTGCCGGATGTTATAAACTGGTCCTTTATGTTCTTTGCCACATCGATTGGAATCGCAAAACCTATTCCCATATATCCGCCGCTCTGACTGACTAAAAACGTGTTGATGCCGATGGCCTTGCCGTCAAGGCTAAGCAGCGGCCCTCCTGAATTTCCCGGGTTAATAGCTGCGTCGGTTTGAATAAAACTTTCATATTTGGTGATGTTAAAGCCGCTTCGCCCCTTTGCGCTTACCACGCCTACGGTAACGGTTTCAGTCAGGCCGAACGGGTTACCAACCGCGATTACCCATTCGCCGATTCCAAGGTCCGCGGAGTCGCCTAATTCAATCACGGGCAAATCTTCGGCGTCAATTTTGATTACCGCCACTTCCGAATCAGGGTCGGAACCTATGACTTCTGCGTCTTCAAACTTTCGGCCGTCGGAAAGTGTTATCGTAATTTTGTCCGCCTCTCCGACAACATGGTTGTTTGTCAGGATATAGCCATCGGAACTGATTATAAAACCGCTGCCCTGGCCGATCTGCTTTCTTGGGGTGCGATGACGGTACCGCGGGCCGAAAAAACGCTCAAAGAAGTCGTCGTCAAAAGGCGAACCGGAACGAGATGAACTTGTGGCAATGGTCTTTTCCACCTGGATTGAAATAACCGCAGGTATCGCCTGCTGAGCAACTTTCGAGAACGCTTTCGACATTTTTCGCAGATTTTCAAGTGCATTATCCACCTCTGCCGAAGTCGCAACCTCACTAAACGCAAACGCTCCCAATAAAACGGTTAATACCACAATTTTTATTTTTCGCTGATTCATCTTAAGCTCCTTAATTTCAACAAAACTAAAACTACTTCATTATATCGGATAATACGCCATAGTTATTAACTTGTTCGCCACAGGCCCGCATAATTAACTGATAACGACTTGCTGCAACAAAACAACCTCACCCCTAACTTCCGCCCCGGCTTTTATCCGGGACTTTCCTGCTCTTTGGCCTGCGCCTGGGTATCCTTCTTTTCCTCGGCCTGGGTCTGCTGTTCGGTTGCCTGATTACGCTTTTGCTCTATCGCCAATAAATCCGACACCGTAGGTTTTTCCAGTTCTCCGCCATCGAGGATTATTTTCACATCCTCGGCGTCGAGGGTTTCATATTTGATAAGCGCCATGGCAAGAGCCTGGAGTCCTTTTTTATTTGCCTCTATTAACTCCTTAGCCTTACTGTAGGCCTCGTCGATAAGCTGTCTGACCTCCTTGTCTATCAATTCCGCTGTTTTCTCGGAATGGTCTGAGCCGGAATATGGAAAGTACATATCCCGCATCGGGTCGCCCGAGTAGTTAATCGGTCCCAATTCCTCTCCCATGCCCCATGTCAGGACCATTTCTCGTGCCATTGCCGTAGCCTGCCTTATGTCGGACTGTGCTCCGCTGGTAATGTCGTCACAGAACAACTCTTCGGCAATACGTCCCGCAAAGCAAACCTGGAGCTGTGCCATACAGTATCTCTTGGAATAATACGTGCGGTCCTTTTCCGGCAGAGCGAATGTCGCACCGCCCATCGGTCCTCTCGGAATTATGCTGACCTTGTGAAGCGGGTCGGCTTCTTTCAGCGACGATTGCACAAACGCATGACCCGCCTCGTGATAGGCGGTAAGCTTTTTGTCCTGCTCATCGACGACCCTGCTCTTTTTCGCCCTGCCCCATTTGACCTTGTCGCGGGCCTCTTCGAGGTCGGCCATTTCAACATAATCCTTGTTCGACATACTCGCGCTGATGGCCGCTTCGTTAATCAAAGCCTCTAATTCGGCGCCGCTGAACATCGGTGTTCCGCGAGCCATACGTCCGAAATCGACATCAGGCCCGATTTTAATTTTACGCGAATGAATCTTGAGAATTTGTACCCGCCCCTGTAAATCAGGAAGAGGAACCACCACCTGCCTGTCAAACCTGCCGGGACGAACCAGGGCATGGTCCAGAATGTCGGAACGGTTCGTCGCCGCTATCACTATCACCTGGTCGTTGGTGTCAAAGCCGTCCATCTCTACGAGGATAGCGTTAAGAGTCTGTTCACGCTCGTCATGTCCGCCGCTGACAAAACCCGGTCCACGCTTGCGGCCTATGGCGTCAATCTCGTCAAGAAAGATTATGCAGGGAGAATTTTCCTTGGCCTGCTTGAAAAGGTCTCGTACCCGGCTGGCGCCGACACCGACAAACATCTCAACAAAATCGCTGCCCGAAATGCTGAAAAACGGCACATCTGACTCACCGGCTATCGCCTTTGCCAAAAGCGTCTTGCCGCAGCCGGGCGGGCCGACAAGTAAAACACCACGCGGAATACCGCCGCCGATTTTTTTGAACTTCTTGGGAGTCTTGAGAAATTCAATCGTCTCGGCAACTTCATCCTTGGCCTCTTCGATGCCGGCGACATCATCGAATGTAACCTTTTGCTCCTTGCCCCGCAGCTTGTGTTTACTGCGGCCAAAGCTCATCAACATTCCGCCGCCGCCGCGAGCGTTGCGTATGAATACAAAGTACACAATCCCGATTATGAGAAATATGGGCAGAAGCTGAAACAGTATCGGAAGCCACATAGGAGAGTCGGCCACGCTGGCCTCGATGCCCTTTTTCTTCATGTCAGCCATGAAATCTTTCGGCATCATATCCGGGTCGTAATTGAGTTGAAAAGACACCGGGGCCTCTTTGGGACGAGCGTCAATACCGGCCTGGTTGAACTTACCCGTAATTAATCTTTTGTCCTTGTGAAGTTCAATGCTTTCGATATGCCCTGCTTCGATATAACCCATAAAGTCCGGCACATAGCTGATTTTGTCCGTTCGCGTTACACCACGCAACAGCATTAATGAACCCATAAGTACCAGGCTGATAATAAGCCAATGGAACGGACTGCGGCTATATTTCGGCGGAAGTTTCTTGCCGCCGCCCTTTCCCGGAGGCCGACGTGGGCCTCGAGATTGCTGTTTTTGTTTATTTGCCATTTTTACCCGTTGAATTTCACTAATTAACAACCGCCCAAAACAGAAGAACAAATCCGGCTACCATTTTGTTTCCATCAGTTCTACCACTCTTTCGGCGGCGCGGTTCACCGCTATTTTCGCGGCGTAATCAAAGTTCTGCCCCAATTGCGCCGAATATGTCGCCGAGGCGCTTATAGTTTCGTTATTTATCAACAGTTCCCCTGTCCGCAGATTCTTCCAACTGACAGATACCGTTACAATCGTTTCCATTTCCAGCGGTCTGCCGGTATATCGGTCTCCGGCGATAACCCCCGAGCCAATCGATGAAATCCGGCCGCTGAGTACGGAGTCGGCGTAATCCCTGTCCGACAATATTTTATACGGTGTTTCAGACTCAATTCGTTTGCAGATGGCGTCGGTCAGTACGTACTCGTGTCCCCGCCTCAGGCTTCGGCTGTCAAACATCTCGACATAAACGCTGGAAACGTCCTGGGGATGCAGCCACTGGTTTGTATAGCCCTGCAATCCGCCGGTTCCGCAGCCTGTCAAAACGACGGACAAAACCGCGATTACGCTCATCTGAAATACTATTATGCTGAATTTCGCTACAGGCTCTTTCACTTGCTGTCCTCACAAATACTCATATAAAAACGAACTGTTTCAGTTGCCGCTTTTGGGGTCATTATTTACTCCTGTGGAGGCTTTTTCAATTTCAAAATACCGAACCAGTTGTCCAGAAACTCGCTTGTCGTCTCAAACATCCGGCGTCTGAGATTTCGCTTTTGCCCCGGTGTTTGGCCCTGTTCATTGCTGATGATTGCATCCATTTGCGCCTTTGCCATTTTCGCCGCCGTCGAGCCCGGCCAGGTGTCTGTTACCTGCTGATAATATAGATTGGCGGCCTGAATACTGTCCGTCTTTTCATAATACTGGCCGATTGTAAACTGCTTGTATGCCAATTGTTCGTCAATCATCTTTATCTTCGCAGCAACTTCATAATCCCGGGCCGGTCCGGGAAACTTGTCCCTGAAGTTGCCATAATAACTGCGGGCGCTATCGAGTACGGTGGGATCATGTTTCGGGCTTTTGTACGCTGAATGCAGCGTCTGTGCCATGGCAAGCAGCGCCTGGCGTCCGGTATCCCCTGTGGGCCATCGAGCATAGATGTCGGCCCATGTTTCGTAGGCCTCGAGATACTCGTCTTTTTTCTCGTGGGCCTGTGCAAGGGCTATGAGGGCACGTTTGGCGATGGGTGCGTCTCCGCTGCGGTCTGCAATACGCCGCATGATCGCGGCGCCGTCGTCGAAAGCGGAGAGCTTGAGTATTTTAAGCACCCTTCGTTTTTCTCCCGCGAGATAAGCAACGGCTATCGAATATTCTCTCTCAATCGCGGATTCGTAAAATCGGCTGTCTGGAAAAGCCGCGAGAAACTCGTCGTATTTTTTTATCGCCTTGACCCATTGGTTTTCGGCGTAGAGCATTTCGGCGGCCATGAAAGCGTCGAGGTCGGGCCCGGCGATTTCGGTGAAATTTTCTTTCAGCCTGGCTAATTGTGCTATAGCCAATTTCGGCTGACCGGTGTCTATCATCTGCTTGATGCCGGCGACGGCTAACATGTATTCTCCGTCCGGCTGGGCAGCGATTTTTTGCCAGTCTTTGCCCTGCTTCAATCGCCATGTGTCCGCAGCAGCAGCGGCAGTGAGCAGCAGAGCCGCAGACAGCACAATTGCCATAACGCCGGATTTTAAACCATTGGAACGCATATTCAGGCCTCGTTATCTGGATTAGTACAAAGCGTTACGGCGCATTATAACCTATCAGCAAAATCTTGCAATGCCTGTTTAATTGTGAATTTTTGGACGCTACTGTTCAAATTCGACCTTTTTTGGCCTCTTGGCTCGCACCCGCAGTCTAAACAATCATCATCGCGTCGCCGTAAGAATAAAATCGATATCGCTGCTCTATCGCGTGACGATACGCGGCCAACACTTTTTCAAGCCCCGCAAAAGCGGCAACCATCGCAAGCAGTGTTGACTTAGGCAAATGAAAATTCGTTACCATCGCATCGACAATCCTGAATTCATAGCCCGGTTGAATAAACAACTCCGTCGCCCCCTGGCCTGCCTTAACACTTCGCCCCTCCTTTGCCACCGTCTCCAGCGTTCGCACAGACGTCGTACCGACCGCGACAATCCGCCGGCCTGCGGCAACAGTACTGTTAATCGTTTCAGCGTCGGCCTCGGAAAGGCTGAACCGCTCGCTGTGCATTCGGTGCTCCGTAAGATTCTCCACCGTTACAGGTTTGAACGTCCCAATACCCACATGCAGCGTTACATACGCCAATTTAACTCCGGCTTTTGTGAGCCTGCCTAACAATTCATTCGTAAAGTGCAGACCTGCCGTAGGGGCCGCCACCGCGCCGGCGGCCTGTGCGTAAACAGTCTGATAACGCTCGAGGTCCGATTCCGCAAGCGCTGCGTCCCCGCCTTTGCGCTTAATATACGGCGGCAGCGGGGCAAAACCAATCTCTTCCAGCACATCGTCGGCATTTTTACCATTATCCACCTCAAGCAGCCATCGGCCATTCCCGATTGACCGAACCACCTTTGCCTGACCCCAGCAGGCACTGTCCCTGGCACAGAGTATGATATTTTCGCCCTCACGGACCTTTCCGGCGTTTTTGAGCATTACCTCCCATTTGCCCGTTTCTGTCTCATTCAGGAACAGCCCCTCCAGTTTTGCCCCTGTTTTGCGCCGGGCGAAAAACCGTGCAGCCAAAACCTTTGTATTGTTTAGTACCAGGCAATCCCCCGGCCCAACGTAGGCGGTAATATCGCTAAACCGCCTGTCGGTTAATGACCCTGTCGCCCGTTCCATCAGCAGCAGGCGCGAACCGCTGCGGACCTCGGCTGGGCATTGGGCAATCAACTCACGCGGCAAATAATAATCCAAACACTCCGTACGCATAACCTGACATTATCAGACTAATAAAAAATTGCAAAAAAAATATTCCCCCGGTACCGGCTCGATTCGCTTGTCTTTTTTCCCTCGCCCGGTTGCTCGTTAACCCGGCCCCGAAATTTTCCGATGCAATATCTGTCGGGTTGTGTGTTCGAAGTGTTTCGTTGGGATGAAATCATGGGGCCTGTAAGTTCATTTGAAAAAATCGCCGCTTCAATCGCCTCGCTCAGTAAGGCACAGGCCAAAAGACGAATCCAACGCTTCAAGGGCAATTTCAAACTCGATTTTACCGAATCCTATCTTAACAGCCTCAGTGTCGACAGACTCAGACATATTCTGATGGCTGCGATGACCACAAAGCTCAAACGACTCTGACAGACAACTATCTCCCCATCCATCATGTGATAAATCACTTGCCCCGCTACCCAATCATTGGGCAAAGGCAAAAAAAAGGCCGGCATTGGTTAGTGCCGGCCCTGCTGAGACAACACAAATATCAAAAATATCAAGTGTATAATATTAGTCTCAGCACTCTAAAAGAGTTATAAGTAGAAAAAGAGCATTACCACAATTGCTATTATACCCCATGTCTGGTGTTTTGCAAGAACTTTTTTGGATTTTTTTTAACCGGCCAGTTACGGGCGGGGCAATTGTTTGTCGTGCTGAACTTTGACGAGCCCAGAAAGCCTGTTTTTATCGCAAAAATGCGGTTTTATGTTTGCCGAATAGCTATCGGGTGCAATGGTCAAGTGTGGAAATTTTTTTTGAAAAATCTTTCTTC